>JAEEGI010008096.1_pt1 | contig 23295 bp, 17 predicted proteins | sample 8958751 | NCBI WGS metagenome assembly JAEEGI01 (sample SAMN16246545, study PRJNA631951) | gut metagenome | biome: gut microbiome; feature: rumen; material: KS-attached | host: Bos | place: Iran: Karaj | collected 2018-10 | reverse complement strand
TTCTGTTAGCTCGTGCTTGGGCAACACACAGAAATATCCCATATTTGCAAGCACGCTGATATATGTTCGTTTGGTGTCGAGTAGGTACTCGAATGACATATAGGGAAGAAACGCTGTGAATGCGTGGGTATTGTAGGCAAAAGTCGTTTCATAAAGCGTCTCAGAATTCTTGACTGCCGACATGCTTATCAGGTCGTCGTCTTGCCATTTCAAAGTTTGAACATAGCATAAGCTGCTGGTCGGCCCGTTTTGGCTGCCCGATACTTCATAGACTTCATAACTGGATAGCTTGTCACCATCGTAGTGATAGACTATGCTATCTCTTACGTATTCTAAGTAAGCAAGAGGAATGGAGGCACAAACTATTTTCCCACCCTTGAGATAGAACCTTCCCGTCAACTTCTGTTTGGTTTTCAATCCAAATGAACCGTCCATCAGGAAACTCATTCTTGCAATAATCTTATCAGGCTGATAGTCGAAAGCAACAGAATCTGAGCCGTAGATATTGTCCCAGCCATTTGCAAACAAGTAGTCCTTCACCTTGTTATCCGAATGATAGCTGAACTTGAAAGTAGCAGGGTCTTCAGGATACAAGGAAATGCTATCGATACGAGCTTTGGCACCGTCTGTTTTCTGCGGCAGAACAACATTCTCATCTTGATTGTCGCTGCATCCCACTAAGGTAATGCATATCAAGATGAGAATAGGAGAGTAAAACCTAGTTAACTTCATCATTTTACATCGCTTAAGGGGCTATTATACTTTTCGTCCCACTTGGCGACTTCGCTGACTGGAACATGGTGGAGCGTCAAAACGTTATAAACACTCTTTTTTGTCTTTGCGAACATGACGTCTGACGTGATAATAATATCATTCTCATTGGCAGATAAAACGATATGTCTGGCTGTCTTTCCATGACCCTTGTCGTTTACTGTTAACTCATTCTTGTTCTCGTTGTAGGCAAAGGTGGTGGTGTCGTAAACTAAAGCGGGTATGTTATCTAAAAACAGATAGCACTTCATGGTGTTTTCATTGATAAGTGTAAATTGCGGCAGCGAAATTCCCAGAGGCATGTTATTAGAAATGTATGTTTCCGCTTCGTTCACTGTTCCATCGTCGTTGAACGCCTGCTTGTAAATCACCTCCTGTTTGCCGTCAACGTCGACACGCGTAAGAGTACAAGTATACCAACCTCCTTCAGAGAGTAAATCTATCAGGTTGCTTTTGCTCACACGCTGCATGGGTGTTGGCAGGTTGTAGTCGATGCCTTCAACATAAACAATTTCTTTGGAATCGGTTTCTTTCGTTGCGTCTTCATTAGAACTGCAACCACAGAACAGACTAATTGTAACACATAATATTAAATAGAACTTCTTTTTCATCTTTATTTCTGTTTTTAAGTTAATACAATTATTATATTCAAGGAATCAGGGGAATGTGACTATTCTTTGCCCATCCAGGCTTAGCTCTTTTCCAACAGTAATCAGGTAAATTCTCTGATTGCTTTTGCTGTTTATCCAATATCTTCAAAAGACGCTGGTCACAATAACTGTCAGCGCCATAAACTCCTTTCCAGATGACGGCTGTCACCTCATAGCCTTCTTCATGCTGAAAACCTTCTATCTCACCATAGTTCTCATACCATTCTGTTGAATTGGAGTGTATGGAACGAACAAGATAGCATGGAATGTCGTTGACATCATAGAACACATGAGAGGCTATGATGAGGGTGTCAGTATATGTATAGCGATATTTCAGCTCAGCATAGTTAATGTCGTCAAAGTTGCCCTCATGTTTTACCTTCCTGAGCCAGAATCTGTTATTTCCGGTAGGGTCAACAATCTGCATCCCACCTTCCTTGATTTCATAGCGATACCTCGCATTACCTACAAGACCTCCCACGTAGAATATCATGTAATTACCATTCGCCTGATAAGAATAGTTACCAAAGAGATCTATGTACTGATGAATGCTGTTATTGATGACGGCATAGCCATTATCGAGGAATGTCATCACGACAGAACCTTGAGGAATGTCAGTGTCGTCAACCTTCACCATATTCCATCTGCCTGTCAGTGTGGTGGGATTCTCCTCGTATTCTTCCTCAGTTGCATTGCCTATAGTCCCAGTTTCGGGGTCTGGAGAATCCATGACGGTGCTTTCATCACTACTGCAGCTACTCATGCCGATAGTCAGTATCAACACTTCAATTATCCATAAGATCCTGTTCTTTTTCATCCTTTGTTATGTTATAGTTTCTGCAATAATAATGCAAAGGTAGCAAAAATCTTGCACAGAATACTGTTAAAGAATTTAAAAAGATGGGATGTTCATACAAGATTTGCGTACTTTTGAATTACTAAAGTAGAACGCAAGAAGAAAGAATGGTCAGACAAATCGTTGAGCGCATACGGCATAAAGACCAAAGGGCGATGAGCCAGCTCTATCAGATGTACGTTGAGGAGCTTTCATCGGTCTGCTATCGGTATGTGCCTTCGGATGACGATGCAAAAGACGTGCTGCAGAATAGTTTCGTGAAGATATTCACATCGATCCAGACCTTTGACTATCGAGGCGAAGACAGCTTTAAGGCTTGGATGAAACGAGTGGTGGTCAATGAGGCTCTAGCCTGTCTGAAACAACGGAAGAATCTGATGTTCGTAGAACAGGATATTGCCAGCCAAGATGTGGCTGATGATGATGAACCGCAACCAGAACGGCTATCGCCAGACGAGTTGCACAGATTAATCAGCGAACTGCCTGATGGATACAGAACTGTTGTGAATCTCTACGTCTTCGAGGGCTATTCGCACAGACAGATAGCAGAGCTGCTCAGTATCAGCGAGCGCACATCCGCCTCGCAACTCTATCACGCTAAACGGTTATTAGCAAAGCGTATTAAGAATTTAACAAAGGACAAGCTATGAACGAGGAATGGACAAATAATATGAAGCAGAAGCTGGAGGGACACAAGATCTCTCCACCAGCAGGGCTCTGGGAGGGCATCAGCAGCGAGATGGGGCTCCAGAGCGAACCTGCTCCAAAAACTGTTGCCATCAAGCGATGGTATTTTGCAGTAGCTGCCGCCGTTTTGGCTCTTGTTGGTTTCTTCGCTTTGTATCAGTCCGACCAGAGCGAACCTCTTCCTCAGGTTGCCCAGACTACTAAAGCGAGTAAGACTCCTCAGGAGCCTACGACACCTAATATTAATAAAGAGGTAAGTCCAGAAAGCCAGCAATTGGCTCTTGCTGCTGTATCGCCGCGTGCCAAAACTAAGGCCACCTCAAATCAGTCTGTAGAAGAAAACCTGCCTAATGCTGATGAAATAAGCCAGGAGGTTACAGAAGAAACAAAGCAACAAGTAAAGGAGAAAGATGAAGAACCCCAGCATGTTTCGGTAATGACGAATCGGCATGATAATACCGCAACTAACAACCATTCTGTTGCTCATTACAAAACAAAGCAAACATCGGCTTCGTCGTCTGCTGGCAAATGGTCAATAGGACTGAATGCTTCTGGCGGATTACTGGCTTCGACTAATCAAAATCGAACGGTTCAACTCTATAGCTACAGTTCTCATACAGAATATGAGTATAAAGATGCAAGTCAAGTGGCAATAGGCTTTGGACCTTCAGAAAACAAACCTGAAATAATCGTGATAGACAATACGTCATATACACTTACAGATGTTGAAGAAAAGCACCATCTTCCTGTATCTTTAGGACTTAGCGTGCACTATGAGTTAAATTCCAGTCTCTCACTATTGACTGGCGTCAGCTATACTTATCTCTATTCTGAATTCAGTATTCCCCTCTATCCGAATATCCGCAAAACCCAGAAACTGCACTATTTGGGCGTTCCTGTAGGCCTCTCCTATCAGTTATGGAAGGCCAATGGTTTCAGCCTCTATCTCTCAGGTGCTGTTCAGCTTGAGAAGTGTCTGAACGAAAAGCTTTGGCAGTGGTCCGTGAGTGCTGCTGCAGGAGCAGAGTACAATATTACCCCTTTGTTTGGAATTTACCTTGAGCCCTCTTTAGGCTATTATTTTAACGACGGCACCTCTTTCAGACATTATTATAAAGAGCACCCCTTGGCACCATCCTTTGAGTTCGGTCTCCGGTTGCATCTGAATAATCAGTAGGAACTAATTTCTTTCAGAAAACATAAAACACAACGAATATGAAAAAGAATCTTTTATCGGTATTAGCAATGATGGCAATCAGCAACCTGTTATTGTCATGCTCCTCTTCATCGGAGATGGTAGATGACTTGGAAGGTTCCAAGACTATTGTTTACATGGTATCAGATCCACAGCCCATTGAACTGACAGCCCAGCAGTATGTCTTTGCCAAAGACAACAATCAATTTACGCTGAACTTCCTAAAGACGGTGAATGATGTCGACAAGAGCGCCAAGAGCTTTATCTATTCACCACTTAGCATCACTTATGTTCTAGGTATGGTGAACGATGCGGCTACAGGTAAGACTGAGCAGGAATTGGAACAGGCATTAGGATTCCACAAAGGTGGCATCAAGGCTGTCAATGAGTACTGCAAAAAACTGATTGAGGGGCTACCCAAGGTAGACACGAACGTACAGCTGAACATTGCCAACGCCATCTTCCTAAACAAGAACTACACGCTGAAACAGCAGTTCCAGCAGGATATGCAGACCTACTACGATGCAAAGGCAGAGGTACTCGACTTCTCATTACCACAAACGCTTGACCACATCAATGGCTGGTGTAACGACAAGACGAAGGGAATGATTCCTACAATCTTGGATGATGTAAATCCTGATATGGTGTCGTATCTGCTGAATGCCATCTACTTCAAGGCTGATTGGACATCGAAGTTCGACCAGAAGAACACGAATACGGAGACCTTTACATCAGAGAACGGTAACACCAAACTGCCAATGATGCATCAGAACGTGCTTATTAACTACTTGAAGAACAATACCTATACCGCTATCGAGATACCCTATGGCAATGGTCATTGGAAAATGATGGTAATGTTGCCAGAGGAAGGTAAGACTACGGATGATATTGTTAATCTGTTGGCGCAAAGAGGACTATATACTAAAACATATACAGGCGGTGAGGGAGATATGTATAGACATTATGAAGTAGACCTGAAGCTTCCACGCTTTGAGACAAGTTCGGATACTGATGAACTTGATAATGATGGGCTTGTGGGACTGATGAAGAAGATGGGCGTTAATCTGGCTTTTGACTCAGATTTCTCAGAGATTCCCAATATGTGCGATGTGCCTGTCTATATCGCCATGATGCGCCAGAAGGCTAAAATCAAGGTCAACGAGGAAGGCTCGGAAGCTGCTGCTGTCACCGTTGCTGGCATGTATGAAAAATCTTCTGTAGGACCGGTAGAATATCCCAAAGCCACATTCCATGCCAATCACCCCTTTGTCTATGTTATCCGTGAAGTATCGTCAAACGTGATACTCTTCGTTGGAAAGTTTACAGGGCGGTAACTTATCTGCATTATCATCATTGGATTAATAGCAAAAAACACAGGGAGAGCCCCTGTGTTTTTTGCTATCTTGAAAGATCATCCCAAAGTTACTTATTCTTTAAAGCAGCGATGCTTTCCTTCAGCGAAGCAATCTTTTCTTCTGAATCGCTCTGCTTCTTGCGCTCGAGGGCAACAACTGCCTCAGGGGCATTGGCTACGAAGCGCTCGTTAGAGAGCTTCTTCATCACACCAGCTAGGAAACCTTCGAGGTGTTGCAGCTGGGCTTCCATCTTGGCAATCTCAGCCTCGACATCAATCATGTCGCCAACAGGTACAGCAAACTCGTCGGTGCCAACCATGAAGGCTGAGGCTGTAGCATCCTTCTCAGCAACCACGTTGATAGCTTTCAGATTGGCCATCTTGATGGTAACGGCATCAAAGGCAGCATAGTCGTTCTTGCCAACAACCTGCAGGTCGAGCTGCTCTTTTGGAGCAATGTTCTTCTGGTTGCGTACCATACGGACACCAGAAACAATCTGTTTAACGAGTTCGATATCGTTGGCAATCTTGTTGTCGGCCTCTGTAGGAGCAGCCAACTCCAACTTATCGCGCATAATGCTCTCGCCTGCGTTGCGATCATAGAGGTGCTGCCAGAGCTCCTCGGTGATAAATGGCATGAATGGGTGGAGCATCTTCAGCAGAATCTCGAAGAACTCAAGAGTCTTGTCGTAGGTCTGCTTGTCGATAGGCTGTGGCTCGCCATTGATATAGGCAGGCTTAACCATCTCGAGGTACCAACTTGAGAACTCATCCCAGAAGAGCTTATATACAGCCATCAGAGCCTCAGAGATACGATATTTCTTGAAGAGATCGTCAACCTCGGCATTGGTCTGCTTCAGTTTAGCCTCAAACCAAGCGGTGGCAATCTTTCCAGCCTCTGACTGCTCGATATCAGCTACCTTCCAGCCCTTCACCAGACGGAAGGCATTCCAGATCTTATTATTGAAGTTACGTCCCTGCTCGCAGAGGGCCTCGTCGAAGAGGATATCGTTACCTGCAGGAGCAGAGAGCATCATTCCCATGCGGACACCATCAGCACCGAACTTCTCAATCAGTTCGATAGGATCAGGAGAGTTACCAAGTGACTTAGACATCTTACGACCCAGCTTATCACGAACGATACCTGTGAAGTAAACGTTCTTGAAAGGCATGTCGCCGATATACTCGTAACCAGCCATAATCATACGGGCTACCCAGAAGAAGATGATATCAGGACCAGTTACGAGGTCTGAAGTGGGGTAGTAGTACTTGATCTCTTCGTTGCCAGGATTGTTGATACCATCGAAGAGAGAGATAGGCCAGAGCCATGATGAGAACCATGTGTCGAGGGCATCCTCGTCCTGACGCAAGGTAAAGCCTCCCCTGGCCCCTCCGAGGGAGGGGAACTTCTCAAGCGCAAGTTTATAGGCTTCCTCTTCTGTCTCTGCTACAACGAAACTTCCCTCGGGCACTAATGGCTCCCCTCCTTCGGAGGGGTTGGGGGAGGCTTCTATATAGTAAGCAGGGATGCGATGACCCCACCACAGCTGACGTGAGATACACCAGTCCTGGATATTCTCCAACCAGTTCTTATAGGTGTTCTTGTATTTTGCAGGATAGAACTTCAGCTCGTCGTTCATGACTGGTGGCAGAGCGATGTCGGCAAAGTGCTGCATCTTGAGGAACCACTGAAGTGAGAGACGTGGCTCGATGGCGGTGTCAGGATTACGCTCTGAATATCCCACCTTATTAATATAGTCTTCGATACGCTCCATCAGACCAGCCTCCTGGAGATCCTTCGAAATCTGCTTACGACAGTCCATGCGGTCCATGCCTACGTAGATAGGACTCTGCTCAGAGATAGTTCCGTCAGGATTGAAGATGTCGATGGTCTCGAGGTTGTGGGTCTTACCAAGCATATAGTCGTTGGTATCGTGGGCTGGAGTAACCTTCAGACAGCCTGTACCGAACTCGATGTCAACATAACGGTCCTCGATAACAGGAATCACACGATTCACCAGAGGAACGATAACCTTGCGGCCCTTCAGCCACTGGTTCTTCGGATCCTTGGGGTTGATACACATAGCGGTATCGCCCATGATAGTCTCAGGACGAGTGGTAGCTACGACAGCGTAGTAACCCTTGCTGTCCTTATGGATGATGTTGCCGTCGTCTTCGTTTGTTGCGATGCCTTCGCAACATACGGAACCGTCGGCATTGGCCACATAGTATTTCAGATGGAACAGATGGCTCTGCTCCTCTTTATAGATAACCTCTTCGGTAGAAAGGGCTGTGAGAGCCTTTGGATCCCAGTTTACCATGCGGAGACCACGATAGATAAGGCCCTTGTTGTAGAGGTCAACGAATACTTTGATAACGCTCTCGCTACGAGTCTCGTCCATCGTGAAAGCTGTGCGATCCCAGTCGCAGCTGGCACCTAAGCGACGCAACTGCTTAAGGATGATGCCTCCGTGCTCACGGGTCCAGTCCCAGGCATGCTCAAGGAACTGCTCACGAGTAAGGTCGCGCTTCTTGATACCCTCGCCAGCCAGCTTCTTCACAACCTTTGCCTCTGTTGCGATAGAAGCATGGTCTGTTCCAGGAACCCACAGCGCATTCTTACCCTCCATACGGGCTCTGCGCACCAGGATGTCCTGAATCGTGTTGTTCAGCATGTGTCCCATGTGCAGCACACCAGTTACGTTGGGTGGTGGGATCACAATTGTGTAAGGTTGACGTCCGTCAGGCTTACTGGCAAAGAGCTTGTTGTCCAGCCAGTACTGATACCATTTCGATTCGACCTCTTTTGGGTCGTATTTACTTGCTAATTCCATGCTTTATGAAAATAAAAATTCGTATCTTTGCAAAAATTTCTGCAAAGGTACGAACTTTTTCTGATTCCACCAAATTTTCAGGCGGTGAACGTTAATTCCTCTTTTCCTTCTGCCTTCCCGACGTGGATAATAGCTCCCTCAGCCAGGTCGCCATTGACGATGAGTTCGGAGATGCCGTCCTCGATATAACTCTGGATGGCACGCTTCAGCGGACGGGCGCCAAACTGCACGTCGTAGCCCTTTTCGGCCACAAACTGCTTGGCTTCGTCAGAGAGGTCGATGGTATAGCCGAGGTCGCCGATGCGCTTGTAGAGCCCGCTCAGTTCCACATCGATAATCTGCTTGATAGCCTCAAGGTCGAGCTGGTCGAAGGTGATAATCTCGTCCAGACGGTTGAGGAACTCTGGCGAGAACTGCTTAGAGAGTGCCTTCTGCACAATCTGGCGAGCGTGCTCCTTATCCTGTTCGTTGAGCATCAGATTGCCTGAGCCTGCGGATGAGAAGCCAATGCCACGACCGAACTCCTTCAGTTGGCGGGTTCCTGCATTGGAGGTCATGATAATGACGGTATTGCGGAAATCGATGAAACGCCCGTTGCCATCAGTCAGACGGCCTTCGTCCAGCACCTGCAACAGGAGGTTGAAGACATTGCCATGCGCCTTCTCAATCTCGTCGAGCAAGACGATGGAGTAGGGATGGCGGCGTACGCGTTCGGTCAATTGTCCGCCCTCTTCATATCCTACATAGCCCGGAGGCGCACCAATGAGTCGGGAGACATTGAATGATTCGGTATATTCACTCATGTCGATGCGGATGAGAGCGTCGGAAGAACCGAACATAAACTCAGCCAGCTTCTTAGCGAGATATGTCTTGCCGACACCTGTCGGACCAAGGAACATAAAGACACCGATGGGGTGGTTGGGATCCTTCAGTCCCACACGGTTGCGCTGAATGGCACGTACCATCTTATCGATAGCCTTCTCTTGGGCAATAACATGCTTCTTCAGTTCCTGGGCCATACCCTTCAAGCGGATGCCTTCTTCTTGAGCCATGCGCTGAACAGGTACACCGGATATCATGCTCACCACTTCGGCCACATCCTGAGCGGTTATCTCCTGACGAACGTCTACTTCGCCGTTGAGCCACTTCTGATTCAGCTCCTGCAGCTGACGCTCCAAGACAGTCTGGCGGTCACGATAGCCGGCAGCCAGTTCGAAATTCTGATTGGTGACAGCCTGATTCTTCTTCTCCTTAATGGCTTTGAGTTCTTTCTCCATTTCGGTAATCTCAGGTGGAATGGAGGCATGCTTCAGATGTACACGCGATCCAACCTCGTCCATTGCATCGATAGCCTTATCGGGCATGAAACGATCGTTGATGTAACGGTCTGTCAACTTGACACATGCTTCCAGCGCCTCGTCAGTATAAGTGACGTGATGATGATACTCGTAACGGCCTTTAACGTTGTGCAGAATCTGCAGGGTCTCATCGTTAGAGGTAGCTTCAACCTGAACCTTCTGGAAGCGGCGTTCCAATGCGCCATCCTTCTCTACGGAGTTACGATATTCGTCGAGCGTAGTAGCACCAATGCACTGGATGGTGCCGCGTGCAAGAGCAGGCTTCAGGATGTTGGCTGCGTCCATAGTACCTGCTGCAGAACCTGCTCCGATAAGTGTGTGTATCTCATCGATAAATATCACAATATCAGGGTTTTGCTCTAATTCCTTAACGAGCATCTTCATGCGTTCTTCGAACTGTCCGCGATATTTGGTTCCGGCAACAACACCAGTCATATCGAGTGTCACCAGACGTTTGTTGAAGAGCATCGGTGAACAGTGGTGACTGATAATCATCTGTACCAATCCTTCCACGATAGCACTTTTTCCTACGCCTGGTTCTCCAATCAGAATCGGGTTGTTCTTCTTGCGTCGGCCTAATATCTCCACAACGCGTTCTATCTCCTTTTCGCGACCGACACACGGATCGAGCTTGCCTTCGCGAGCCTGCTGTGTGAGATCGGTACCGAAATTATCGATAACGGGCGTCTTGGATTTCGTCTTCTGCTGGGTTGTTGTGGTGGTATTGCTTGACGAGGACTGGCTATTAGAGGAGCCGCCAGCAGTGGTATCGTCCTCTTCATAATCCTCTTCAGGCAGCCCAATGCCATCCTTGACACTGAGCAGCGTTAAAGCATCGTCGTAATTCATGTTGTTCATTTCTAATACTTGTTTAGCACCAGTCTCTTGCTGGTCGTGAAGAATAGCCAACAGCAGATGCTGTTCCTCGACTCGCATAGTGTGTTGCAGTCGGGCTTCAAGCACGGCCAGTTTCAGAATGTTGCTTGCTTCTTCATTAAGCACTAATTGTTGTGTGTAAATAGGTCTTCCGATCTCGTCTTCACGCACCCTGTCTTCCAATGCGGTCTTCAACGACTGCAGATTGATGTCGAGTCGGTTGAAGACATCGATGACAGGACTTTCCTTCATGCGCAAAAGCCCGAGCAACAGATGTTCGGGGGCCACGCTCTGACTGGCTAGTCGGGCGGCTTCTTCGCGAGAGTAAGCGAGAATCTCGGATACCTTGGGTGAAAATTGACTTGTCATACGTTGTGAGTGCTTACAAACATTGTGCCAAAATCGTTATTCGTGGCGTTCAAGCCATAATGAGTGGGTAATATTGACAGGTAACTCCTCTTGATAGTGCGTCACCATAATCATCGTTTTGTTGCGACGCTGACAGAATGTCTCAATGACATCCTTCACCAAACGGCGATTCAACAGGTCGAGACCATGCAGGGGCTCGTCTAATATCAGCAATTGCGGGTCCTTGACAAAGGCGCGTGCCAGCAATACCAGACGCTGTTCGCCACTGGACAGCTGCAGGAATGGCTTGTCGGCCAGATGGGAAATGCCGAAAATGTTCATCCACCAGCGACACTTGTCATAGTCGTTCTGGTTAGGAATGGCATAGAGCCCGATGCTGTCTATGAGTCCGCTGGCGACAATACGGATAGCGGGGAGATTGCGTTTATAGCTTCTGTGCATCTCGGGCGATACATATCCTATATGCTTCTTGATGTCCCAGATGGTTTCGCCAGAGCCTCTAGGACGATCGAAGAGCGTGATATCGCAGGCGTAACTCTGAGGATTGTCAGCACAGACAAGCGACAAGAGGGTGGATTTTCCACTGCCATTTTGTCCGCTAAGAGCCCACCGTTCGCCATTCATCACCGTCCAGTCGAGGTCTTTCAGGATGGTACGCTCGCCATAGCGGATGCTGACGTTGTGCATATCCACCACTCGTTGACAGTCGTAGTCGTTGTCGTGGTAAGGAAGCGACAGAATGGCATCACGTAAATCGTCAGAGAGAACATGCGGGGGAATGGGCTTCTGGCGAGCATAATATTCAGCGCGAGAGCAGGGTGGGAGGGGATTATCCGAATTATCCGAAAATTCGATTACTTCCGACACAAAGACAGGAATATCGTCCGTCTTCGAGAGCACTAACATAATCTCGATGTTACGCTGTTCGGAGAGCAGTAACAACAGCTGCTTCAACTGATCGCGTGTCTCAGCGTCCAGCCCTATAAAAGGATTGTCCATGATGAGCAAACTGGGATTGGCAAAGAGCGTCTTGGTAAGTTGGAACTTACGCAGTTCGCCACTCGACAGCGTAATGATGTATTTATCGAGAAAGTCGTCCATATGGAACAGCTCATACAGATGTTGCTGCAACTGACGGCGCTCTGTTGTATCGGCACCAGCTAGTTGATAGGCTTTCTCCAATAAGTCGCCAACGGTAGGCGTCTCGTGGTCAATGTCGTGCTGATTCCAGCGCAACTGGAGATAATACTGTCCGTCTACATTGACGCCATACGAGTCGGTAAAGGCAATATAGCGTATTTTGTCAGAGGCCATTTGCCTGCGCAATTTCTCGATATAGAGTGTCTTTCCGCTTCCGTTTCGTCCTACGACAGCAGTTACTTTTTGCATACCTTACTTACTTTGTTTTGATTCTTGTTGATAAAGTCCTTCCATCCCTTGTAATGAGCCTCACTCTCAGGACGGTTCATCTGCATATAGTGGCAATAGGCGGCTCCCAAGGCATCTGTGGCATCCATGAATTTCGTCAGAGCGTCCTTGTCGAACTTCAACAGGCGTTGCAGCATACCAGCTACCTGCTCCTTCGATGCAGAGCCGTTACCCGTAATGGCCATCTTGATCTTCATAGGTGCATATTCGTGGATAGGAACTCCGTGATGAATAGCTGCGGCGATGGCTGTTCCCTGTGCACGTCCCAACTTGAGTGTGGTCTGCACGTTTTTGGCATAGAAAGGAGCCTCAATGGCCATCTCGTCAGGCAGATACGCATCGATGATACCTGTGACGCGTTCAAAGATATGTCCAAGCTTCAGATAACCGTCTTCAATCTTTCGCATATCAATGATGCCCATCGTCACCATTTCGGGTTTGTTGTTAACCACCTTGATGACGCCATATCCCATGATATTCGTTCCTGGATCTATGCCTAATATTACTTTTTCCATAAGGATGCAAAATAAGCCAGTTTGTATAATTTGAACGCAAAGAGCCGAGGATGGTTACCTGTCAGTTGATTGCGAAGATATTTTCCAAAAAGGTGATATGTCAGCCTCATGAGTGGCATTAGCCAGGGACGCTGACGAAAGGCCTGAAGAAGACGGGAGTAATCATGAAGCTCAGCATGAAACGTTTTCAATGTTCGCAGTCCTTCTTCTGTCTTGCTGATAAACGAGGCGTTGGTCTCGAAACGTTCGAAACTCAGCGGATTATCAATATGGCGAATCGTAATACCAGCCTGCTGTAGTTCCTTGCCTAACAGGACATCCTCGTAGCCATAGTGACGGAAGCGCTCGTCGAAAGGATGCTGCTGCATCAGCGACCTGCTAATCATGAAATTGGCAGTATGAAAGTCTTGGTAGGGCTGAGCTTTTCGTCGCTCTATAGTGTGCTCATGAGCCACAGCCCTTTCGTAGATGGCTCGCAGACAGTCCTGAGGTCCCTCGCCAATGCTGACACCGCCATAGATCAGTTCGGCGCTCTCTGGTGTTTGGATGTATTTTTGCAGGTAGTCTTCATGCCTCAGCATCATATCGCTGTCGATGAACAGTAACCAGGGATACTGAGCCTGGCTTACCAAATAGTTACGAATAGCTGCACGCCCCATGTTTTGAGGCTGTTCCAAGTAACGGCAACGAGACAGAGTATTGATACTCCTGTTTGCTTCGATGACATTCTTCTGGGTAGAACCATCGTCTGCCACCAGGATTTCATAGGTAATCCCGGCAGCTTCTGCCTGCTGCTGTAATTGCCTTACCAGGAGCACGCATTCGTCGTTAAATGTAGGAATAAGTATCGATAAATCCCTCATTAGGCTGCAAAAATAATTAAAAAAAGTGATATTAAGCGCTTTTTCCCAAAAATATTTTGGCGATTGCCGAAAAATGACTACCTTTGCACCCGCTTTTACGAGATAAGAGCATGAAATTAAAGTTAAACAATTAAATCATTTAAACAATGGCAACAAAAATCAGACTGCAGCGCGGTGGCCGTAAGAGCTATGCTTTTTACAGCATTGTTATCGCCGACGCTCGTGCACCACGTGATGGTAAATTTACTGAGAAGATTGGTACTTACAACCCAAACACCAATCCTGCCACAGTAGACCTTAATTTCGAGCGTGCACTTTACTGGGTCGAGACAGGTGCACAGCCTACCGACACTGTTCGTAACATTCTTAGCCGTGAGGGTGTCTACATGATGAAACACCTGAAGGGTGGCGTTAAGAAAGGCGCTTTTGACGAAGCTACCGCACAGAAGAAATTCGATGCTTGGAAAGCTGACAAGCAGAACGGTCTGGCTAAGATCGCAGAGGCTGACGCTAAAGCAAAGAAGGATGCTGCTGCTAAGGAGCTGGCTCAGGAGAAGAAAGTGAACGAGGAGATTGCTAAGAAGGTAGCTGAGAAGAAGGCTGCTGCCGAGGCTGCTAAGGCTGAGGAAGAAGCAGCAAAGGCTGCTGAGGCCGCTGCTGCTGAGGCTCCCGCTGAAGAGGCTGCTGCAGAAGCTCCCGCTGCTGAGTAATCAATCAGCGATTCCAGAAATTAACGTATTGCATCGCGACTTTTTTATAGTCGTGATGCTTTTTTATGTATTCCAGGCTCTGGCGTTTCAACTCTGGTATGCGCTCAGGATGAAGCACCAGCTGTTCTAATTCGTGACGAACACTCTCGTAGTTGGGCTCGACATTGATGATGGGGCGTAGCTCGGTCTCATTTATGATCTCGTAGTTTTCAGGCTCTCCGCCTCCTACAACAATGATACCTTTCGACATAGCCAACAGTGCATTCATAGCAGGGGTATAGCTGTAGAGCTGGTCGAGCAGCACATCGCTCTCATTTAGCATCTTCTCATATTGAGCAAAGGGGACGCCATTGGCTATTTGTAGTCTTACCTGTTCAGGATAGTGTGCTGCTACATCCTTGGCGGCTTTCAGCATGATGTCCGTTCCCTTATAGGCACTTCGGTTTTTGCTGATGCCGATAAACAGGGTGATAGGATGATTGGCAGCGATATGATTAACAGGACTGAAGGAGGCAATGGGAAAGGGGATGAATTGCGTTTTTTCAGGGAAGTTGGGCTGATAGCATACCTGATATTCATAGAGTCCTGTGATGATGCCGTCGCAATCCTCGGCTATCATTCTGTTCAACCGTTCTTTAGGGGTATTCAACCAGTCTTGCTGTTCTATACGTGCTGCTTCATCAGTACGAATTTGATCTCCGAAATTGAAATCGCTATAGCGCAAGGGCTTACGGGTGATACACTCGTTTACCCAATAGTAATCCATGCCGAAAGCGCCCAGAAAGAGCTTCTTGTTGTGCCTGCGGAGCCACTTATAGAACCAGAAGAGACGTTCTGCTTTCAGTTCGAAGAACATAGGATTAATAAGCTGCACCACGTCATACCCCTGCATTTTAGGAAGCAGGCTCCAGAGTTTCAGCATCAATCGGATGCCACCCCATTTGCCTGGTTGACGGGCTACATCGATATCTCGTGGGTAGTTTTTCCAGAAGTCACCGTTCGAGATGACGCACACCTCATGGCCCAGTGCCCTAAGTCCCTGTGCCAACGTGTTGTGTACGTTGCTGTATTCGCCAACGAGCAGTATCCTCATTTCTCTTTCTTCATTAGTGGCAGCGTGTTCAGCAGAATGGCGCGTCCCCATTGTGTATTCGTCATACGGCGGAACCACTTGTATTTCTTCGAATAGTCACGGTCTGGCAGCGGGAAGAGCCCCTCTTGACGCAGCGCCTCCAGTCTTTCGTTGAGTATCTGGCGAGAATGGGTCAGTACAATGGTGTTATAGATATAATCCATCGTCAGTTGAGCCACTCTCCTTTGTAATGCAATGCGGTCTGTTTGTGGCATCGTGTCTGCAATCTGGTTCAAGTGCAAGATGACTTCCATCGTGTCGTCCAGACGTTTCTGCTTTCTTTCATCATTGTGCTGATGGATAGCTGAAGAATTGCGGGGTCGATAAAAATAAGCCTGTGCATCTGTTACAATAACGGTCTCCGCCCTCAATAGTAGTTGGGGCGTAAACTCCTCGTCCTCACCGTATTCTATGCCAGGAGTGAACAATAGTTTGCTGCGTGCTGCCTGTCGGAATAACGTACAACATACAGCGCCACGAATATTGTTGTTGCGCATGAAGTCGGCACCTGACTGAATGGGAGAGTCATGATAGACGGAGTCGTCTTTCGTTGAAGATTTGGTAAAGTCGAAGAGCACCACATCCAGGTCGTTCCCGTAGCGAATCAAGTCCAAGCAATGCTCATAGGGAGCCTGTAGCAGATAGTCGTCGCCGTCTACGATTTGTATGTATTTGCCTTTCGCCATACGAAGTGCGGTATTGCGTGCTTCGCTGACACCTCCGTTCTTTTGTCTGACGTAGATAATCTCATCACCATATTGCATCAGTCCGTTCATAGGACTTACCTCTGAACCGTCATCAACGACGATAATCTCGCGTTCGAAGGGACGCAGAGAGAGTGCCAGAATGCTGTTGATGCACTCGCACAGCATCTGCACGGGTAAGTTGTAGTAGGTAACGATAAATGTTACCAGCGGCTGGGCTTCTTGATGTAATGTAATGTCTTTATGATTTTGCATAACTTGTTGATTCCTATCTTGTTAAGTGTAATTGCTTTTAGTTTGTCGAAACCTTTGAAGACTTGTGGATTTAGCTTTCTGACAGGTAACTTGATGTCGCCACCAAGCCGTTCCCAGACGTCTATTTGGATGTTCAGAAGGTACAGATAGTAGGCATCGTCCATAGGCATTCCATTAGCAAGATGAGCGTCTAGCAACATGTCCAATTGTTCGCCGCTGGCGTTGGCTGTGATACCATTGGGATTATAGCAGTAGTGGTAAAAGCCCTTGCTGCAGGTTTTCACTTTTTGGGCCCTTTTCAGTAACTGTGGGAGTGTGTAGACATCCTCAAACACTTTGCCTTTTGGAAATCTGACCTGTTCGAATAATGTCCTCTTGTAGATTTTGTTCCAGGCATAAGTGTGCAGATAGGCCTGTCCCTGTAGCCAATACTCGCCCATGTCCGTATAACAATGGTTTGGCAATGCGAGTCTGTTGGTGATGGAATATTCCAGAATGTCTGCGTCATCCAAGAGTTTCAGTAGCGGTCCGTAGGTGTTGGAGGATAAATAATCATCGGAGTCAACAAAGGTGAGATAGTCGCCTTGGGCAGCATCTATACCCGTATTTCGAGCATCGCTTAAACCACCGTTCTCCTGATGTATGACGCGGATGCGATCATCTTTCTTGGCCCACTCATCACATATCTGGGGACATTTGTCTGGTGATCCATCGTCAATTAACAACACTTCCATATCGTCCACATGTTGGCTTAGCACACTCTTTACACAACGGTCGAGAGTGGCTTCTACGCGATACACGGGAATGATAACAGACAACTTCATGGGTACAAAGTTACGAATAAGTGAGTAAAAATCCAAATTTATTTGAGATTTTTCGAGCGTGAGTAATTTCAACCGCAGTTAAAGTTACGAATAAGTGAGTAAAAATCCAAATTTATTTGTGTAAATGCAATAAAATATGTAATTTTGCGTTCGATTTTAAAGACAAATGGTAGAAGAACGCGACGAGAGCTACGGCCATGTGTTGAAATACACAGGTATTTTCGGAGGCGTGCAGGGTCTCAATATCTTGATAGGCCTTGTACGTAATAAGTTTGTAGCCATCTTGTTAGGTCCTGGCGGAATGGGACTCGCGTCATTGCTGATGTCTGTACAGAACTTTGCGGCTCAGTTTACTAATTTAGGTATTTCGTTTGGCGCAGTACCCCGTCTTTCAGAACTATATGATGAACGGTCGGACGAGCGTCTCTTGCACTTCATACAGGTGGTTCGCCTGTGGAGCCTGATAGCTGCCGCACTTGGTGTCCTATTCTGTGTTATCTCCAGTTCTTTTGCTGATACACTCACGTTTACCTGGGGTAATCACACACTCCACTACGCTGTCTTGGGTGTTTCAGTTGCTATGTTAGCTATCACGGGTGGCGAGACAGCAATTCTGAAAGCTACACGCCGCTTGGGCCCATTGGCTAAGCTACAGATTATAACAGCTCTGCTTTCGTTGTTCATCTCCGTACCGCTTTACTATTTCCTGTTTCACTCTGGTGTTATGCCTGTCATCGTCTTGACAGCCTTGGTAACCATGCTTTCCACCATCTATTATTCGTATCGTTGCTACCCCTTGCATCTGAAATTCAATCGTTCTCTGCTAGGCGAGGGTTTCGGCATGATTCGGTTGGGGCTGGCTTTTGTGTTGGCAGCAGTAGCCAGTAGCGGATCGGAAATGGTTATTCGTTCCTTCCTGAACGTAGAAGGCGGATTGGGTGATGTAGGTCTTTTTAATGTCGGTTACCTGATTACGATGACTTATGCCGGAATGGTGTTTTCTGCTATGGAGAGTGATTATTTTCCGCGTCTTTCAGCTGTTAATCAGGACGTTGAAGCCACAAATAAGACGGTAAACAGACAGATGGAGGTATCTTTGCTGTTGCTATCACCCATGTTGGCAGCTCTTATCATGTTGCTTCCCGTGCTTATTCCCCTGTTGTTTAGCGACGAGTTCTTGCCTGTTATAGGAATGGCACAGGTGGCTGTGTTGGCAATGTATTTCAAGGTGATGACTTTGCCAGTAGCATATATCACGCTGGCTCGTAGCTTTTCGTTGTCTTTCCTGCTGCTCGAAACCACCTATTATATTGTTTTTGTGGTAATGGTTGTGTTTGGTTATCGCTATTACGGAATCTTAGGGACAGGTTTGGCTATTGTGGTTGCTCATGTTTTTGACTTCCTGATGATTAATGGTTATGCTTATTGGAGATACCAGTATCGAGGCACTTCTAAACTGATGCTTTACGCTTTCCTGCAGACGTTGTTTGGTATATCAGTCTATGTGGTTTCGTTGCTGCTGGAAGGTTGGCTCTATTGGACAATAGAAGCCGCACTGGTTTTTGTCAGCGCGGCTTATTCTATGAGTATTCTGCGTCAGAAGACGCATTTGTGGGAATCGCTGGTAAAGCGCTTCCTCTTTCTTCGCAAAAGAGCTTAGAATCTGAAATCTAACTCTAAATCTACTAAGTTGTAGTCATGCTTGGCCAACGAGCGGTCGTTGATGCGTGCATATTCAAGATGCATCTCCAGATTCTTGGTAAAGAAATAGTTGAGACCAACCTCATACGATGTCTTGGCCGTTCCCCATTCCTTCTGTGCACGATAGCACTGATAACGGGCCTTGGCGTGGAGTTTTGACTTAATGACAGGCACGATACCAAAGGCATACCAGCCATCGGCCTTATCGCCCTTAGAGTAGTCAATCTCGCGCACGTTGTTAGCAGCAGCAGCTGCACCCCAGCCTTGGCTGTGGAGATACTCGGCACGGAACATGTATTCATCCTGGCTGTATTCAGCTGAGAAGGCATAACGGTTCTTCTCTACACTACGCTTCTCACCTGTAAGTGGGTCGAGCATACCACCACGACTACCAGTCCATCCGAAAGCACCAATGCGCAGACCCTTGATAGGCATTACCCAAACACCACCGATGATATCCTTGCGATTGTCCTGATCCTTTGTGTTGACACCCTCACCGTTGTAGATACCTACCTGATAGTGGAACAGACGACGGCCATTGGCGTTGGGGAATAGGTCACCAGAGAACTGAATACCGATATCTCGACCACCAGAGCTCTTTTCGCCGGTACGATCGCCAAAGCCTGACAGGTTGTTAATTACGTCAGCGTATGCTCGCCAACCCTGAGTGATGGGGTGGGTTGGGTTCTCGTATGTGAAAGCACGCTTGAACTGACCGGCACGAATCTTGAATTCTGGATATTTGCGCCATTCAGCATAGAGGTCTACGAGTTGTACGGTGGGTTCACCTGGACCCTTGGCATTGGTACCTTGAATCTGGGCACGCCAGTCAAAGTCGCCAATCTTGCCATCCAGAATAAAACGGGCCAGACGGAGGTTGAAAGAGTTGCTCTTGGCTCCCTCCTGATCGGTACCCTGATACTGCAGCATGCCGTAGCCGCTGAACTTAATGTTTTTCACCCAGGCTGGCACCTCGATGGTAGCCTTTTCACCATTGGTCTCCTGTGATTCCAATTCTTCTGCGCTGACGCTAATCATAGTCGATACGAACAGCGCAAGGAGTAATGTCAGTCTTTTCATATCTTTGCGGTTTGATTAGTAATATGTGGCAAAGATACGACTTATTTTTTAATTCTGCAACTTTTTCAGAGCATTTCTCACTTTTTTTTAATCTCTGCGCACCAATAGTACCACGTTCTCTACGTGAGGCGTATGTGGAAACATATCAACGGGTTGCACGGCTAACACACGGTATTGCTCGTCCATCAGCTGCAGGTCTCGGGCCTGTGTGGCGGGGTTGCAACTGACATACACGATACGTTTGGGCGCTGCATTGAGAATGGTTTTCACCACATCAGGATGCATACCTGCACGTGGAGGATCGGTGATGATGACATCAGGACGTCCGTGCTCAGCAATAAACTCGTCAGTCAGAATGTCCTTCATGTCGCCAGCATAAAACAGGGTGTTCTCGATGCCGTTGATTTCGCTGTTGATTTTTGCATCCTCGATGGCTTCTGGCACGTATTCGATACCGATAACCTTCTTGGCTTTCTTGGCAACGAAGTTGGCAATGGTTCCTGTGCCAGTATACAAATCATAAACCAGCTCGTTGCCAGTCAGATTTGCAAACTCACGAGCCACGCTGTATAGATGGTAAGCCTGCTCCGTATTCGTCTGATAGAACGACTTGGGACCCACTTTGAACTTCAGGTCTTCCATCAGTTCAAAGATGTGATCCTTACCCTTGAATACGAAAATCTCCTGATCGCCGATTGTATCGTTGCACTTCTGGTTGTCCAGGTAGAGTAGGGAAGTGATCTGAGGAAATTTGTCGGCAATATGCTGCAGCAGTCCTAATGCTTCCTGCTCGCCACCCGTCTCGTCGTAGTGGAACTGGAAGATGACCATCCACTCGGCACTGGCACTATTGCGGATAATGACATCACGCAACAAACCAATCTGCGCACGGAGATCGAAGAACGAGAGTCCGTGCTCTACGGCATAGTCGCGCACCCCATTACGTATCTGGTTGTGCAGGTCGTCCATCAGCCAACACTTCTCAATAGGCAGGATCTTATCGAAGGCTCCAGTAATGTGGAAACCTATAGCAGGCGTGTCTTTCACCAGCGTTTCATCCTTTAGCTGTTCGCTCGTCAGCCATCGTTTGTTGGCACAACCAAAGTCCAGCTTGTTGCGATAGGCCTGCGTATGAACCGACCCCATGATGGGACGGAACTCAGGCAACTCTATCTTGCCGATACGTGTCAACTGGTCGAACACCTGCTGCTGCTTGAACTTGAGCTGCTCCTCGTAGGGCAGATTCTGCCATTTGCAACCACCACAGACGCCAAAGTGTTGACAGAATGGAGTCGCGCGTACCTTACTATATTCTATGAAGCGTACTACTTCGCCCTCAGCAAACGAGTGCTTCTTGCGGCGAATTTGTACATCGCATATATCACCAGGCACACAGAAGGGGACAAAGACCACTAGGTCATCCCAGTGGAACAGACACTTTCCTTCGGCTGCTACAGCCTCTATCTTCACGCTCTCGAGGAGCGGTAATGGTTTCTTATTTCTTGCCATAATTCTCTTTTGGGGCACAAAATTACAAAAAAAATGCTAACGAAAAAAGATTTTGCGCATTTTTCTTGTGTATGTGCGGAATTATTACTAACTTTGCAGAATTGAGAATTTATATAGCTTAAAGTATAATAATAAACGTAATTTTTAAACCGTATGAGTCAAAAACGAGTTTATCTCTTCGGTAACGGTAAGGCCGAAGGTAATGCAAAAATGCGTGAGGAACTTGGTGGTAAGGGTGCAAACCTTGCCGAAATGAACCACATTGGTGTTCCTGTTCCTCCAGGTTTCACAATCACTACAGATTGCTGTAACGAATATTATCAGGTAGGTCAGCAGAAGATTATGGAGCTGCTGAACGACGACGTGATGGCTGCTGTTAAGCACATCGAGGACCTGATGAACTGCAAGTTCGGTGATGCCCAGAATCCTCTGTTGGTATCAGTACGTTCTGGTGCCCGTGCTTCTATGCCTGGTCTGATGGATACCATCCTGAACCTTGGTCTGAACGACGAGGTAGCTGAGGGTATGGCTAAGAAGACCAACAATCCTCACTTCGTTTACGACTCATATCGTCGTTTCGTACAGATGTACGGTGACGTTGTGCTCGAGATGAAGCCAGTCAACAAGACTGATATCGATCCATTCGAGGAGATTATCGAGAAGGTTAAGAAGGAGAGCGGTGTTGTGCTCGATAAGGACCTCTCTGTAGAGGACTTGAAGAAGCTGGTTAAGCTGTTCAAGGCTGCCATCAAGGAGCGCACAGGTAAGGACTTCCCCAACGATCCTATCGAGCAGCTCTGGGGTGCTATCTGCGCTGTGTTCCGTTCTTGGATGAACGAGCGCGCTATCCTCTATCGTAAGATGGAAGGCATCCCCGACGAGTGGGGTACTGCCGTATCAGTTATGGCCATGGTATTCGGTAACATGGGCGACACATCTGCTACTGGCGTATGCTTCAGCCGTGATGCTGCCAATGGTGAGAACCTGTTCAACGGTGAGTATCTGGTTAACGCACAGGGTGAGGACGTTGTGGCTGGTATCCGTACTCCACAGCAGATCACAAAGATCGGTTCTCAGCGCTGGGCTGAGCGCGCTGGCATCTCTGAGGCTGAGCGCGTAGCCAAGTATCCTTCTATGGAAGAAGCTATGCCTGAGATCTATGCCGAGCTGAACGGTATCCAGGAGAAGCTGGAGAACCATTATCACGATATGCAGGATATGGAGTTCACCGTTCAGGAGGGCAAGCTGTGGTTCCTGCAGACCCGTAACGGTAAGCGCACAGGTGCTGCTATGGTTAAGATTGCCATCGACCTGCTCCATGAGGGTATGATTGATGAGAAGACCGCTATCATGCGTTGCGAGCCCAACAAGCTCGACGAGCTGCTGCACCCCGTATTCGACAAGAAGGCTCTGGCTGCCGCTAAGGTGGTTGCTCAGGGTTTGCCCGCATCTCCTGGTGCTGCCTGTGGTCAGATTGTGTTCCATGCTGACGACGCCAAGGCTTGGCACGAGGACGGCCACAAGGTAGTGCTCGTACGTATCGAGACCTCTCCTGAGGACCTCGCTGGTATGGCTGCTGCCGAGGGTATCCTGACCGCTCGTGGTGGTATGACCTCTCACGCTG
>JAEEGI010008094.1_pt1 | contig 23299 bp, 18 predicted proteins | sample 8958751 | NCBI WGS metagenome assembly JAEEGI01 (sample SAMN16246545, study PRJNA631951) | gut metagenome | biome: gut microbiome; feature: rumen; material: KS-attached | host: Bos | place: Iran: Karaj | collected 2018-10 | reverse complement strand
GACAGTTCGGTCTCTATCTATCGTGGGCGCAGGAGTCTTGCGTGGTGCTGACACTAGTACGAGAGGACCGTGTTGGACAGACCTCCGGTTTGCCGGTTGTACCGCCAGGTGCACCGCCGGGTATCCGTGTCTGGATTGGATAAGCGCTGAAAGCATCTAAGTGCGAAGCCAGCCGCAAGATGAGGACTCCATTGAGGGTCGTTGTAGACTACAACGTTGATAGGGCGCAGGTGTAAAGACGGCGACGTCAAAGCCGAGCGCTACTAATTGCCCGAATACTTTCGCCGGAGGCGGTACTTTCAGTTGTAGAAAGGAAAAGAGAGTAAATGTGCTCAGTGAATGACGGGAAGTCAGAGCTGGCAGTTCTTGTGTGGAGATGTCAAACCCCTTATCAGGTGGTTATTGCAGCGGGGTCCCACCTCTTCCCATTCCGAACAGAGAAGTTAAGCCCGCCTGCGCCGATGGTACTGCAATGCAATGTGGGAGAGTAGGAGGCCGCCTTCTTTTATAAATGTGAAGCCCCGAGTCAGAAATGGCTCGGGGCTTCTTTTTGTTGTTTTATGTCAATTCCTTTAATATAAAGGAGTATTTTTTACTATTATTTTTGTTTTTTTGATTTTATTCTCCTAACTTTGCACCGTGTTTCATTAAATAAAGTAAACAGTATGAAAAAGTTTTTTATGATGGCTGCCCTCATGGTGGTAGCAGTAAGTGCTAATGCACAGTTTGAACCGGGAACATTCTCAATCCAGCCCAAACTGGGTGCTAACATTTCTTGGTTGTCTAACACGCCTAATATGCCTTTAGGCGAATTTGATAATAAATACATAGAATTGGATAAATCGCCTATTGCCGGTGCTCTTGTCGGTGTAGAGGCTGAGTATCAGCTTGCAAACATGTTCAGCCTTGCTGCTGGTTTGAACTTCTCGATGCAGGGAAGTGGTTGGTCAGACTTCGATGAGAAGATTAGCGATGTGAAAATTGAGATCAAGGACAACAAGATGAATCTGAGCTACATTAACGTCCCTGTTGTTGCTAATGTCTATCTGTTTAAGGGCTTTGCTATCAAGGCTGGTGTTCAGGTCGGTTTCCTTGTAGGTGCTAACTATGAGGTAACTGCCACTTATAGAGGCGATAAAGCCAGTCAGAATTTATCCACCAAGTTTGACCAGAGCTTTAAGGACGAATGTAAGAAGGTCGACTTATCTATCCCCATTGGTGTCTCTTATCAGGTTCCCACCATTCCAATTGTGATTGATGCCCGCTACAACCTTGGTTTGACGAAGGTTAACAAGGAAAGTGAAGAGGGCTATAAGGACTTGAAGAACAACGTCATTCAGTTGACAGTCGGTTATAAGTTCGCCCTGTAATACGTTTAGGTAATAGTAATAATGAAGGTTACCCAAGGACACTGCCTTTGGGTAACCTTCTTATTTCTCCCATATCTTACTGGTCAGAAAGGAAGGCCTGCATATAATAAAATGGTGCTTCTTCCGTTATTATAAAGGTATGCAATGGACTGACAGAATCAGACAGGTGAAGATTATTCTGGTGGTGGCGGCAGTGATAATAGCTGTGGCATCATTGTTGATTTCGCATGTCCTGGTGCGTGACCTCTCGAAGGAAGAACGTAACCGCATGGAGGTGTGGGCACAGGCTCTGCATTCGCTTAATGAAGCTGATGAGCATACTGACTTAACATTGGTGTTGAGTGTGATAGAAGAAAACAACACCATTCCTGTTATCGTGTTGAACAGTGAGGGAGGTATTGACGACTACCGAAACATCAAGGACTCACTGAACATGGAGGACTATGCCCGTAGGATGATACGTTCGGGCGACACTATCCGCATCGACCGCCAGCTGGTATGCTACGACGAGTCAATCATGCTGAAACGCCTACAGGCTTGGCCCTACGTACAGTTGGGTATTGTACTGATATTCGTCGTGGTAGCCATCTTCGCGCTATTGTCGTCGAAACGTGCCGAACAGAATAAGGTATGGGTGGGATTGTCGAAGGAGACGGCCCATCAGTTGGGAACACCCATTAGTAGCCTGATGGCGTGGGTTGAGATCCTGAAGGAGAATTATCCAGACGACGAATTGATACCGGAGATGGATAAGGACGTTAGCCGACTCCAACTGGTTGCAGAGCGCTTTTCGAAAATCGGCTCGTTGCCTGAGCCTGTGGACAGCTCGATGAATGATGTACTGAAACATGTGGTTGACTATATGGACCGCAGGACATCGAAGAAGGTTGAGATAACCACAAACATGCCAGATGAGGATGTGATTGTTAAGATGAATGCCTCGCTCTTCGAGTGGGTGATTGAGAATCTGTGTAAGAATGCTGTGGATGCGATGGAGGGCAGTGGGAAGATAGATCTGTCGTTGAATGATGAAGGGTCCCGAGTGGTCATAGAGGTGAAGGACAATGGGAAAGGTATCCGCAAGAAGGATGTGAAGAATGTGTTTACTCCTGGTTTCACGACTAAGAAACGGGGATGGGGCCTCGGCCTGTCGTTGGCCAAACGTATTGTGGAGGAATATCATAAGGGGCGGATATTTGTAAAATCGTCAGAGGTAGGAGTCGGTACAACATTCCGGATTGTGATTCCAAAGTAGTGTCATAAATTGCACATTCTCCCCTGTGAGTGTGTAATAACCGCTCTCTTGGTGACCTGATTTTGTAGGAAAAACATAAAAAATTCAAATAAGCATGTCTTAAATCAAAAAAAGTTTGTAACTTTGCAACCCAAATTGTGTGATTATGTGTTGTTTAGAGTGTCTGAAAGTTGATCTGAAGGGTCTGAAGGAAGACGAAACATCATTGGACTTCTGCCTTGACGATTCATACTTCGCTGCTCTGGACGGTGCCGAGGTGAGGAAGGGTTCTTTGCATGTGTCGGTGTCTATACGCAAGGCTTCCGGCTTTTTCGAACTTCAGATTCATGCTGATGGCATACTGATCATACCTTGCGACCGTTGTCTTGACGACATGGACCAGCCGGTGGAAACCGACACGCGCCTGACCGTTAAGTTCGGATGCGAATACTCTGAGGAAGGTGACATCATCGTTGTGGAAGAGAACGAAGGAATACTCGACCTCACGTGGATCATCTATGAGTCTGTGGCATTGGCTATACCCATCAGGCATGTGCATGCACCTGGCAAGTGCAACACGGCTATGACGGAAGTTCTGGAAGAACTGTCAGCTGACCGAAGCAGTGATGAGGAGTCCGACCAACTAGTAGACCCCCGATGGAGTGAACTTTTGAAGTTAAAAGTGAAAAGTGAAGAGTGAAGAATTTGCTTCCGCTCGGAACAATTAAATTGTAAATGGTAATTTTTTAATAGTAATTGAATTATGGCACATCCTAAAAGAAGACAATCAAGTACTCGTCAGGCCAAGCGTCGTACTCACGACAAGGCTGTAGCTCCTACGCTGGCAGTATGTCCTAACTGTGGCGCATATTATGTGTATCATACCGTATGCCCCACCTGTGGTTACTATCGCGGTAAGGTCGCTATCAAGAAAGAGGACGAAGTCGCTGAGTAATGAGTAAAATCAATGCGATAATCACCGGCATTGGTGGCTACGTTCCCGATTATGTCCTGACTAATGAGGAATTGTCGAGAATGGTGGACACCAACGATGAGTGGATTATGACGCGTGTCGGAATCAAGGAACGCCGTATTCTGACTGAAGAGGGCTTGGGCACCAGCTATATGGCCCGAAAGGCTGCTAAGCAGTTACTGCAGAAGACTGGCGTGGATCCTGATACTATCGATGCGCTGATTGTAGCCACTTCTACGGCAGATTACCAGTTCCCGTCCACGGCATCGATTGTACTCGGTAAGCTCGGATTGAAGAACGCGATGGCGTTTGATTTCTGGGGTGCCTGCTGTGGATTCATCTATTCACTTGACGTGGTCTCATCGATGATTCAGAGTGGCCGTTACAAGAAGATTATCCTGATTGGTGCGGACAAGATGTCATCGGTGACAGACTATAAGGATCGTTCTACCTGTCCTCTCTTCGGAGATGGAGCTGGTGCAATGTTGATAGAAGCAACGGAAGAGGAGAATATCGGATTGATAGACTCTTATTTACGTACTGACGGCAAGGGCCTTCCCTTCCTTCACATGAAGGCTGGTGGTTCCGTATGTCCGGCATCGCATTTTTCGATTAACCATCGTCTGCACTACCTTTATCAGGAAGGACGTACGGTGTTTCGCTATGCTGTAACGAACATGAGCAATGACTGCGTGTTGGTAGCCGAGCGCAACGGACTGAATAAGGATAACATCCAATGGGTGGTACCCCATCAGGCCAATATGCGTATTATCGAGGCTGTGGCCAAGCGTCTGGAACTGCCGATGGATCAAGTGATAGTGAATATTGAGCATTATGGCAATACGAGTGCAGCCACTATACCATTGGCGCTTTGGGACAACGAAAGCAAGTTGAAGAAGGGCGACAATATGTTGTTTACGGCCTTCGGAGCAGGATTCGTACATGGTGCTTCCTATTATAAGTGGGCTTATGACGGGAATAAATAGTAATATTAAAGTCTAACCACAGAAAAACGCATGCTCTTATAGGCTATGCGTTTTTTTGTCTAAAAGGAAATAGATGCACAAGGCAGGATTTGTGAATATCGTGGGTAACCCGAATGTGGGGAAGTCAACACTAATGAATCAACTCGTTGGTGAAAAGATTTCTATTGCCACCTTCAAGGCTCAGACCACTCGTCACAGGATTATGGGGATTGTCAACACGCCTGAGTCGCAGATTGTGTTCTCAGATACACCAGGTGTGTTGAAACCCAATTATAAACTTCAGGAGTCGATGTTGGCTTTCTCAGAGTCTGCCCTCCAGGATGCTGATGTGCTCTTATATGTGACAGACGTAGTGGAGAATCCGGAGAAGAATTTGGATTTCCTTACAAAGGTGGCGAATATGTCGGTACCTGTGCTGCTTCTCATCAATAAGATAGACCAGAGTGACCAGAAAGGGTTGGGTGATATCGTAGAGAAATGGCATGGCCTGTTGCCGAATGCAGAGATTCTTCCGATCTCCGCTAAGAACAAGTTTGGTACGGACTTGCTGATGAAGCGAATTCAGGAATTGCTGCCAGACTCGCCGCCTTATTTTGACAAGGATCAGTTGACAGATAAACCTGCCAGGTTCTTCGTTTCAGAGATTATCAGGGAGAAAATACTCTTATACTACGATAAGGAGATTCCTTATTCTGTAGAGGTCAGTGTAGAACGTTTCAAGGAAGACGAAAAGCATATTCATATTAATGCCATCATATATGTCGAGCGTGATAGTCAGAAGGGTATCATCATCGGCCATCAGGGTGTCGCTCTGAAGAAGGTTAGCACTGAATCGAGGAAGGCACTTGAGAAATTCTTTGGGAAACCGATTTTCCTGGAAGTTTTTGTGAAGGTTGATAAGGATTGGCGTTCATCGGAAAGAGAATTGAATCACTTCGGGTATAATCCCGAATAAACAAATATTATTGTAGAATGGGAAATCTAGTTGCTATTGTAGGCCGACCAAATGTCGGGAAATCTACCCTGTTTAATCGATTGACCAAGACGCGTCAGGCAATCGTTAGCAGTGAGGCTGGAACAACACGTGACCGTCAGTATGGTAAGTGTGAATGGAACGGTCGTGAGTTCTCTGTCGTCGATACTGGTGGCTGGGTAGTCAATTCTGATGATATTTTTGAGGAGGAGATCCGAAAACAGGTGATTATAGCCACTGAGGAAGCTGATCTGGTTCTCTTCCTATGTGACATCAATAATGGCGTGACAGGCTGGGACATGGATGTCGCTCAGATACTGCGTCGTGCTAAGTTGCCAGTTTTGCTCGTTGCCAATAAGGCGGACGATGGAAAAGATCTTTATGATCAGTATGATTTCTATAAGCTTGGCTTGGGCGATCCGTATCCTATTAGTGCTGCTACGGGCAGTGGAACGGGTGATTTACTAGACAAGGTATTGGAAATTTTACCGGAAAAGGGTGGAGATGATTTGGAAGACGGCATACCTCGTTTTGCCGTTGTCGGTCGTCCGAATGCAGGGAAGTCAAGTCTTATCAATGCCTTTATTGGCGAGGATCGACATATCGTGACAGACATCGCCGGGACAACCCGCGATTCGATTTATACCCGTTATGATAAGTTTGGCTTTGACTTCTATTTGGTAGATACGGCAGGTATCCGCCGGAAGAATAAGGTGACGGAGGATTTGGAGTTCTATAGTGTTATGCGTTCCATCCGTTCGATTGAGAATTCTGATGTCTGCATATTGATGATTGATGCAACTCGTGGCATCGAGGCACAGGATATGAATATCTTCCAGTTGATTCAAAAGAACAACAAGTCATTGGTAGTTGTTGTCAATAAGTGGGATTTGGTAGAAGATAAGTCCCAGATAGTCATCGATACATTTACGAATGCCATTCGTCAGCGTATGGCTCCTTTTGTTGATTTCCCCATTATCTTTGGCTCGGCTCTAACCAAACAGAGAATATTTAAGGTGCTGGAGACGGCAAAGGAAGTTTATCTGAACAGAAAAGCAAAGATAGGAACCTCGAAGTTGAATGAGGTGATGTTGCCGCTTATTGAGGCATTCCCACCTCCCTCGGTGAAGGGTAAGTTCATCAAGATCAAGTATGTTTCACAATTACCGAACACCCAGATTCCCTCTTTCGTATTCTACGCCAACTTGCCGCAATATATCAAGGAACCCTATAAGCGCTTCCTTGAGAATAAGATTCGTGAAAACTGGAGATTGACGGGTTCTCCTATTAATATCTTCATACGTCAGAAATAAATGAGAACGAAATCTGTACTGACAGTACTGTTTGGAAGTATGCTTTTTCTGGCATGTTCCTTATCATCAGAGGAGATAGCTTCATTAGCAGCTAAAGGATATTATGATCATCTTATCAATGGTGAGTATGAACAGTTTCTTGAGGGAAAAGATGGTTTAGATAGAAATGCAGCTGAGGATTACTGGAAACAGTTGCTTGACAACTGCCATCAGTATATACGCCAACAGGAGACCGCTCATAGAGGTATCAGTGAAGTGAGAGTGGTCAGTGCAAAGAACGATACTCTACAGAACTATATGAACGTGTTTCTGGTACTTTGTTTCGGCGATTCTACCAACGAAGAGATAGTCGTTCCTATGGTTGAACGGGAAGGACGTTGGAAAATGAAATAATTGTATATTCAAATTTATAAAGATATGAAAAGAATAGTATCCTTTCTCCTTTTTGCCAGTTTTGGGGTGAACACTTTTGCCCAAGCTGACAGCTTTAGATCGAATAATTCTACTCTGAAAGTGTTGGAGAGTAGCAGTCACGCAGAATATATTCCAGTGTTTCAATATTGGAAGGAGCATGATATCTTCCAGCACCTGGATGTTTCGGTAACGGCGGGAACAACAGGTGTCGGTATTGATATTGCCTCTCCAGTTACCGAGTGGGCCCAGTTGCGTCTTGGTTATGAATTTATGCCTCGTGTAACAAAGACTTTGGAGTTTAATATGTCAATTGGTGGAAAGCCTGCCAAGAGTTATGATGCAGACGGTAACCGGGAGGAAACGACCTTCGACAAGATGAAGGAGTTCCTATATAGCTTTACCGGTTATGATATTGAAGATCATGCTGACATGGTGGCAAAGCCTACGATGAATAACTTAAAGGTGCTTGTTGATGTCTTTCCTTTGAAAAACAATCGTCACTGGCATTTAACTGCCGGCTTCTATCTCGGTCCTTCAAAGTTCGCTGAGGCCAATAATTCTACGGAGTCAATGATTTCACTGGTTTCTGCCAGCATATATAATAAGATGTATGAGAGTGCAGTTAATGGTGGTAATCTGATTGATTTTAATAATATCCCTAGTCTAAGTGGTTCAGGCATTGTTATGCCTGATGCTGTCAGGGATAAGTTCTTGGAATATGGTGATATGGGCTTTGAAGTTGGTCAGTTCTCACATGATTTCACAGATGAAGCAGGCAACGTGTTGAAAGATGCTAATGGTAATACGATTGACAAGGGAAGAGCTTATATTGTTCAGCCTGACGAGGATTGTCTTGTTCGAGTGTCTGCCAGTTCGAAATCCTTTAAGCCTTATGTTGGCTTTGGATATAGTGGTCGTCTTCTGAAGAATCGCGATGATTGGAAGATTTCCTTTGATTGTGGTGCTATGTTCTGGGGTGGAACGCCCGATTTGGTTGTTCATCATGGATTGAAGCTCAAAGATGGCACATACAGGGATGTTAGTCTTATTAATGATGTTGAAAATATAGACGGTCAGGTTGGAACCTATGTTGATATTTTGAAGGCTTTTAAAGTTTATCCTGTATTGAGTCTCCGCTTGACAAAGCGCATTTTTTGATTGTTTTGGACATAATAAAATAGCCCGTATGATCAGTATAACAAATCATACGGGCTATTATTATAATTATGCTTGCGCTCTTATTTTATGATAACCTTCTTTCCGTTCTGGATATAAATACCAGCCTTTGGAGTAGTGTTCTCGGGAAGACTTATGCCAGTCAGCGTATAGATGGCTCCAGATGTGTTGGTCTCCGACTTGATGTCGTTAATTCCATCACTTCCCCCAATGGTCATGACATCTGCGTCTCCGGGACTGACTTTCAGATAGGCCTTGTTGCCTCTTAGATATTGAGTTCCATATTTATCAACAACAAACAGCTCTGGTCTGTCTTTACCATTAATAAATGCGATATCTCCTTTTCCACTCAGGCCCAGGACTCGCATTGTTCCTGGGTTGTACGGTGTGGCATTCGTATGGCCTGCAACACCTACGAGAGAACAATATTCTCCCCCTAACCAATTGTTGCCATTGAAGTCAAAACTACCTATAACGGGTTCAATCTTATTGTCTTCAGGATTAGCAGAGTTACATCTGACAATCACTGGGATTCCAGCAGGTACAACATCATCTTTAATTTCTTCGTATGTAAACCCAGCACCACCTGCGCTGTTCACATAGAAAGCAGCCATTCCTGCAGATGCGAATTTGAAATTAAACCCAGCATAGATGGTGCCGAAGTAGCCACCATTCGCTGTTTTAATGTCTGGACGAATGCCAATGTATTCATCTGATGTGTTGATAGGAAGGAACTGCCATTTGTTCATACCGGAACTTCCGCTTCCCATAATGTAACCATCCTCATCACTTGGTGATCTGTCCATCAACTCTTTATAGAAGCCACTATAGGTGCCTGATAATATGTAAGTATCATTACCTGCTGCGGCGATGTTTACTGTAAACCTGTTGCCACTCAATGTATATATGCTTGAGCCTTGTCCTTGTAAATCATATTTGCCATCTCCCATTTGTTTAACGAAGATAACGCATGATGGACTTACAGCTACAGTGTCGTAATTTAAATAGGTTCGAATACCTGCCATATTAACGCTACCCGATTGTGAAACTGGATAATTGTCAGGGTTTGTGTCGTTCAGGCTGATGTATCTGCCTGTCTGTGCGTTTTTGATATGATAAAAGCCATCAGCAATTTGGGCTTTCACCATCATCACGTTGCAACATGCAATTATGAATAATAAACTGATTTTTTTCATTTCTTATGTATTATGTTTTTATTAGAAAAGCCCAGCCCCATTTTGGGACCGGGCTTGAAAGTCTTTATCTCTTTGTATTATTCAGCAATACAGATTGATACACGGTTCAGGTCGTTCTCAGCAAACGGCTGTACACGTGAGCCCTTGCTGTCCCAGCTGATGCGGCTCTCTGCAATGCCATACTGCTCCTTCAGGGCCTTTACAACAACCAGTGCACGACCCTTTGCCAGACGATCGTTGATGCGGTTGTTACCTGTACCAGCGTCAGCATAACCGGTGATCATGACCTTAGAGGTCTGGTGAGCATTCATGTAGTCAGCGATATCCTGTACCTTCTGTTTCTCAGAGTCACGGATGATGGTCTTGTTGATCTCGAAGAAGATATCACGGCGGAGCGGCTCTACAGCTGCAGGAACAGCGGGACCGGGAACCTCAACAATCTTTTCCACAATCTTGTCTACGTAGCGAATCTCAGGCTCGGGAGCCGGGATAAAGCGGGTAGAGTAGGTGGGACCGAAGTTGTACTTGATACCTGCGAGCAGGTTGAAGTATGAGTCGGGGTTGCCAACCTTCTTGAAGTTGTAGCGGTCGCTCAGCATGTTGAAGTTACCCTCTAAACCGATGCTGAATGCGTCGCTGATGTGATAGTCTGCTGTCAAACCAGCCTGACCCTTGAAGAACAGACAAGCGTCGTCATCGTACATCGGAGTCCATCCGAACTCATCTTTGTAGACATATTGGTCCATGTATGCTTTAGCTTCCTTTGCATCATCACTCTGCATACGGTAGTTCAGACCAATGCCGATGAAAGCGCCGAAGCTAAGCTTACGGTTAGGATTGTATCCTGCGATGATATTCGAGAGGTCAAATGTCAGGTCGAGGGCAGGAGCCACATAGCTGTAGCTGAAGTTCTTGGGAGTGAAACCTGCGTCATCCCTCCAACCAGTCTTGCTCTGCCATGCGTTGATAGCCAGACGAGCCCCAATGCTCTTTGAGAACTGATAGCCGATTGCACCCTGAATGGTGGGTGAAATCATCTTGCCGAAATCAGCCTCACCCGTGGTGTACTGTGCACCTCCCTGAAGCTGGAGGTACCAGTGCGGCTCGAAGACATATTCTGTCGTGCCCTTCTGCTCCTGAGCAGATACAGAGAGTGCTCCTATCAGCATCAGGCAAGACAATATTGTTTTCTTCATTTTCATATCTGTTACTTGTTTATTAGTTCTCGAATGTTAATTAGTTCACGTGTACATTGTACTTCTTGGTGATTACATATCCGAAGTAGTCTACGCAACTCAGGATAATGACATAGTCACCCTTTTCGCTCAGGTCGAAGTCATAGGTCTGGGTGTTACCAGGCAGAACTTCTGACTGCAGCAGCGTACCGCTCTTCTTCAGTGCCACATACTTCTTGTATGCCGGGGCGAGAAGCTCCATTGTACCTGAAGTCAGATAAGCGTGCATGGTGCCTCTGTTGATGAACATACCCTCGCACAGACGATCCATACCAGTGGTAGTCTCGAAGATAATGATCGGGGCAATGGCACGAGTAAAGAGGTGCTTGTTGATGAACTCAGACAACTTGTCAGAAGCCTTATCCAGATATGTGTTAATACGCTCTGCAGCTGAGGTGGCTGCCTGACCCAATGAGTATGTTGAAAGCAACTTAGCAAGTTTCCAGTTAACCACATCCAGTCCACCATTAGCATCGATGGCTTTCTTCAGGTCATCCCAATACTGTGTGCTGCTAACTACAATTGTTTCTGTTTTGCTGTTGAACTGAAGAGTAACGGTTTTCTCGCTCTCATTGAGGCTAACAATCTTGGCAGAAATACCCATGCCGCCCCATCTTTCCTTAATCTCCTGTGCGATTCTGGAAATCGCCTTCTCTAACTGCTCTTCGATAATCCAGTTACCATCCTTAGTTTTCTCATACTCCCAGAAGGTGTTGTATGACAGAGGCTTCACAGCGGTGGTCATCAGCTCAATTCTAGTCTGACCCTTTCTCACAAGCTTACCGTTGTTGTCAGCATAGAATGCCAGTCTCTGAGGAGAATATGAAGCATTGGTCTTGTAGTCATTATCGGTCAAACCGGGCTGGAAGAGACCAAATACCAAACCTGCACACTCTCTGATGAAGTTCTTAAATTTAGCAGTCCGAGAAACGTCTCCATTCTCACCTTCAACTGCACGGATGTCATCGATACGGCTTCTGAGCTCGTTCTGCAGCTTCTTAAGGTCGATGAACTTCTCAAATCCAAACCTGGTGGCATCCAGATCCTTCTCAGAGATAGTGGCATCTGCTACATAGAAACCATTGTCAGTCTTGTTTCCGGTTTCAACGTAGAACTGCTTACCGAGACCCCAAATAATTCTTGCACTTGACTTGCGGATATTGCCGAGCTTAACGGGAGAAATCTCACCTGCGCTGTTCTCAACAGTAATATTTGTGAACTTAGTGATGTCAAGATTCTCGTAGTTCGTGGTGTTTACAGTAAAGAATACCTGACCGGCATTTCCATAAGTGTCTGTAATAAAATCACCATCGAATGTGACAAAATCTTTGTAGGGCAGTTCGTCCTTCTCCAGATAGCTTGCAAACTCTCTACCTCCTACGTTGAAGTCATAACCTGCATAGGGGAACTTGTCAATAGTGTTGTCGTTAGTACCATAGTATGCAGCCAATGCTTTAGACTGAACACCAGGAAGATTCAAAATACCAAAGACATCGTTCCTTGTACCATCAATATCAACACCTGTAATGAAGTCACCCAGTACAAAGCTGTTTAACTTCTCCCAAATCAGGGCGATTTGATTGTACAGGTAATTGATAGAGTCGCTCATACCATTGAGGCGGTTGTCAATGAAGTTCAGAACATTCTTGATTGAATCAATAGATACAGACTGATTGATAATCTGCTGGTTAATCACAGTCAACATAGAATCGTACTTGGCCAGGTTTACCTTGGCTACAGAATCGATGTATAAAGTATCGATGCGGTGCTGTGTCGAGTCACAGGTGCAACCTCCCTGATTGCATGGGCAACCAGTCGTGTCACATTTGCACCAAATTGTGTCTGTATGGTGCGAGCAATGACAGGAGACGATAGTGTCGAAACGCTGAATAAGATTATTCTGCGTGGTTTGAATTTCGACAATCACCTTCTTCAGGCTGTCAATCTGTGCCTGCAGATCGGCGCTTCTCTGTGCAAGAGCATTATAGATCGGCGAGATCTCGTCGTCAATGTTGTCCTTGCAAGATACAAATGATGATGTAGCAGCAAAAAGCAATGCTACCATCAAGAATCCATTGATAAATTTCTTTTTCATTTGAACTTAAAATTATAATTAAACATTTAATATTGATATATCACGTAACGTATTTATATAAATCGGTGACAAAATTAGGCAATTATTTTTATATTTGCAAGAAAAATTTAATTTTTTTTATAAAAAACATCAATTTTCTGCCGTTTTTGCAGGTTTGTTGCGTATTTATCACCTTTTTTTGGTCTTTTTTTATGATTGGTGCGCCTGACAGGACTCGAACCTGCACGTCGTGAAACACCAGATCCTAAGTCTGGCGCGTCTACCAATTCCGCCACAGGCGCGAAAGAACGCTCTGTATTCGGGCTTTAGGCCCAAAACGGGTGCAAAGGTACGAAATAATTTTCATTCTGCCAAAAGTTTTCGGGCAAATTCTATCAAAGTGTCATCTCCCTTGACGAAATCCTCGTCTTTTAGGGCGACGGCATAGTCTGGTGCGATACCGAACTCCACCTGACGACGGTCCTTGTCGTAGGAGGGACATGCCGAGAATCTTACCGTCCACCCGTTTGGCAATGAATTGGTGAACGGTAGTCCGCCTCCGCCTCCTGTCTTATCACCAACAGTTTTAACATTTGGGAAGCATTTCATGTACTTGACGAAGTCGTTGGCTGCGCTGAATACACTTCGGTTTGTCAGTATGACGACCTTCTTATGCCACCTGAGGTTGGAGGAAGGTTCGATATATTGCGGTTCCATCTCCGAGAAGTCGTTATGCCCTTTGCCCGTCTTGTGTTGCAGATAGCCCACGAGTGTCTTCTCATTGCAGAACCGTGCAGCCAACTGTTCGGCATTAGTCAGGTTGCCTCCTCCGTTGTCTCGGACATCAATGATGAGTCCATTACAGAAGGCAAAATATTTGAAGATCTCGTTTAGTCCGCTGTCGCCAATGGGGTTGGTGAAGCTGGCGTAATACATATAGCCTATGTTGTCGTCAAGGATACGATAGTACATGCCAGAGGCGATGCGATAGTCTGTTCCGAGGTATTTCCGTTGCAACGTGTCGCTGAAATTCGAGGGATAATCCTCATGCCAACTCCAGTATCGGCCGTTATCGAAAGACGAGTAGAGGTTCACGTGGCCGTCGCGCAGCTCTGCCAGCATGTCTGTGAGCACTTCGAACAGTTGATACCCGTCAGCTTCCTCCCTCGCGCGTACCTTATATTTATTATATACGGCGTTCCAGTCCAGCCCATATTCATGCTGCTTATAGTCGAAGAAGCAGTAATGCTCGTCGATGATCTTCCAAAGGGCCTCGAAATTGCCCTGCGCCGTATCCGGGAATTCCTCCTCGTCAACACAGGAGTTGACAAGTGGAGAGAGGGCCAGCAGGACAAGCAGGGACAGGCGGGAAATATGGAACTTGACTTTTCTCATGGTTGTGACGGATTAGGGAAGTAGCGCACGAAGCCTATCATCACACGATGGGCATAGATGTGCTGCTTCAGGTTATTCACTTGAGCCTGCTGGTAGTTACCCAGATAGCCGGCTCTGATCGACCATTTCCCTGAGCATCGCCAGTCGACCGTCAGCATCTGCCGGAAGGTGGGGGCGCTGACGAAGGTGGTGGGTACGATGTTGTGGTCGTAGTTGCCGCGATTGAAGATCTCATAGTACGACTGTCCGTAGTTGGGGCTGAACATGACTCCCACGAGGGGCACGTTGAGTTCGTAACGGAGCTGGAAGTGCTTCTTGAACAGTGGGAAACGGTAGGTAGCTATGGCTGCTGGCATCACGTTCACGCTGATTCTGGCTTGAGCGGGATTGTTCGAGCCGGTCATGTCGTAGAGGAATCCGAGGTTGGCATTGGCGAGTCCTCCCGCCTGCAGTTGCAGACGGTCGCCGAAGAACTGCCATTGACGATAGCGCCCCCAGTAGAGGTTGTAGTTGCCCTCCATCATATTGGCATCGCCGCTGCGGTCTTTGGTGGATGAGAGGTCTATCTCGTGTTCGATGATGTTGTTCCACCGCTTGACGGGCTTCGCGCGTTCCTTAATATATAAATAGGACAAGCCAAAACCAGAGAACTTCTCTGGTGTGATGTAGGTGTCGAGAATACGCGAGTTCCCGATGCCAACCAGATGTGTCGAGGTTGGTTCCTGGGCATAGGATACCAGCGGCACCAGACAGATAAGCAATGCAACGATCTTATTCTTCATCATCGAAAAGGCTTAATTCCTTGGTGGCGGTAGGAGCAGATGAGGGAGAAGGCTCAATGGGCTCTTCAGGAACTTCCTGCTCATCCTGCTCATCCGAGGTTTCCTGGATGTCTGGCTCTTCTGGCGTCTCTGGGGGCTCTGGGAATCGGGTTGGCGGCAACTCCTCGATACTTTCAATCTGCCAGGTGGTCAGTCGCTTGCCCTTGGCCTTGTAGCCTTTGACGGCGATGAATTGCTCGGCATCGATTTCCTCCGATCCGCGGAACTCGTCAGCGCCTCCATAGGTCACCTTGATGAGCGGGTAGACGGTGTCTGTCAGCAGGATGAGTTGTGAGACGGGATTATCCGACAGCCAGTTCTGTTTCTTCTTCGTGGCATCCATCAGGAATCGCTTCATGTAGGGATAACCTTGATTGTCTGCATCGTAGAGGATGGCCGTCCATACCTTGTCGGAGTCGTATTTCTCGATGCGCAGGATGTTCTCTTCGAAGTGGGTGTTCAGGTCGAATGACGAGAGATAGCACTCGCCATTCTTCAAAACGACCAGTATCTGGTCTTCGTCGTAGAACTCGCCCAGCAGTCGGCCGTGCTCGTCGTAGTTCAAACGGTTTACATCGGGGTCGTACCATACCTTCCGTCCTCCGAGGGTGGAGTGCCCGTGACTCTTCAGTCCGATACGATGCACGGGGAACTTCGTCAGCAGGTTGCCTTTCGACGTGCGGCCCTTGATCATCACCTCCGAGAAGTCCTTGTCGACGAAGATTTTCTTGAGCTTCGGATTCGGGTCGAGGGTCACTTTGATGATCTCTGCCTCGCCGTTGGGGTTGGCTGTAAAGTACATCACCTTCGAGCCAGGCGTGCCTTGCGTGAGGTCGTACTCCTTGTCGCGGGTCATGCTCGTCACGTTGAAGCGCTTGATGAAGCAGTATCCCTTCTTACCATCACGGTAGACGGTATTGTAGATCGTTCGCGAGTCGTTCTTCTTGAAGACGTTGAGATAGAGCACGTTCTTGCCCACGAACACCTTTTCTGCCACGCGGATGATCTTGTACTTGCCGTCTTTGTAGAAGATGATGATGTCGTCGAGGTCAGAACAGTTGCACACGAACTCATCCTTCTTCAGCCCTGTGCCGATGAAGCCGTCCGTGCGGTTGATATACAGCTTTTGGTTCGCTTCGGCCACCTTCGAGGCCTCGATGGTGTCGAAGTTGCGGATCTCGGTGAGTCGCGGATGGTCTTTGCCGTATTTGTCCTTGAGGAACTGGAACCAGTTGGCGGTCACTTCCACGAGGTTGGCCAGGTCGCGGTCAATCTCCTCGATCTCTGCCTTGAGGCGGGCCATCAGCTCGTCGGCTTTGTCCTTATTGAACTTCAGGATGCGTTGCATCTTGATTTCCAGCAATTTCAGGATGTCATCCTTGGTCACCTCACGGATAAAGGAAGGGTAGTAGGGTGTCAGCCGTTCGTCGATATGCTCGCAGACGGCGTCGATGGTGGGGGCCTGTTCGAATTTCTTGTCTTTATAGATGCGCTCCTCGATGAATATCTTCTCTAATGAGTAGAAGTGCAACTGTTCGAGCAGCTCGCCTTTGCGGATCTCGAGTTCCTGGCGGATGAGGTCTTTCGTGCGGTCCGTCGAGTGGCGGAGCACGTCGCTGACGGTGAGGAACTTAGGCTTATTGTCCTCGATCACGCAGCAGTTGGGCGAGATGCTGATCTCGCAGTCGGTGAAGGCATAGAGGGCATCGATGGTTTTGTCAGATGAGACACCAGGAGCGAGGTGCACCTGTATCTCGACGTTGGCGGCCGTCAGGTCTTCCACCTTGCGGGCCTTGATCTTGCCTTTCTCTACGGCCTTGACGATAGAGTCCTGCAGCGTCTCGGAGGTCTTGGAGAAGGGTATCTCGCGGATGACGAGCGTCTTCTGGTCGATTTTCTCTATTTTGGCACGCACCTTTATCGAGCCTCCCCGCTGGCCGTCGTTGTACTTGGAGACATCGATGCTGCCGCTGGTGGGGAAGTCGGGATAGAGCTGGAAGGGTTGGTCGTGGAGATAGGCGATGGCTGCATCGCAGATCTCGCAGAAGTTGTGGGGCATGATCTTCGTGGACAGTCCGACGGCAATGCCCTCTGCGCCCTGTGCCAGCAACAGCGGGAACTTCACGGGCAGGGTGATGGGCTCCTTGTTGCGGCCGTCGTACGACATCTTCCACTCTGTGGTTTTGGGGTTGAAGACGGTGTCGAGGGCAAACTTCGAGAGTCTGGCCTCGATGTATCGCGGAGCAGCAGCCGAAGAGCCTGTGAGGATATTGCCCCAGTTTCCCTGGGTATCGATGAGCAGGTCCTTTTGTCCCAGCTGTACAAGGGCGTCGCCGATAGAGGCGTCGCCGTGAGGGTGGAACTGCATGGTGTGTCCCACGATGTTCGCCACCTTATTATATCTGCCGTCGTCCATGCGCTTCATCGAGTGGAGGATGCGTCGCTGCACGGGCTTCAGGCCGTCCTCCAAGTGGGGAACGGCTCGGTCGAGAATGCTGTAGCTGGCATAGTCGAGGAACCAGTTCTGATACATGCCGCTCAGATGGTGCACGGCGGCAGCATCGAAGCGGTTCACGGGCTTATAGTCGGAGTGGCCTTCCTGCGCCCCTTCCGACTCCTGCTGTTCCAAAATCTCGTCGTCCTTGATTTCGTCGTCCATTCTTATTGGTCTTTAGCTTTTCTGCTGCAAAGGTAAGCATTTTCGGCGAGAATAACGATGAATTAAGTTTTTTTTTGCTTCGAAGTGGTTTTTCTGATGTAAAAATGTAAGGATATTTCGTGTTTTCTCGTGGTTTCCGTATCTGTCTGACAGACAGGAGGTTATGAGGGTTTGGACTTTAGACTAAGTAAAATGGGAGTTTACAGGCAGTAAAGTCGGAGTTTAGGCTAAGTAAACTCCCACTTTAGTCTATCTAAAGTCAGGGCTTAGTCTGGGGTGTCTCGGAATGTAAAGACAATTTACCATCCGAAGCATGGGCACTCCATGAGGCTTTAGTTTAAAAAAGCGTGATAACCTTTGGTTATCTCGGGAAAAAGACTTACCTTTGCAGGCCAAATAGTAAAACGGAATAATCACAGAATGCAAATGACAGCCAACGAGATTCGCGACTCTTTCAAGAAATTCTTCGAGTCGAAGCAGCACGCCATCGTGCCCTCAGCCCCTATGGTCATCAAGGACGACCCCACGCTGATGTTTACCAACGCTGGTATGAACCAGTGGAAAGATATTATACTAGGTACCCGCGACCCAGAGCCTCGCCGCCGTGCAGACACCCAGAAATGTCTCCGCGTCAGCGGCAAGCACAATGACCTGGAGGAAGTGGGACACGACACTTACCACCACACCATGTTCGAGATGCTCGGCAACTGGTCGTTTGGCGACTACTTCAAGGAGGGTGCCATCGACATGGCCTGGGAGTATCTCGTGGATGTGCTCAAGCTGAATCCAGAGGATCTCTACGTGACGGTCTTCGAGGGCTCGCCTGAGGAGAATATCCCTCGCGACGACGAGGCCGCCAAGTATTGGGCCAAGCACGTACCCGAGAGCCATATCATCAACGGCAACAAGCACGACAACTTCTGGGAGATGGGCGACACAGGCCCCTGCGGTCCCTGCTCTGAGATCCACGTCGACTCTCGAACTCCTGAGCAGCGTGCAGCTTCTGGCAAGAGTGGTCGTGAGCTCGTGAATCAGGACGATCCCCAGGTGATCGAAATCTGGAACCTCGTGTTCATGCAGTTCAACCGCAAGGCCGACGGCTCGCTCGAGAAGCTCTCGATGAACGTCATCGATACGGGTATGGGCTTCGAGCGCCTCGTCCGCATGTTGCAGGGCAAGCACTCGAACTATGATACGGACATCTTCCAGCCCATCATCAAGGCCGAGGAGCAGATTACAGGTTTGAAATATACGACCTTCGAGGAAGAGGCTAGTCAGACTAGTACGACTAGAGAGACTAGTGCTCAGGAGCAGATCAACGTGGCTATGCGTGTTTGCGCCGATCACCTCCGTGCTGTGTCGTTCTCTATCGCCGATGGCCAGCTGCCTTCAAATGCGAAGGCCGGCTATGTCATCCGCCGTATCTTGAGAAGAGCCGTCCGCTACGCCTACACGTTCCTGGGTCAGAAAGAGAGCTTCCTCTACAAACTCGTGCCCACCTTGGTTTATGAGATGGGCGATGCCTTCCCAGAGCTCAAGGCCCAGCAGCAGTTGATTTCGAAGGTGATGAAGGAAGAGGAAGACGCTTTCCTGCGCACACTCGATAAGGGTATATCCCTGCTCGACAAGGCGATGGAGGAGATGAAGGGCAAGGGTGAGAAGGAGCTGGATGGCGTTCAGGCCTTCCGTCTCTTCGATACCTATGGCTTCCCCCTCGACCTGACAGAGCTCATCTGTCGCGAGAATGGCTTCACCGTCAACGAGGAGCAGTTCAACGTTGAGATGCAGAAGCAGAAGGAGCGCGCCCGTAATGCCGCTGCCGTCGAGAATTCAGACTGGACGGAGCTGGCTCAGGGCGAGCAGCAGTTCGTGGGCTATGACTATACGGAATATGAGTGCCATATCCTGCGCTATCGCAAGGTGACGCAGAAGAAGAACGAGTTCTATGAGCTCGTGCTCGACTATACACCGTTCTATGGCGAGATGGGTGGTCAGGTGGGTGACTGTGGTGTCATCTGCAACGAGGCCGAGACCGTCGAGATCATCGACTCCAAGCGTGAGAACAACCAGACGGTACATATCGTCAAGCAGTTGCCAAAGGATCCCACAGCCCAGTTCATGGCTTGTGTGGATACTGACAAGCGCGATGCCTCTGCCGCCAACCATACCGCTACCCACCTGCTCGACTATGCGCTGAAGCAGGTTTTGGGCGACCATGTGGAGCAGAAGGGTTCGTTCGTGTCGCCTGACACCCTGCGTTTCGACTTCTCTCACTTCCAGAAAGTCACAGACGAGGAGATTCGTCAGGTGGAGCGCATGGTGAACGATATGATCCGTCAGGATATCCCTCTTGACGAGCATCGCGAGGTGCCTTTCGACGAGGCCAAGAAACTCGGTGCCATCGCTCTCTTCGGCGAGAAGTATGGCGACAAGGTGCGTGTAGTGCGCTTCGGACCGTCGTGCGAGTTCTGCGGTGGTATCCATGCCAAGGCAACGGGTAAGATCGGCTTCTTCAAGATCGTCTCCGAGAGTTCTGTGGCAGCAGGCATCCGCCGCATCGAGGCCAAGACTGGCCGTGAGTGCGAGGAACTGCTTTATATGACAGAGGATATGCTGAAGGCTGTCCGCTCGTTCTTCAACAATGCCAAGGACCTGCAGGGCGTGATTGCCAAGTATATCGAGGAGCACGACTCCATGAAGAAGGATATTGAACAGTTCCAGGCTCAGCGCGTGCAGGCTTTGGCTGGCGAACTTGTCGGCAAGGCCCGTACGATCAATGGCGTGACGGTTGTCAAGTCCCAGTTGCCGATGATGCCGAATGCTGCCAAGGATCTGGTGTTCAAGATCCGTGAACAGGTATCCGAGAACCTGGTCTGTGTCATCGGTTCCGTCTATGACAATAAGCCAATGCTGAACGTGATGCTCAGCGACGATATGGTGAAGAATCACGGCTTGAATGCCGGACAGTTGGTGCGCGAAGCTGCCAAGCTGATGCAGGGCGGCGGTGGCGGACAGCCTCACTTCGCTCAGGCCGGAGGTAAGAATGTCGATGGCTTGAGTGCCGCTATCGATAAAGTCATAGAATTGGCAAACCTCTAAATACGAAAAAAGCCTCGCCAACTGGCGAGGCTTTTATGTTAGAGCTCTATCGGGATAATGAGCTTGAACACGACGTTGCGCCCCATGTTGTAGACACCCTGACGTCCTGTCGCATTGTTGATGTCGCAATACTTCAGGCGGCTCAGGTGGTTCTGATAGGCACGGTTCAGCAGGTTCTCGGCCGTCACGTAGATTTCTGCCACTTTTCTCTTGTGAATGTTCAGGTCTGTTCCTGCCGACAGACTGAGCAGCGTATAGCTCGGTGTGCGTGTCTCGGTATCATCCACCTTATAATAATGGTTTTGCGCGAGGTTGCACTCCAGCCCCAAGGCCACGAAGGTGTTGTTAAAGACCGTGTGACCGTGATGCGTCAGTTCGTATTTCAGTTCTGAAGTCCAGCGAGGGGCAGGGGTCATCGGCAGATATCTGGCGTCTTCGCTGGCATGCAACTGTCGGGCATCGACGAACGAGAAGGTGTTCTCGAAGTGCACCTGATGGATGGGATGGAAGTCGAAGCCTGCCTCGAAGCCCAGAAGTCGGGCATCGCCTTGGGTGTACTGATAGGTGAGATAGCCTTCTTCCATGACGGTATTGACGCGCTTTGAGAAGATGTAGTTCTCGATGCGGTTGGCGAACAGCGCTGCCTGGAAGGATATGAGTTCGGATGAGAGGTCGATGCCGAGGTCTGCCTGCCAGCTGTATTCGGGCTTCAAATCTGAATTGCCGATCTCGTAGCGCAGCGTGCCCTCGTGGATACCGTCGGATCCTAGTTCGCTCATGTTCGGCGCACGGAAGCCACGGGCCACGTTCAGTCGGAGGTTTGTGTGCTGGCAGAGGTTCCATACGGCTCCGATGCTGCCCGTTACACCGTTGAAGTTGCGGGAGTGGAAGTTGATGTGACGGTTGTCAAAGCGAAGGCCGCCATTGAGCGTCAGAGCATCGAACGACTTGCTGACGGTGGCATAGCCGCCGATGTCAAAGAGGTTGTATTCGGGTATGAGCGACTCTTCGCCGAGGTTCAGCGACTGCTGCCACATGCCGTTCACGCCGCCAGCCACCTTCCAGCCTTCAAATTCCTGTGAGAGATAGCGCACATCGTAGGTCACGGTGTGGAGCTTGAAATAGATCTCATACTCGTCGGCGCTCTCTTCAAACTCCTGGCGTTGGTTCTGCTGGTAGCCGACGATAGCCTTCAACCAGCCTTTGGGAAGGTTGAAGGAGTTGTCCCAAACGGTCTTGTAGTGCCAGATCTGCTGGAAAGGCAGGGCTTTGGAGTAAGTCTTCACATCGCTTGAAGTGCATTCCAGATCGCCTGTCGACTCGTCGCGCTCTCCCTCGATGATGCTCGGTGTCTGGTGGTAGATGGTGCCTATCAGGTGGGAGTGGCCCCATGGCTGGTTTATACCGAGCATCAGACGGCCTGCACGTTCCTTGAACTGGGAGCCAGGCACGTAGCCGTCGTACTTGTTCTTGTAGGCGTGAGCCATCTTGTCGGTGAAACGGGCATCCCATACAAACGCCTTCTGATGACCGGCGAAGTTGAGGGAGTAGTCGAAGAGTCCGTTGTTCGTCTGATATTCCGTGCTGACGGTAGCCTTCATCTCTCCTTCGGGCAGTATGGGTGCTCCGTGAAGGATGAGCACACCGGCCATGGCATCGCTGCCGTACATCAGCGAGGCAGGCCCTTTCAGAATCTCCACCGAGTTCACGTTCTGACCGTCGATCTCGATGCCGTGTTCGTCGCCCCATTGCTGGCCTTCCTGCCTTATGCCTTCATTCATGACGATGATGCGGTTATATCCAAGGCCGCGGATGATGGGCTTGGAGATGCCGCTGCCCGTGGTAATCTGTGCAACACCAGGCTGTTTGGCGATGGCGTCGATGATGTTCGTGGAGGTGGTCTGCCGCAATTCCTTGCCAGAGACAATGGAGATCGGAGCCGTAGAGTTCTTCAGCTTTGTATCTCCTGTGACGCCTGTCACTACCAGCTCATTAAGCTTCAGGTGACGGAAGAATACGTCGGTGGAGTCCATAGGATGGATATGTCCATGGTGCTGATGGTGTTCTTGTGCTGTCGCAGTTATGCCTATACATAACAACGACAGGATGAATATAGTCTTCTTCATTCTGTATGTCTGTTTTAATAATAAATAATGTGTATGGTCTTCTGGTTTACAGAATGAAAGGAGGGGCACGGGTGGAGTCGTTCTGTCTTACCTCACAAATAACCGTGTTTGTGTTACTTACAGCTATCCGTACTGTAAGACAGACAGGAATGGCAACCGTTAAGGTCGCTGTTGTTGTGTAAATGAGATTGAGGAACTGGCAGAGCAAGCAATCGTCGAGATGCTCGTATGCCATCGTGAAGTGACCAGAGTGAC
>JAEEGI010008092.1_pt1 | contig 23301 bp, 17 predicted proteins | sample 8958751 | NCBI WGS metagenome assembly JAEEGI01 (sample SAMN16246545, study PRJNA631951) | gut metagenome | biome: gut microbiome; feature: rumen; material: KS-attached | host: Bos | place: Iran: Karaj | collected 2018-10 | reverse complement strand
TGTTTGCAATCTAAATGCCTATTTATCCACAAATAAAAGGGCCAATTCTTATGACTTAGCCCTTATTAATGAACCGTTAACCCCGTCCCCTAGGTCCATACTAATTTCTTTTTCCGGTTCCAAAGCCGTTGCGCAACTGCTTCAATTGCTTTCAATTGTATTGCTTATCTTCACTTGTTTTATCCCTCATGCCCGAAACAAGTGAAAAAAATGAGCCTTTTTCACTTGTTTTGAGCATGAGCCAAAATAGAAGTGATGTTTTTCCAATTTTCGCCACTTTTATTTGGTGTGATGCTGATAACAAGTGAAAATGCTTCGATTTTCTCACTTGTTTTCGCAATGAGGCCCAAAATCAAGTGTAGCTAATGCTCATTAGGTGCCATACAACATTTTTCTATGCTCGACAGCCTTTTCTGTGAGCTCTTTATTAAGGTCCTGGCAAATATCAATTTTAGCACGCACACATTTATATTTTATATTTCTGCATCAGAAAACCCGTCGAAGATCAAAATCTCCGACGGGTCTATTTTACTTCACTGCTCATGAAGTTTGTAGTCAACATCTTCTTTTATTATCTCCAGCATGATCGCCGCAAACCGAGGATCAAACTGGGTTCCGGTACCTTTCTCGAACTCGCTCTTGACCACATCCTGGGGGATGAGGCCTCTGTAGCTTCTGTTGCTGGTCATGGCGTCGTAGGCGTCGGCAACGGCGATGATCCTGGCTTCCTCGGGGATGTTCTCACCGGCAAGGCCGTCGGGATAGCCCCTGCCGTCGTAGCGCTCGTGGTGCCATCTTGCACCAACGGCCAGCTGCGGCATTTCTTCAATGTTCTCAAGTATCTTGGCACCTCTTCCGGGGTGAGTTTTTATCTTCTCATACTCTTCGTCCGTGAGCTTGCCGGGCTTGTTGATGACGGCGTCGGGAACTCCGATCTTACCTACATCATGAAGAAGCCCCATCATGTAGATTTCTTCCTGCTTGTCCACAGAGTAGCCGGCTCTTTTGGCTATTTCTCTGGAGTATTCCGCAACTCGTCCGGAATGGCCCTTGGTATAGGCGTCCTTGGCGTCGATGGCATCTGCCAGAGTATGCACAACATGGAGGGAGAGACCCTCTATCTCTTTTGTCTTGCGGACAACTTCTGCGTGAAGATCCCTCTGCAGTCTGATAAGCTCCAGCAGGTGTCTTACACGAAGCGTCAGAACCTCAGCCACGAAGGGTTTTCTTATAAAGTCGATGGCACCAAGGGACAGTCCCCTGGTCTCGGATTCACAGTCATCATTGGCTGTAAAGAAAATGACCGGAGTCTGATTCTTGTCGTTCTCCATCTCCCATTTCCTAAGGAGCTTCATGGTCTCAAAGCCGTCCAGTTCCGGCATCTTGATGTCCAGAAGGAGCATATCGATGCTGTTCTTGGTGACATAATCCAAAAGAAGCTTTCCGCTTTTAAGGCATGTAACCTTAAACCCGGCTTCCGTAAGGACCGTGTTGGCATTTCTCAATATGATGGCATCATCATCTACAACAACTACGCGCTCTTCCATTACGTTTCCTTTCTGCGGGTGCTTACTCATCCCACAAGCTACCGTACGCGCTTACCGCCTCATCCACAGTCATTGTTCCGTTGGCAACCTTATATGCCGCTGCGCGGAACTCCTTAGTGACCGCATCGTTCAAGCCTGTATCCTGGTAGGCTATGTACCTGTCTGCAGGGAATTTTTCCAGGGAGGAATAAACTTCATCCACGGAAAAATCATTGGTGGGAGTGATAAGTCTCTTAATAGCTGCCATATTTCCAAGCTCCTTTTCTCTTGTAAGGAACCGGATGAATTCATTGGTCATATCAAGGTTACTGCTGTTTTTGTTGACGCTGAAGAACAGGTTTACGGAGTCAAGGAAGTACCCTCCCTTATCCCCCGACGGCAAGACATAAAACTGGTATTTAAAGGGATTTGCCAAAAAAGCTTCCGACTTGCTTTCTCTCTTTTGGGTACCGGAAACCATGTCTCCGCTTCCCAGCATCATAGGCACGTCTCCCTCAAAGAACCGCAGGATAACAGCATTATAGTCATCCTCAATCTGCTCTGAACAAAGGCTCGGGTTCATATAACCGGCGTCCACGAAGGCCTGAATTTTCTCAAGGGCAGGGCGCATCATTTCTCCGGCGGAATTGTCCATATTGTTAAGCGCCTGAACCGAATCAGGATTTTTCATTACATTGTCGCAGAAATAAGGAAATGCAAATGCGTAGTACATTCCTGCCACCGTAAGGCCATTGTCTCCCATAATGGGAGTATCGTAGCCTGCTGCCTTGAGCTTGTCACAAACCTCTGTCAGCTCCTTGTAATTGGTCGGAACCTTAAGATTATTCTTTTCAAAAATATCCATGTTTACCAGCATTCCGTAGGATCTTGTAAAGATCGGAAGCATGATCACGTCTCCGTTATCAAGAGTCCACCTTGCTCCCTCGCGGATGCAGTCAAGATCAATATTCAGTGCCGGATCGGAAAGAACCTCGGCGCTGTCAAGTACAGGAGCCATTTTCTCATCATCCAGCATCCAGGACGCCGTCACGTAAATATCCGGTGCTTCGTCGCTCACGAGAGCTGAGATGATGGTGTTATTGTAGTCATCCAGATTGACATAATTGAGGCTCACATTGGGATAGTACTCATTAAAGCGCTCAAACTCGCTCTCCAGTGATTCAAAATTGGAATAATTGCCCGCTACCTTGATGGAGCATGTGGTTTCAGCATCAAGTCCCGGCTTAAACTCCGCATTTTTCTCAGAGCCGCATGCTGTAAGCCCCACCACTAATGCAGTGGCAGTTGCCGATACCATCAGCTTCCTGATAAGTCCTCTTTTTCCCATCGTCATGTTGTCTCCTTTCCGCATCCAAAGAAACTTCTCGGAACTTTGGGTCACATCCGTTTAGTTTGCTCCTCCTGACAGGATTTCCGGTATCTGGTCGTAGTCGAAATTGTCCACAGCCTTTTTAATGGCTTCGAACCGCGCCGCCTCATCCTCAGGGAAGCTGTATCCTTCAAGGGATTTAACGATATTTACAACTAAGTCGTAGTCAAAAGAGCTACAGCCTTCCGACAGTTTGCTATAGGCCTCCTTCATCTCCTGTTCCGAAATAAGGGGCCTTCCGTCCCCAGCTTCATCATCTTTGATCTCCAAAGGCTCAAGCTCTTTTACCAGTGCCATGTACTGTTCAAGGAGTTTTCCAAGCTCTTTTTCCAGAGTCTTTGTATCTCCGGTTTCACCGGCCTTTTCAAGCCTTGCGGCAAAGTCCCCCAGCTCATGAGCTCCGATAACACGGGATGTGCTCTTAAGGGCATGGACCTTGACCGTCATATTCTTAAGGTCTTTTGCATTCCAGTACTTTTCTATTTCATCGGCAGTTTTATCCGCCGCATCAAGATACATTTCCAAAGTTCCCACATAGGCTTCGGGACTTCCGCAATGAGTCAGTCCGGAATTGGCATCAAGGCCCTCGATCTTAAAGATAAAGTCCGGGATAAAAGAATCTTCTTCCTCGTCCTCCTCAGAGGCAGGAGCGATCTTATCCTCCGGAATATACTGAAGAAGCAGTGTCTCCAGTCTGTCGGGATCAATGGGCTTGGTAATGTAATCATCAAAACCCTCTTTTATGTATATTTCCCTCATGCCCGAAATGGCATTGGCAGTAAGACAAACTATAGGAGTTCCGGCATTTGGGCTCTCGGCGATCTCTTTCATCTCCTTGAGAGTCTCGATACCGTCCTTATCAGGCATCATATGATCAAGGAAAATGACATCATAGTGCTTTTGCTTGTAATGAGAGATACCTTCGTCTCCGTTGGTGGCGGTATCTATCTGCACCCTGGTGCGCTTTAAAAGGCTCTGGAAAACCGAAAGATTGACTGTCGTATCGTCAACCACCAGAAGTCTTGCCTTAGGCGCCGTAAATCTCTCCCGGTACTTGGCTCTTTCCGAAACAGAGCGCTTGAAGCTCTCCTCGTAATCGCCTATAGGGTTCCAGTCCTTGACACCCTGCACAAGGTTGAAAGAGAAGGTGGAGCCCTTTCCGTACTCGCTTTCCACCTCTATGTGGCTTCCCATCATATTGAGGAAGCTCTGGGCAATGCTCATTCCAAGGCCGGTTCCTTCTATGTTCCTGTTCTTGTTCTCCTCGATACGCTCAAAGGCCATGAACAGGCGCTTCATATCCTCCGGCTTAATACCCACGCCGGTATCGGTGACGCTTATGAGGAGCCTTATAGAATCGGAAGCCTCTTCCATTTTTTCAAAAGAAGCTTTGAATGTAATCGACCCTTCTTTTGTGTATTTAACAGCGTTTGAAAGAATATTTGTAATAACCTGTTTGATGCGGATCTCGTCGCCGTTTAGTATGGACGGGATGTCCTTGTCTATATCCAGGTTAAATGCAAGTCCCTTGTCCTGGGCCTTTCCCTGGACCATATTTACAAGGTCATTGAGCATGGATGCAAAGCTGTAGTCCACATTTATGATGTCCATCTTGCCGGCTTCTATCTTGGAAAAATCAAGGATGTCATTGATAAGCCCCAGCAGGGTCTTGCCGGCTGTTCTGATACTCTCCGAGTACGCCACGATCTCATCCTCGTGGCTGTCGCGGAGCACCATCTCATTAAGTCCCAAAATGGCATTCATGGGCGTTCGGATGTCATGGGACATGGTGGACAGGAAATGAGATTTAGCCTCATTGGCCTGATTGGCAGCCTCCGCAGCTTCTGCCAGCTTCTTGTTGTAGAGCATAAGGATCAGATAATTGAAAGCAAGAAGTATAAGTAGTCCCAGGGTAACCATTCCCAGCAGCAACCAGTCAACCACCGTGTTGCTGGCCTCAAGTTCCACCGCCGGGATGTATGCAAGCAGGAACCAGGTACTAAGCGATTGAAGCGGCGTAAAGGATATCACGCACTGCTGACCCTTGGAGTTATACATGGTCATGGTTCCGGACTCACTGATAACCCGCTGTTTCATTTTGTTATAATCGTCTATGTTTGCCTTATTATAGGATTTATAGTATTCAAAAAAGTTGGAATTTTTAAGGGATCTGCCGTGGACCAGATACTCTCCGTCCTTGTTGATAAGAGAAATCTCCACGTTTTCGTACTCGCCGCTCAAAAAAACAAGCTTCTCCTCCAGAACGCTGACGGGCACAACGCGCATTAAAAGCGCCTCTTTAAGCTCTCCCGTGGCTTCATCCCTGACCTTTACGATATTCATAAAGGCAATTGACTGCACCCCGTTCTGGGGATTGGTATATGCTCTGGTGAGACTGATGACGCCATCTTCTTTTCTTATATCATCAAGACTTTCTATGAGGTTGATCTTGCGATATGAAACAGAATAATCATTTGGATCCGACAGGTTGGCATGGGTAGAGATTCCTCTTTGTGACTGCTCATCAAAAAATATCAGATGCCCGTAGATATTAGGAGAAATCTTGGCCTTTCTGACAAAAGAAATAGCTTCCTCGGCAGTCATAGGAGAGCCGGACTCTGCAGTACGATTGATGTAATTGGACCATATATCGCACAGATGCTGCTCGTCTTCAAGGTAGTTGGTGATAATCTGCTCGGCAGTGACAGTCATCTTCTCGAAAGCCGCAATGGTACTCTCGTTGCTCTCCTGCATTTTAGCATTGGCATATTGAATTATGAAAAAGAGTATCAACGCCATTATTACGAGGTCGATAGCAATGATGAGCGTTCTTTTCACGCCTTCCCTCCAAATGTATGACTTTATATTATTATATCAGACAAATTCACCTCTATTATCATTGTAACGTATTTTTGTGCACGGTTACTACAAAAAATCAAAAGTTGTCTCCGGCATGAATCCCGGCTATTGTTCTGCCCTCATTCACCCATCAGATCACGGCGTTTCTGGCGCCTTACACGGTTTATATGCCGCTCAAAGTCCCCGCTGTTAATGAGCTCTGCTATCACCAGCTGCTCAAAGGTAGGCACGGTGCAGGAATAAAACCCCAGCCTCTCATCAAATATCTCCTCAAGCTGCCTTGGCAGCACCATGTATCCAACTCTCAGGGCAGATGAAATGGTCTTGGAAAAAGAGTTCATGTAGACCACGTTATCTCTGTCGGAGAGGGCAAACATGGTCTCCTCCGGCTTGCTTGCTATAGAAAACTCCGACTCAAAATCATCCTCGATGATAAAGCGCCCCGGCTTGGAGCCCCAGCGAATGTACTCATATTTCTTGGAGGCCGACGCGGTTACGCCTGAAGGGAAACTCCTGTAGGGAGATATATGAAGAATGCTGGCTCCCGTCCCCGAAAGGGCTCTGCTCTCAATTCCGTCTGAGCCAAGAGGCAGAAATTCAATCCGGACTCCCGCCATCCTGTAAACCTGCTCGATCCTCTTATAGGATGGTGACTCCAGGGCAAAGACCTCATCCTTTCCAAATATGCCCACAAGCAGTCCGTAGAGATACTCCGCTCCGGATCCTATCACGATCTGTTCTGCATCCACATGGATATTCCTGTTTCTGGCAAGGTATCTCCTGATGGCCTCCCTGATCTCAAGCCCTCCCTTATTGGCGGTCTTCTCCAGCATCTTGTCGGGGTTATCGCTCATTACGCGCCTCATGGTCTTGGACAGCACAGAAAGGTGAAAGGCTGTTTCCGCGCTCCCGGAAGTACCCTTAGCCTCGGCAAAAGAGCTGTCGGCTTTAGCCCCGGGACGCCTTCCGGCATCGTAATCCTCCCCGGTTGTGGCTACAAAGCCGTCCTCCTTGCGGAAGGCCACGTAGTATCCGCTTCTTTCTCTGGCTTCCAGGTATCCCTCGTCGCACAAGAGCTCATAGGCGTGCTTAACCGTGATGACGCTGACATCCATCTCCGCAGCCAGAGTCTTCCTTGAAGGAATCCTGCTGCCGAAGGGATAATCCCCCGACACGATCTCGCTTTTTAAGCGTTCGTAAATCTGAATATATCTTGGCACTATTTTGTTTGATTCAAATTCATTATTCATCTGCATATACTATTCTTTCTTAAATTAGATATTTTATAAGTCCAATTATAATCTATAATTTCAAAAAAACGCAAGGAGGCACTTATTACAAATGACAGCCTATGGTCATTTTCCCAAATATGCGGTACAGTAAATGCTATGAGAAAAATACTTTTAACCAATGACGACGGAATAAATGCAGACGGACTTATAAGACTGGCCAAGGCGGCCAGGAATTTCGGAGAGGTTTGGGTCGTGGCACCGGACAGCGAAAGAAGCGCCATGTCCCACAGCCTGACCCTGAGACACCCCATTGAAGTATGGGAGACAGATTTCCCGGTAGAGGGAGTAAGAGCCTATGCCTGTGACGGAAGGCCCGCAGACTGTGCGAGGATCGGAATACTTAACATAGTTCCCGGAAGACCTGACCTGTTATTTTCAGGTATCAACTACGGCTACAACGTGGCTGCAGACATCCAGTACTCCGCAACCGCAGGCGCCGCCTTTGAGGGTGCCTACCAGGGCTGCCCTTCCATAGCCTTTTCAGAGCACGCTGATCCTGACCACCGGGTAACTGACATCTACATTGAGCAGATCATGGAAGAGCTTATGGATAAGCCCCTTGCCATTAATCAGATCTGGAACGTAAACTTCCCGGGCTGCACTCCCGAGGAATGTAAAGGCATCTTAAGAGACAGAAAGGTCTCCACTGACGGTTATTTCAGAGACCGTTACAGGGAGACCGTAATTTCAGAAAACAGACGTGCCTATGAGGTGAATGGCATCCGCAATTATGACGCCGACGAAGGCACCGACCTTAGGGCTGTCTTTGATAAATACATTTCAATCGGCATAGTCAAAAACATATCCTGACATACGCCATATTCTGCTATTTATCGGCACTTTCCTTCATGGTCATACTCCTTGGGGAAGTGCCGTAATATTTTTTGAACACATTTGAAAAATAGCTGACATCACTGTAGCCCACCTTCTCAGCAATTGCCGTAAGTTTCTCATCCGTACCTGTGATGAGCCTCTTGGCCTCCTGCATCCTGAAGGACGTGATGTACTCGGAGAGGGTCATGTCCATCTCACTCTTAAACATCTTCCTGAGATACGTCTGATTGACGCAGAGCTTCTCTGAGATCTCAGATATGGACAGCTCACTGTTTCCGTAGTTCTGCTCGATATATTCCCTGGCGGCGTTTGCTACGTCGTGGCTCTTTGAAGTCTTTTTCCCCTTCTCAAATTCTATCCTCTTCCTGAAGAGGGTGACCACCTTATCCTTCATCTCCTCAGGGCTTTTGGCATCCATAAAGAATCTCTCGGGCAGAAAGCCGTCACCGTAGATCTTCTCCACAGAAAATCCGGAATTAATAATATTGGTCATAAGAATGCTGACGATGCTGGTAAGGATATTCATGCCGGATATCCCCGCTGAATCACCGTTCTTACTGATCCTCTCCCAAATTGTGTTAATAGCTGCCTCCGCATCATCTTCGTTTAAGGTCTCGATATCCTTATTAAGCCTGAAGATGGCATCCAGAGAGGAAAATATATTTATCTCCGACTCATCCCTAAGATCAAGGAGCTGTCCCTTTCCTTTCTCCGCCACGGTCCCCAGGAGTTTTTCGTAGGCTCTTTTGACATCGGAAATACTCCCCGCCCTTGTCATGGCAATGGACAGATCGTATCCCAGCTGATTCTTGACTACTCCGATGATGTCCGTAAATTCATAACCCTTGTATTCATCAAGATCCGCAGAATCATCAAACCTCATCAGCACCACAATGTTATTCTCATAGTCGTGGAAGATCCTGAACTCTCCACGGATGTCCAGCTTATCCCCCAGCATCCTGGCAATGAGGCTCTCCCAGTTCATGAGCTTTTCCCTGGACACATTCATATCTCCGGCATCAACCTTTATAAGGGACAAAAGAAATCCCTCATTGCCACCGGTCCCGGAGAAGAGACTCTCTGCGATGCCATCGGTTGCGCCGGCATAGATAAGGCTCCTAAGTTCATCGTATTTGGCATCCTCGCTGACCTTGGAATTCTCAACCGCCTTGCTGATGTTGTCCTGAAGCTTTAGAAGGCTCAGGATCAGTTCTTCCTTTTCGAAAGGCTTTACGATATAGTCACAAACTCCGATCTTTACTGCTTTTCTTGCATATTCAAATTCGTTGTTGCCGGTGATCAGCACCACCGCTGTATCAGGGTAGTCCCTTACTATAGCCTTCGAGAGCTCAAGCCCGTTAAGGTATGGCATTGTTATATCCGTAAGTACCACGTCCGGGTAATACTCTGCCATCATTTCAAGAGCTTCCCTGCCGTCGTGGGCCTCGCAGCAGATTTCAAAGCCGTATGCATTCCAATCGATACAACCTCTCAAATACTCAAGGAAAATGGGCATATCATCCACAATCATTATCTTGTTCAATCTCTTATCTCCTTAGCAAAAGGAATCTTAAGGGTAAAGGTGGTGCCACATCCGCTGCTGCTCTCAACGCTTATGCCGTACTCTTCGCCAAAGTAGAGCCTGAGCCTGTGATCTACGCTATATACCCCAAAGTGTTTTTTGTCTTCATCCTCAGGAATCTCGTTGTTCTTAAGATATTCCTGCATCCTGTAGAGTTTATCCTCAGGAATCCCTACGCCGTCATCGGAAACATATAAATATGCCTCCCCGTCCCCTGACTTTCCTGTGATTGAAATGGTTCCCCATTGCTCCTTGTATTTAAGGCCGTGATAAATGGCATTCTCAACAAGAGGCTGCAGCGTCATCTTGGGGATAAACACATTCAAAAGCTCCTGGGGGACATCGAATTTGTACTTGAACTTATCTCCGTAGCGCATGGTCTGAAGATCCAGATAATCCCTTGTGATCTGTATCTCTCTTTCTATCTGCACGATCTCCTCGGAACCCGACAGGGAATTCTTGTAGTAGTTGGCAAGCTTCTGAGTGACTCTGGCGGCCTCCTTGCTTCTGTTCATCTCTATCAGCATTATGATGATATCAAGGGTGTTGTACAGGAAATGCGGCTTGACCTGCTCCTGTATAAGTGCCAGTTCGTACTCTCTCTTTTTCCTGGCCTCCTCATCCACCTGGTTTATGAGCTCAAGATTTCTCTGAGTCATGTAGTTAAAGATCCTGCCAAGACTTCCTATCTCATCCCTTGTCTTAAATCTGAACCTGTAGCTCATGTCGCCCTCAGCGATCTGCTCAGCGCCGTCGTGCAATATCTTTAAGGGGTGAGTTACGATATTGGTTGAGAAGATGACGGACCCAATGAGAAGGGCCAGCGTGATTCCAAGAGTTATAAAAAGAATCAGCTCAAGGTCCCTGCCTGTTACGTTGAATCTGTCAAGGTTGGTGATACCGATTATGGTCCAATGGAATTCATCTATATCGTCTCTGGCCACAAGATAGGTTTCCTTGTTATATCTGAAGAGATCTCTGTTGTCATAGATCAGGGAATCAATAAGCTCTTTGTCGCTGTATATGGCATCTGTCTGCCTTGTTGAGGAGATGCAGTTCCCCTCAGTATCATAGAGGAAATAGTAGCTGATCTCACTGCTTGAAGACTCCACCAGGTAGTCTTTATCCATGTTTACAAAAAGATACCCAAGGGGAGTTCCGGTGACGATGTTGATCACATGCTTTCCCATGGTCACTATCTGCTTATCTTCCCTGTTCATGGGATTGTCATTCTGGCTCATCATTATGGTCTTGCCGCCAAGCTCTGTAAGCTGCCGGATATAGTCGGATTCTTTTATCTCTTCCTCCATCCCAAGGAGCTTTGGATCCGTTGAGTAAAACCTGCCGTTGTGATCAATAAAGACTATTGAAGAAATGCCGTTGTAGATTAAAAGCGACTGGGACAACTGCGATGTAATCCTGTTATCAAGGGTTACCTGCTTCATGCTCCTGTCGTTGTAGTAATTACCAAACTCTATGGTGAGATTATTGGAGCAGAGCTCACCGTTTTTAAGCACCGAGGATATCCTGTCCGACATGATCCTGATATTCTCTTCGATCTGTCTGTTTCCTCTCTCCATGATGGCTCTGTTATAGAAAAATAACATCAGAACAGTAAGTACCACTATGGGAACAAGTGCTACCAAAACCGTTACTGATGCTATCTTATATTTGATGGACATGTTGCGGGCTTTCTCCTTGGAAGTCTGCCTTCTGTCGGAGTGCAGCCCTTCCATGTCCTTTAAGGTCATATTTTTAAAATTTCTGCTTTCCATGATAACTAATTATAGCTTAATTTTTTAGCCTTTCACAGCTCCGCCGATGGTCATGGCCTTCTCAACCTGCTCGGAGAAAATCGAATAGACTATGATGGCCGGAAATGATGCAATTACCATGGTGGCGCCCATTCCGCCCCAGTCAGTGGTGAACTCTCCCTGGAAGAACAGAACTCCAAGGGGCAGAGTCTTAAGCTTGGGAATGCTTCCCACAACTACGTTGGCCAGGATGAACTCATTCCAGGCGTTTAAGAAAATGTAGATCACAAGAGTTACCGTTGCAGGTCTTACCAGAGGCTCGATTATCATAAAGAAGGTCTGATAGATAGTCGCTCCGTCCATGCATGCCGCTTCCTCAAGCTCTGTGGGAATACCCTTGAAAAAGCCATAGTAGACCATGCAGGCAAATGCCAGATTGATGGCTATATAGGGGAATATCAGTGACCATCTTGTTCCCATCATGTTAAACTTCTGAACCACCTTTACCACAGGTATCATGATGGCCTGAACGGGGATAAACATTCCAAGTCCCAAAAAGAGTCTTGTAAAGGTCTTTCCCTTCCAGATCATTCTGCTGGTGGCATAGGAAAACAACAGTGCACAGAAGATTGTGATGACTACAGTGCCGATGGATACCAAAAGTGAATTTAAAAAGTACATGGGCACGTCATACTTGGTCCAGGCCGTTATGTAGTTCTCATAGTGGAGAGGCCAGGGCGGACCAAAGGGGTTTGTCACGAATATTTCCTGATTGTTCTTAAAGGAATAGAATAACATCCAGATAAGCGGATAAAGAGAAAAGGCCGCATATATCCAGCAGAAAGCTATAAATATCTTGTGCATTATACTGTTCTTAGTCTGCATAGCTGAGCCTCCTCTTCCTGGATTTTTGTTCTTCCTTAAGCTGATCTCTTTCTCTGAAAATAAAGTTGATGACCAGCATTACAAGCATGCACTCTATAACCATGATTGACGCCGCTGCAAGGCCGTAGCCGTAATCGGACTTCTTAAAGGCTGCGTTGTACATCATGTAAGTCAATGTATAGGTGGACTTGTTGGGGCCTCCGCCTGTTAAGATGTTCATCTCGGTAAAGGCCTTTATACCGCCTGTTAGTGAGATGATAAGGCAGAACTTGTATGTCTCAGCCAAAAGCGGAATTGTGATCTTCATGTGAGCCTTAACATTGGTGCAGCCGTCAATCTGAGCAGCTTCATAGTAATCTGAGGGAATTGATTTGATCCCGGCAACTATGAGCGCAAACTGATAGCCCATCCACTGCCATGCATTGACAAAAGCAATCACATAGATGGCCTTATATCTGTCACCAAGCCAGTTCTGTGTATAATCGGAGCCAAAGACTTCAAAGAGCTTATTGAGAAGTCCCTGTCCGCTTAAGATTGCGCTCCATAACTGACAAACAACTGTCACTGACAGGATAACCGGGATGAAGTATGCAACCCTTAAAAACTTCCTGCCCTTCATCTTCTTGTCGGAGATGGTGATAGCAAATATGGTTGCAAAGAGCATCTGATATACAGTTATCACAAGCGCAAATATGATCTGGTTTCTGTTTGAAGTTACAAAAACTCTATCCTTAAAGAGCTTCACATAATTTTGAAACTCCAGAAAATTCGGTGTTGTAAGTCCGTTCCAGTCTGTAAAGCTGTAAGCAAAGACCTGGACGATCGGAAAAAAATCAAATATCACAAATATTGCCAGAGCCGGCACTACGAACAAAAATATAGCAAGCTTATTGCCCATGTATTTCTTCATGGTTCTTCTCCTGTTTCCCTAAAAAAAGCGCGAGGCGATCATGCCTCGCGCCCTGAATATATTACTCCATGATATCCTGAAGATCCTGGATAAACTCTTCTGCTGTGAACTGTCCTGAAACAAGTCCCTGTGACTCAGACTGAATTCCATCGTTGAATGTGGAGTTTGTAAGTCCCCATGTGAACTTGGTTGTTGCAGTGATTGAAGGAAGTGTGTCGGAGAGCTTCTTCATCATTGCAGGATACTCTGAATCAGGCTCCTTGCCTGTATCAAGAGCTACAAGAGGATTATGTCTGTACATAACCTTAGCTTCGCAGTATTTCTCAGTGATGAACTCTGCAACCTCAGCTGCAAGCGCTGCGTTCTCTGAGTCAGGGTTTACTGCAAATCCTGAAGCACTTCCGCCGCCTGAGAATACGCTCTTGCCAGCCTCGTAGGAAGCTGCATCTGCTGCGGGATAGAACATCCAGTCAACATTGTCGCCAAGTGCTGCTGTAGCATCCTCGATGTACCACTGGCCATTGATGAACATAGCTGCCTGGCCTGAAAGGAACATCTCTGAAGCCTGGTCATAGTTGGTTGTTGTAGCTGACTCCTGGAAAAGACCTGCTGCAACAAGTTCCTCCATCTCCTTGGCTGCATCCATGTAAGCCTGATCTGTGATGCTTGCTGAGCCCTCATCAAGAGCCTTGATTCCACCATCTGTGTATCTTGTGGCGATTACGTCATAAGCTGCTGCTGTGTTCCAGCCCTCCTGTCCAAAAAGTGCAAGAGGTGTGATGCCCTTTGACTTAAATACTTCGATGCAGTTCATAAGATCATCGTAGGTCTCGGGAACCTCAAGGTTGTTCTCCTCAAAAAGAGCCTTGTTGTAGTACCAGAGAACGTACTCCTGACCTGAGAATGGGAATGCGTAAATGTTGCCGTCTTCTGCATAAGCAAGATCCTTGTTGGCCTCATAGAGCTTGTCAAGAAATCCTGTTGACTGTGCAACGTCATTGAGAACCATGATCTGGTTAGACTCGCGGAAAGTATTGATAATATCTGTGCTGGCCTGGTAGATATCAGGAAGCTGGCCTGTAGCGGCAAGAGTCTTAAGAGTCTGTCCGTCGTCCTGAGCCTGAACAACAAGGTTGAGCTCAACGTTAGGATATGCCTCCTTGAGCTGCTCTACAGCGTAGTCGTAAGGAACCTTTGTGTCGTCATCCGCATACTGTGTGTAGATTGAAAGTGTAACCTTCTCTCCTGAATCAGCAGCTGCGTCTGTCTCAGTTCCTGCATCTGCTGCGGGAGCTGCCTCCTGTGTCTGTGCGCCTGTGGTGTCAGCGGCAGTGTTGTTCGCAGGCGCTGTATTTCCGCATCCTGCAATAGAGCCTGCAACCAGAGTCATGCACATAAGAGTACTTAATAGTTTCTTTTTCATAAATATACCCTACCCTTCTTATATTGTTTCCCCTTCAGGAAACTCACTGATTGATTACAGTGTTCATTATAAGAAAAGGTAGGGTATATAAAAATGTAATATTCAAAATACTTTTTGTAATTTTCGAACAGGCCCTGAAATCAAGGGATTGTGGTCACAAGATACTCTCCGTCACCGGTAACTTCGTACTCGCCAAGACCTGCAGGCAGGAACAATGACTCGCCCTTAACAGCCTTAACTTCACCATCGCGGGAGGTCACCTTGATCTCTCCCTTAACTACCACGATGCTGGCAAAAGAGCTGTCAGTAACCTCGGCCCTGTTGGCCTTATCTGCAGTCACACTCAGGCACTCAACATCAAAGTATTTGCAGCGCATGAGATACTTGCCATAATCCTCGAGCTCAGCGGGACGCTCAAGCCTTGTAACATCCAAAGCCTGCTTGATGTGAAGAGGCCTTGTCTTACCGTCTGCTCCCACTCTTCCGTAGTCGTAGATCCTGTAGGTAACATTGGAGCTCTGCTGTATCTCTGCCACCAGCACTCCGCCGCCTATGGCATGGAGCATTCCGGGAGTAACAAGAATAACGTCTCCCTTCTTGACCTTAACTCTGTGGAGAACCTCCTCAAGAGTATTGTTTCTGATCCTCTCCTCGAACTCTTCTCTGGAGATTTCCTTTTCAAAGCCCTGATAGAGAAAAGCATCATCAAAGGCATCCAGCACGTACCACATCTCTGTCTTGCCGTGCTGTCCCTCGTGAATGCGGGCATATTCCTCGTCCGGATGAACCTGGATTGAAAGGGGCTTTTTGGCATCAATGAACTTGATCAGAATGGGGAAATCCTCATATTTGCTGCAGTTGCTACCAAGGATTTCTTTTCCCTTGACCGCAACAAGCTCATCGAGAGTCTTCCCTGCAAACTCGCCCTCTGCGATGGTGGACTTGCCGTCCTTGTGGCATGACAAAAGCCACGCCTCGGCGCAGATATCACCGTCAAATTCAATTCCAAAATCATCCACAAGCAAGTGGCCGCCCCAAAGATAATCCTTGCAGGCAGGTTTCAACTTTAATATTTCCATAAATATCCTTTTAATCAGAGCCTCATGGCAACTTCATAGGCTCTCCAGATTACGCTCCTTAAATTTCCTACTTTTTTGCAATCCCCCACGTAATCCATATTGCTGGTCCTGTCGTTTTCCTTGATAACAGGATCAGGAATATATCCTGCGCTGCTGATAACGTAGTCGCAGGCAATCTCCAGCTCTTTTCCTTCCTTATCTGTGCAGATGATACTGCCGTCCCTGACCTCTTTAAGGCTGGTCTCCAGATAAACGGGAACCTTGTGGAGTTCAAACCATTCTCTTAAATATGAGCTGTTGGCAAGGCACACACCGGTCTGTGAGATCAGATCGTCCTTCATCTCAACGATGATGGGATTGTGTCCCTGAAGCGCCAGCTCGTAAGCTATCTCGCTTCCCGTAAGTCCTCCGCCGATAACCGCCACGGTACCCTTAACCTCTTTACCCCTAAGGTACTCGCAGGCCTCGATCATCTTCTCATGTCCCGGGACATTCTTGAGTATCCTGGGTCTTGCACCGGTGGCAACGACGATGTCGCTCCTCCTGCCAAACTTAATGGGCGGTATGATCTCGGTGTTTAAATGAACCTCGATCCCCAGAACCTCCATCTGACGGATATACCAGTCAAGAAGGTCACGAAGCTTGCCCTTGTAGGACTCGGCACTGGCTGCGATGAATGTTCCTCCCAGTCTGTCGGACTTCTCATATATGATGGGATTGTGGCCCCTGAGCTTTAATACTCTTGCGGTCTCCATTCCACCGATGCCGCCACCGATGATGTGGATGGTCTTGGGATGCTTGGTCTTCTTGATGTAGTGCTTGTCCTTCTGCATGGTCTCTGCGTTCACGGCGCAGCGAGCCAGGTGAAGGCTGTCAGAAAGGGCCTGATCGTTGGGAACGCCCTTGTAATGGCACATGTTAAAGCATCCGTTATGGCACAGGATACAGGGCCTTATGTCTTCCTTCTGTCCCCTCATGAGCTTGGTAACCCACTGAGGATCTGCCAGGAACTGCCTTGCAAATCCGGCGCCGTCTATCTCTCCGTTGTAGATACTCCTTGCGGCAACCTCAGGATCCATGCGGCCTGCGCACACCACCGGAATGTCCACGAACTTCTTGAGGTTCTTAACATCCTCAAGGTTACAGTTCTCAGGCATGTAGATCGGCGGATGAGCCCAGTACCATGCATCATAGGTTCCGTTGTCGCAGTTGAGCATATCGTAGCCTGCATCCTGCAGGTATTTAGCTGCCTTTTTGGACTCCTCGAAATCTCTTCCAACCTCGGTGTATTCCTCTCCGGGAAGAGCGCCCATGCGCATGCCCTTGGTCTTGGACACAACGCTGTATCTGAGGGAAACAGGGAAGTCATCTCCGCACTGCTTCTTGATCTCCTTGACTATATCCGCTGCAAAGCGGTATCTGTTCTCCAAGGATCCGCCATACTCATCGGTCCTCTTATTTACGTATCCCAGAGTGAACTGATCAAGCAGATATCCCTCGTGAACCGCGTGGACCTCAACGCCGTCAACACCGGCCTCCTTGAGGAGTCTGGCAGTCTTGCCGAAGGCATCGACAAACTCCCTTATCTCCTCCACAGTCATGGCCCTTGAAGGTACCTTGTCTGACCATCTGTTGGGCGCTTCGCTGGCTGAGGCTGTGATCTTGTCCAGATCCATAAAGGGCTTGGAAAGCGCTCTCAGAGCGGGGTTCACATATAATTTTTCCATCATGGAGCTGACGGTAAAAGACCTTCCGAAACCGGCAGTCAGCTGGACAAAGAGCTTGGCTCCCGTCTTGTGGAGCTTGGGCATCCAGTCTGCCAGATCCTTGTACATCTTCTTGTTGGAGTAGAGCCACTGGCCGAACATGGGATTGTACACAGGCTGACAGCCCGGAAGCACAAGACCTGCGTTGTTCTTGGCAACCTCCAGGATAAAGTCCGCGCCCGCCTCGTCAAAGTGGTTCTTTTCCATCCATCCGAAGAGATCCGTTCCTCCCATGGAGGTCAGGACTATTCTGTTTTTAATTTTGCAATTTCCGATTGTCCACGGTGTAAACAGTGGCTGAAGCTTCTGATCCATATACTGGTCATCTCCCGGGTTATTGTTTGATCAAAGATTCATCTGGAAACAAATTCCTTAATTGTATCGAGATTTCTCATGGCCACTTCTCTTCCGTGGTCATATACCCTCTGAAGCTCATTGGGGTCCTTCTCGATGGGATTTATATGAAGAGGTGCATCAGGCCGAAGCACCAGGGCTTTCCCCAGCTTCTCCTGCTCTCTTACGTATTTCTTTTGCTGATTGTACATCAGGTGACGCTCCTCCATGCACCTGATCATCTTGGGGTACTTGCGCATCATAACCTTGATAAGGCCCATGTATTTCTGGGGTCCCTTGCGGTAATCCCCGGGCTGGGTCTCGATCACCAGGTTCCTCTCATAGCCCTGATCCTCCAGGAACTTAAGGGGAATGGAATCGGAAGTGCCGCCGTCCAGATATACGCCGCCGTCAATGTGAACAGGGCGGGATACCAGGGGCATTGAAGCCGACGCCCTGATCCACTGAAGATCCTCGCCGTCTCCCCTTGTGCACTTGTGATATGCTGGCTTTCCCTCAAGCACGTCGGTGGCCACGCAGTAGAACTCCATGGGGTTCCTGCTAAATGCCTCCACGTCCCATTTATCAAGTTCAAAGGGCAACTCCTCGTAGCAGAACCTGACGTTGTAGATGTCCCCTGTTGTGATAAGGGACTTAATGCTGTGATATCTCTTGTCCGGGCAGTACTTCTTGTTGTAGCGAAGAGCTCTCCCCGCCTGGCCCGATTTGATATTACAGCCAAAGGTTGCTCCCGCGGATACTCCCACCGCTCCGTCAAAAGAAATATCATTTTCCATGAGGACGTCGAGGATGCCGCAGGTGAACATCCCGCGCATTGCACCGCCCTCCATTACAAGTCCTGTCTTCATCTGTGCCCATGATCCTTTCAAGCGTTAACCTTTATTATAAGGTTATTGACGTATATCTTCAATGAGTCTGTGGTTGCCTCCGAGGGATTCGTACACGAATATCTCGCAGTTCTTGGGTCTTGGACGCCAGATGATACCGTTCTTTCTGTTCTCAAGGTAGCCTCTTATGGGTCTTATGATGCCGCCATGGCAGGCCACCAGCACGTTTTCGTAATCCTTCTGTTCAAGCTCCTTAAGAAAAGATGTGGTCCTGTCTATCATCTCCTTTATGGTCTCAACGCCCTCGGGAGCCTTAAATATCTCCGGGAAGGACCAGTAGGCCATCATGGGAAGGCCGGTTGAGTAGTAGTTCATGAGCTCATATTTTCCAAAGCAGGCCTCTATAACTCTCTCATCGGTGATGATCTCATCACGACTTACATTTCCGACTATCTCTGCGGTCTGTACGGCCCTGGTGAGGGGACTGGAATAAACAGCATCAAACTTGATATCCCCAAGGCGCTCTCTTGTGGCCTTGGCCTGGGCTATTCCCACTTCGTTTAAGGGAATGTCGCTCCTTCCCTGCATCATTCTTTTTTTGTTGTAGTCTGTCTGACCGTGTCTTGTTACATAAATACGCATATCTTCTCCTGACGGGATTACCTGGTTTTCTTGGAGTAATCCGGTCTCATATTCTTAAGCTCCTGATAGAGGATTCTGTAGTTGTCATATCTGACTCTTGCGATGTGTCCCTCCTCAAGGGCTTTCTTTACTCCGCAATCGGGCTCTGCTATGTGCGAGCAGCCTCCGAATCTGCATTCCGGCTCATACTGTGTAAACTCCGGATAATAGTTCATAAGATCCTCAGTGGTAACATTCCTGATATCCAAAGAGGTGAAGCCCGGAGTGTCGATTATGTAGGTCTCTTCTCCGGGAGACGACAGCTCTTTTACATAAAAGAGTTCTGAGTGTCTGGTGGTGTTCTTGCCTCTGTCAATCTTGCGGCTAAGCTCCCCTGTCTGCATTTCAGCCTCGGGAACCAGCTTGTTCAAAAGAGATGACTTCCCTACGCCTGAGGGTCCCGCCAGAGTTGAGGTCTTGCCCTTTAAAAGAGCCTTCAGCTCATCAAGACCGCGCTCCTCCTTGACGCTTACAAAGAGCACGTGATATCCGCACTTTTCATAGGCATCCTGAAGTTCCTGCTGTTCCTGCTCGGTGGCAATATCCTGCTTGTTAAAGCAGATGATGACGGGCAGATTCTGCTGTCTCATGCTGATAAGAAAACGGTCCAGCAGATTGTAGTTGGGATCGGGCTTGACGATAGCAAACAAAATAACCGCCTGATCAACATTGGCAACAGGCGGTCTGATAAGATGGTTCTTTCGGGGATGGATGTCCTCAAGATTCCCCAGCTTCTTGTCCTCATCAATGATGTCGATTGTAACTAAGTCGCCTACGATAGGCTTTATGCCGGACTTTCTGAAAATGCCTTTAGCTTTGCACTCATAGACATTTTCATCGGAAGCCTCAACATAATAAAACCCGGCAATACCCTTAAGAATTCTTCCTTGCATCAAGCTTTAATTCTCCTGAGTAAATGTGACTGCCCTGGTTACAGTGTACTCTCTGGTCTCTCCGCCGGAGGTCTCGCCTGTCTCAGGATTGGTGGTTGTAGGTTCCTGTGCTGTATAAACAAATGTGATGGTACCTGTGGGCGCTGTGATGCCTCTGTATGTTCCCTGAAGAGGGAAGTCTGTTGAGGTGGTGCTCAGAAGTGTTGTTCCGTCTGAGGTCACAAGAGTAACCCTTACAGGAATACCATAGTTATAATTCTCGCCCTCTGTGGGAGCGGTGATGTCTGCTGTATAGCTGTAGGTAACGGTTGCGGGGCCTGTAGAGAGCTCCATGTTGATGACCGTACCTGCAGAAACTGAGGTCTGAGCCGCAATACTCTGCGCACAGATAAGTCCGGTGAGGTTGGAATCCTCGTTGGATGTCTCAACAATCTTGCCTGCTTCAAGGCCTGCTTCCACCAATGTAATAACAGCATCCTCTGAGGTCATGCCGATAATGTTGGGAACAGTGACCTGTCCGTCGGCCTTGGCAATTGAAACATCTGTTGTGGCAGCGGCAGTATGATTGGCGCCGTTGCTGACATAAATTGTGATAGTTGAACCGCTCTTGGCTCTTGATCCGGCCGCAGGATCCATAGAAACAACGGTATCCTTGGCTGCTGTGTTGGCTGAATCCTCAGCCTTGGCTACGTTAAAGCCTTTTTCTTTAAGTGAAGAAACCGCTTCTGCATAGGACTTGCCTGTTACATCGGGGATCTGTATTCCCTCAGCGGTGGTCTCCTGATTGTCTGTCTCGGCTCCGCTCTCCTGTGTTGTGGCTGTTGTAGCTGATGTATCGGTATTACCCGCATCCTCGCTGCCACCAAAGAGGCCCATGCTCCTGCCAAGAAGAAGGATAACGATAAAGCCCACGAGAGCTGCTGAAACAATGGCCATACCGATGGTCATCTTCTCAATCCTGGAAGGTCCGGGATTGGCAGGTCTGGTCCTGCGTCTCTCTCTTGGTCTGTCATATTCATCGTAAAGATCGTCGCGATCATCATAGTCGCGGGCCGGTCTGCGCTTTTTATCCCTGTCGTAGTCGTCCTCATACTCCTTAAGAACATCGTCCTTAAGCCGCATGGTATCTGTATCTGAAAGTCTTCCTGTTGACTCGTGATGGATGGCGTCCATCTCATCATCGGAAGAAACCCTTGTGGCACCCTCTTCATCGGGGTCTACCAGGGATACAAAATCCTTATCCGGAGTGATAAGTGATCTCTTAAGGTCTGCAATGAGCTCATCTGCGGACTGATATCTCCTGTCAGGGCTCTTCTGGCAGCACTTAAGCACGATCTTCTCAACGCTTATAGGAATATCTTCATTGTAATCTGTGGGAGTCGGAAGCTCCTCCTGAATGTGTTTGATGGCAATAGCCACGGTTGTGTCACCGTTAAAAGGCACTCTTCCGGTAAGCATCTCAAACAGGGTAATACCAAGGGAGTAGATATCACTCTTGGCATCACTGTAACCGCCTCTTGCCTGCTCAGGTGAAGTATAGTGAACCGATCCCATTACATTGGAAGTGATGGTATTGCTGGTGGCAGCCTTGGCGATTCCAAAGTCTGTAACCTTAACCTTGCCTTCCTTGGAGATCATGATGTTCTGAGGCTTGATATCCCTGTGAATGATATTGTTGTTGTGGGCAGCCTCAAGTCCCATTGCCACCTGAATGGCAATGCTGACAGCTTCCTTGACAGAAAGCCTTGACTTCTTCTCTATGTATTTCTTGAGGGTGATACCGTCAACCAGCTCCATTACGATATAGTTGACACCATCCTCATCTCCTACGTCATATACGTTTACAATGTTGGGGTGCATAAGACCCGCTGTTGACTGCGCCTCAACCCTGAATTTGGAAACGAAGTTCTCGTTCTCTGAAAACTCCTGTTTAAGGACCTTGACAGCCACCAGTCTGTTTAATTTATGATCTTTTGCCTTATATACATCGGACATACCGCCGGTACCGATCTTCTCAAGTACCTCATAGCGATCGCCGATCACCATTCCTATCTTAATCATTTAGTCCTCCAAGCGTCCGGGCTCATCTGCATACGGCTCAATAAGTATAACTGCTATGTTGTCCTTGCCGCCGTTGTTATTGGCTGCAACCACCAGTTTCTGAGCCTTCTCTATGATGTCCCTCTGGCCGCTTACTATCATGCGGATCTCTTCATCCTCAAGCATGTTGGTAAGCCCGTCAGAACACAAAAGAACAATATCTCCACGTTTTAATTCAACATTAAAAAAGTCGATGTCTACCGTTTCAGTGGCACCAATCGCCCTGGTTATGATGTTTTTATCCAGGTGCGTTCTGGCAGTCTCTCTGTCGATACCACCCATTCTGACCATCTCTTCCACAAGGGAGTGATCCCTGGTGATCTGAGTGATCGTGTCGTTGATCACGTACAACCTGCTGTCACCCACATTGGCTACCTGCAGGTATCTCCCCAGAACGGTACACGCAACCACAGTTGTGCCCATGCCAAAAAGACTGGGATCTTCCGCTGCCTTCTGCCTGAGCTTGGTGTTAGCGATCTTGATGGCGTGTTCCAGTATCTTGACCGGACTCTGTTCAAAGGATCTCTCAATCTCCTCCACCATGGTATCTACCGTGAATCTGGATGCGTAATCACCGGCGTTGTGGCCTCCCATACCGTCAGCGACAATGAATACGTTGGAGAGATTCCCAATCCTCGTATCCGAGGAAAAAACATAGTCCTGATTCAGTTTTCTCTTTTTTCCTATATCCGTAATGGAAAAAGTTTTAAGCAAAATAGCCTCCCCAAACGGTACTTTTTCTTCACTGCATTCCTCTAATGCATGATAAACCAAAGATAATTATAAGTCAGCGGCACAAAAAAAGAAAGCCCATGTTACATGGTTGCTGTTCACACCTTCAAAATGCCTTCACGAAGCGCTTCAAGCCTGCGCCGCCCCACCTCAACCAACAACGCTCCGTCACACCTCCGCCGGGCGGTGCTTCAGCCATGCCGCCCGGGTAAGAAGGATTGTAGCATAGCTCCGCACGGCTTGGGTGTGTTGGTTAACCGGGCAGGATTGGCTTGTTTCCCGGTTTACGGATAAGATGACCTTTAGCAGATTTGCTCATCCGTAGATTTTAGGTTTTTTTTGGTTGGGGAGACCGGAGGTACGGATAATTAATTCTTATATCAATCTTCTTATCCGTGAATTCCTTGCTGCGAA
>JAEEGI010008090.1_pt1 | contig 23303 bp, 21 predicted proteins | sample 8958751 | NCBI WGS metagenome assembly JAEEGI01 (sample SAMN16246545, study PRJNA631951) | gut metagenome | biome: gut microbiome; feature: rumen; material: KS-attached | host: Bos | place: Iran: Karaj | collected 2018-10 | reverse complement strand
GGGCGGACGGATCTTCCGACCGGCGACGCGGAGACGCTGCTTCGTTCCGTGAAAGAGGTGCTCTACAGCCTTCCGGATGAAACGATTGTCCTTCCGGGACACGGGCCGGCGACCAACATCGCCTATGAGAAGCGCTATAATTTCTATACTTTTGAAAGACGCGGCAAATGAAATAGTTAAATATGGGAATACTGGTTGAACTCAATTTATTCGGCAGGGATTACGAGCAGGAGATGCGCCCGCTTATCAAGGCGTTTCTGCCCGGCGCGGATTTTGAAGTTTCGCACTACGAGGCCGAGGATGAGGCCATGCGTACGGTGGTAAGCCGTGACAGCGACCCGCTTTTACTTCATGCAAATGCGGGGAACGATTTCTCCTTCTGCATGCTTCTGATGGAGGACTGGTTCCGCATCCGCATCTATAAAAAGGGAGAATTAATCGGTTCCGCCGACGCGGACGATGTCGACAGCGAGCGGAAAGCATACCGCAACCGCGTTGCAAGAGAAGTATACAAAATACTTGAGAAGGAAGTCGGACACGGACTTCCGTGGGGAATCCTTACCGGCGTGAGACCGACCAAGCTGATCTATGAGATGCTCTGTGAGGGAAGGAGCGAGGAGGACATCCGGAATGCGATGCGCAGCGAATACCTCTGCTCCGACCGAAAGACGGAGACCGGAATCGTAATTGCGAAAAGAGAGAAGGAAATTCTCGAAGAAATCGATTATAAAAACGGTTACAGCATCTACATCGGCATTCCGTTCTGCCCGACGACCTGCGCGTACTGCTCCTTCACATCGTATCCGCTTGCGAAGTTCGGCCACCTCGCCGAGGATTACCTTGACGCGCTTACGAAGGAGATCCGGTTCCTCGGAACCTGCCTTCCCGCAAAGCGCCTTACGACCGTTTACATCGGCGGCGGTACGCCTACAGCGCTCAATGAAACACAGCTTGAAAGACTCCTGCAGACCGTCCGGGACAACCTCCCGATGGAGCAGGTAATCGAATATACGGTAGAAGCGGGACGCCCCGACAGCGTGACGGAAGGAAAGCTCCGTCTTCTGAAGGATTACGGCGTAAGCCGCATCAGCATCAATCCGCAGACGATGCAGCAGCGGACGCTCGACCTGATCGGGAGACGGCACACCGCGGAGCAGATCGTGTCGGCTTTTCAGCTGGCAAGAGCCTGCGGACATGACAACATCAACATGGATATCATCATCGGTCTCACCGGTGAGGGCCCGGATGACGTGAGTTACACGCTCTCGGAGATCGAGAAGCTGAATCCGGACAACCTGACCGTGCATACGCTCGCGCTGAAGCGCGCGGCGCGCCTTACCACAGAGAAGGAGCGCTACGAGGGCATGGAAGCGACCGGGGTTTCGGAGATGCTTGAGAGAACCATAGCATTTGCCGCGGCGCACAATTACCGCCCGTACTACCTGTACCGCCAGAAGAACATGGCGGAGAACCTCGAGAACGTAGGGTACGCGAGACCCGGCACGGAGGGCATCTACAACATCCTCATCATGGAGGAGAAGCAGACGATTCTGGCAGCAGGCGCGGGGGCGATGAGCAAATTCGTCTTCCCGGACGAGGACCGGATTGAACGTGTGGAAAATGTGAAGAGTCTTACCGACTATATAGCGCGCGTCGATGAAATGATAAGCCGCAAGAGAGAGTTTTTGACCAACTGTTACCGACAGGAGTGTTAGATGGATTATTCCAGGGAGATTGAACTGATCCGCCGCGTGGCGAACGACATCCCGCAGGAAAGCGACATGCAGGGATTTCTTTCGCATGCCCGCGTGGTGTGCATACTGTCCGGTCTGGTCGCGGAGGAGCTGGGGCTTCCCGAGGAGGAATGCGAGGACATCCGCGTTGCCGGAATGCTGCATGACATCGGAAAACTGACGCTCGCGGAACAGCTGTACGGTCATAACGAAGAGATGCTCGGCGTCGAGCATACGAAATACGTGCGGATGCATCCCGCAATGGGCAATGAGCTGCTCCGCGCGGAAGGCAGTTATTCGGAGAAGATCATCTCCTACATCGCCTGCCACCATGAGAATTATGACGGGTCGGGGTACCCGAACCATATGGAGGGCGAAGACATCCCGCTCGGCGCGCGGATTCTCCGCGTGTGCGACGTGTTCTCCGCCCTTGTCAGCAACCGCTCGTACCGCGCCTCATTCTCCATTGACGCGGCCATCGAGATGATGATCGAAGACGTACGTGAGTACGACATGAAGGTGTTCTTAGCGTTCCTTTCGGTCGTCCACAAGCCCGAGTTTGCGCAGGTCAAGGTATTCATTGACATGGAGCAGCAGCTCGGTCTTTACACCAGGAAACCCGAAACGACATAACAGGAGGCAAAACCATGCAAAATAAAGTTCAGCCGAGAATTCTTCCGGGATTTATGGAACTGCTGCCGGAAGACCAGATTGCTTTTAACAAAATGTACGATACCATCCGCAGGGTGTACGAACAGTACGGATTCCTGCCGCTCGACACGCCGACGATCGAGCTTTCCGAGGTTCTTCTCGCGAAGGCCGGAGGGGAGACCGAGAAGCAGATTTACCGCTTCGAGAAGGGCGACAACGACCTTTCGCTCCGCTTCGATCTGACCGTGCCGCTTGCGCGTTACGTGGCGCAGCACTATCCGGATCTGCCGTTCCCGTTTAAGCGCTACCAGATGAGCAAGGTGTTCCGCGGCGAGCGCCCGCAGAAGGGACGTTTCCGTGAGTTCTACCAGTGCGACATCGACGTCATCGGTTCCGACACGCTGGACCTTGTGTATGACGCCGAGATGCCGGCAATCATATACCGTCTGTTCAAGGAGCTGGACTTCGGTTCCTTCACCATCCGCATGAATAACCGGAAGGTGCTGAACGGGTTCTTTACGGAGCTCGGGTATGCGGATAAGATCGGTGATATCTTACGCACCATCGATAAATTAGAGAAGATCGGACGCGATGCCGTCATCTCCGAACTGACGGAATACGGCGTGCAGGCAGCCGATACGGAGTGGATCCTTTCGTTCCTCGCGATTACCGGAACGAACGACGAAATCCTTGCGGGTCTTTCGGCGGCAGGCGTTTCGAATGAGACGTATCTCGAGGGCGTAGCGGAGCTTAACAAGGTAGTTGACTACCTTCGGAAGTTCGGCGTCGAGGAGAGCGCGTTCCGCATCGACCTGACCATTGCGAGAGGACTTGACTACTACACCGGCACCGTATACGAGACGATGCTCAACGATTATCCGAGCATGGGAAGCGTCTGCTCGGGCGGCCGCTACGATAACCTGACCGGGTACTACACCGACCAGAAACTGCCGGGCATCGGCATCAGCATCGGACTGACCCGCCTGTTCTACCAGCTTCGCGAGAACGGCCTCATTAAGAAGGCCGGAAGCATCGCCAAATGCATCGTCATCCCGATGGGCGAGGACGACATGGGAACGGCGGTTTCGGTGGCAGCAGGGCTTCGCGGACAGGGCATCCCCACCGACGTTTATTACCAGCAGAAGGGCATGAAGCAGAAGATGAAATACGCTGCCCGCCTCGGCATCCCGTACGCCGCGATCATCGGCGAGTCGGAGCGCCTTGCCGGCACCGTCATGCTTAAGAATATGGAAACCGGTGAGCAGGAAGCCGTAGCGGTCAGTGAATTGGCTGCGAAAATGCGTTAAATGTCATAGCAATCGGGCATCCGCGAAGATGCGGCAACCGCAAAAAGTAACAATCCGGCGGAATCCCGCCGTATAAGGAGATACAAAACATGGACAGAATTCAGATCAAAGACGTAAAGAACTATGCCGGACAGGAAGTCCTCGTGAAGGGCTTCGCCGAGAACTGGCGCGACGGCAAATCGATGGCATTTCTCGTACTTAAAGACATCACCGGCAAAGTACAGGTAACGATTGAGAAGGAACTTCATCCGGACTGGGCAGACGAGCTTAGTAAGATTACGCTTGATTCCGTCGTATTTGTCACAGGGACCGTACAGCTTTCCGATTTCGTTAAGCTGAACGGCGTGGAGATCATCCCGACCTCGATCAAGGTGGATTCGATTGCGGCTCCGCTTCCGATTGCGAGAGAGTACATTCCCGCGACGAAGAAGAAGGCGGCCGTTGAGAGGTCTTCCATCGACCAGAGAATCGACTACCGCTGGATTGACCTTCGTACCGACGCGAACCAGCTGATGTTCAAGGCACAGACCGCGCTTGTGAGAGCGCTTCGCGACTTTGCTCTGGACCGTGATTTCATTGAGGTTCATACGCCGAAGCTGATCGGCGCCGCCTCCGAGTCCGGTGCGGATGTATTCCGCCTTGACTACTTCCCGAGCTACAACCTTCCGAACGCATACCTTGCGCAGAGCCCGCAGTTTTATAAGCAGATGGCGATGGCAAGCGGCTTCGAGCGTTACTTCGAGGTAGGTCCGGTATTCCGTGCCGAGAAGTCGTTTACGAGTAAGCACGCCACCGAGTTTACCTGCTTCGATATCGAGTTCAGCTACATCAATTCCTTCGAGGACGTTATGAAGTTCGAGGAAGAGCTTCTGACGAGCGCCCTTAAGAAGGTGAAGGAGCAGTACGGCGAGCAGATCAAGGAGACGTTCTCCACCGAGGAGTTCGACGCCGAGATTATCGTTCCGACGACACCGTTCCCGCGAGTGAAGCTTGCGGACCTTTACGACGCGCTTGAGAAGGAGTACGGCTACACCGTTCCCGACGAGGAGAAGGGTGACCTTACGACTGAGGCTGAGCACCTTAGCTACGAGTGGGTCAAGAAGCATTACAACCACGAATTCCTGTTCATTACCGATTACAGCGCGGAGAAGCGCGCGTTCTATCATATGCGTGACGAAAAGGGTGTTCCGCAGGGCTATGACCTCATATGGCGCGGTGTCGAGATTACGACCGGCGCACAGCGTGAGCACCGCTATGAGGTTCTTAAGAAGCAGGCCGAGGAGAAGGGACTCGCAAACGACGTCAAATTCTACCTCGAATTCTTCAAGTACGGCTGCCCGCCGCACGGCGGCTTCGGTATCGGCGTAGACCGCCTTACCATGCTGCTTCTCGGCCTTCCGATCAAGGAAGCCATGTTCCTGTTCCGCGGACCGGCAAGACTGACGCCTTAAGCACCTCGGCGTCCCTCATACGGGAGGGCATGAATGCTTTTACTGATTATCGCCGGCGGAATACTGCTTCTATGCAATTGCATTTCCTTCAACCTGTTTTATAACGATAAGCTGAAGGCAATTCATCACGAAAGGCGCATTCCGGAGAAAACGCTTCTTTCGTCCGCATTCTTCGGGCCGTTCGGCGCGTTCCTCGGCATGCATCTGTGCCGCCACAAGACGAAGAAATGGTATTTCCACTTCTGGGTCGGTTTGTTTATTGTGATACATATTCTGCTGATTGTGTTTCTGGTCGTAGCATTTGACGCACTCGGAGATGCACTTGCAGGAGAAGTGGGTCGGTTATTTCAAGGATTTAAATCTGTGCCCGACTGAGAGTCGGAGAAAGGGGTTTCAAATGAGTATTATCAAACAGAGCTTCGGTAAGACGAAGGACGGACAGAAGGCTACGCTTTACACCATCGAGAACAAGAACGGCATGAAGGTTTCTTTCTGTGACTACGGCGCATTGATCGTCGGCATCTATGTTCCCGACCGGAACGGCAAGATTGAGGACATCGCCCTCGGCTACGATGACGTCAGCGGCTATGAGGATAACGGCTGCGGCTTCGGTTCCTTCATCGGACGTCACGCTAACCGCATCGGCGGAGCCAAGTTCGAAATCGACGGCAAGACCTATGAACTTGCGAAGAACGACAACGGTATCAATAACCTTCACAGCGGCCCGGTTGGTTACAACCACATGATGTACGATGTGGAAGTTTTCACCGATGAGGACAGCACGAGCATCGCATTTTCGAGACTGAGTCCCGACGGCGAGCAGGGCTTCCCCGGTGACCTTGACGTGACCGTTACCTACACCGTAACCGACGATAACGAGCTCGCGATCGAGTATTTCGCAGTTAGCGACAAGAAGACCGTTATCAACCTGACGAACCACACCTACTTCAACCTTGCCGGACAGGCAAGCGGCGACATCCTCGACCAGGAAGTATGGGTGAACAGCGACAAGATTACGCCTACCGACAAATTCCTGATTCCGACCGGCGAGTTTATGGATGTTACCGGAACGCCTATGGATTTCCGTACTCCGAAGAAGGTCGGCAAGGACATCAATGCCGATTTCGCACCGCTTAAGATGGCCGGCGGCTATGACCATAACTACGCGTTGAACCTCGAGATCGAAGAGGACGAGATGGACCTTGTGGCAAGCCTCTACGATGAGAAGAGCGGACGCTTCATGGAAGTGTACACCGATCTTCCGGGCATGCAGCTTTACTCCGGTAACTTCATGCGCAAGGAAACCGGTAAGGGCGGCGCACAGTACGACCGCCGTCACGGCATCTGCTTCGAGACGCAGTTCTTCCCGAACGCCTGCAACACCCCGGCATTCGAGTCCAGCATTTTCGACGCCGACGTACCCTTCGACTACTGCACCGTATACGCATTCTCGGTGAAGTAAGAGAGCGATTGCTATCGGGGGCTGTGCGCCGGTGTTTCGGAGCGGTGACAGCAATGATGTTACCGGCCCGACCTGAAGAAAACAATCAGATATGAAACATATTACCGACGAAACCTGTAATTTCTGGTTTCGTCGGTTTTTTGTGCACAACCGCGCTGTTTTATGGTAAAATGAGTAAAATTTCGTAAGCTGACATACGGAGTACACATCGGCATGATAAGGTAGCGCCGTAAACAAAAAGGAGGAACCGATGGACCGGATACTTCTGGCAGAGGATAACGACAATCTGAGAGAGGTTATGAGCGACTACCTGTCGGACCGCGGGTTTGAGGTTTGCGCGAAGGCGGACGGACTTGCCGCGTGGGACGCGTTCTGCGAGGGCTCGTTTCAGCTGGTGATTCTCGACGTGATGATGCCCGGGATGAACGGCTTTGAGCTGTGCCGCCGCATCCGGGCGCGCGAGGACGTTCCGATTCTTTTCCTGACGGCACGCGTGCAGGAGGAGGACCAGCTTCGGGGCTATTCCCTCGGCGCGGACGAGTATATCGTGAAGCCGTTCTCGCTTCCCGTTCTCGCCGCCAAATGTAAAGCCGTCATGGAGCGTGCCGCAGGCCGTTCCGTTTCTGCGGACGTGTTCTCGGAGGACGGACTTTCCGTGGATTTTACGGCGCATAAGGTGACGGTTGACGGGGCCGGTGTGGAGCTGCAGGCGCTTGACTTCAATCTGCTTCGGTATTTCGTGCAGAACCGCGGGCGTGTGCTCTCGAGAGAGCAGATATTAGACCGCATCTGGGGGCTTTCGTATGAAGGCAGCGACCGCGTGGTCGACACGCACATCAAGAAGCTCCGTAAGGCGCTCGGCTCGTTCGGCCGCAACCATATCGAGACGGTCATCAAGGAAGGCTACAGATTGTCCTAGGGACGGTTCCTCGGAATTTAGGAGAGATAATGGCAAACCAAAGACAGAAAAGAAAGAGCGGGGGGCGGTGGATCCGTTACGTTGTTACGGAGCTGATTTTCCTTTTGGTGGGAGCGCTCTTTCTCACATTTCTCGCAAGAAGAGAAAGTAAACAGACCAAGAAAAATGAGACGGCGCTGTTCACAAATCTGAATGAAACGCTTGAGGAAACCAACGAATCGAGCACGGCTGCCCGCGCGTTGATCCGTACCGTGCAGTCTCTTTATAAAGAGGACGGCTACGAGGGCAATGTGGCGCTTCTTATGGAATTTCAGACGAGCATCGCGGGGGAAAGCGCCCGGTTCGAGTGCGGGCAGAATATCGATGTTGTGTTCTACGAGAACGACGGCGCCAAGTTCGCATGGAAGCTTTCGGCTTTCTTCCCCGAGGAGCAGCTGAAGGCGCTTCGGAAATTCGCGAATGAGCATCCGGAGTGGACCGTTACCGTGCAGGAGGTTTATACGAGGGTAACGGTTCCGGGCATCGATGCGGGATTCATTTCGGCAAGGTCTTTAAAAACGATAGATTTTCTTGCGCCGACGCAGATTACGTTTCGAAGCGGCCCGACGAAGCTGACACTGACCTCCGGGTTAGAGGGTGAGCTTACCTATCGCGCAGGCGAGGACGAATCGGGTGACGGGGAGTCGGAGTATCTGCTTGACAATGTGGATTTTTATATGCTTTCCCAGAGTGAGGATACGCGATTCGTCGAGGACGCTTTTCTGAAGCAGGATTGCATCGTTTATTCAAAGTTTGGACCGCGGAAGACGAATCTGATGATGCCGCGCGGTGAAGAAGTGATCAGTGTGTCATTTGATTCGGATACCCCGATTATCGCCTACACGGTTTATTTCAACCGGGACGCCATCGTGCGGGCGAGAATTCTCCGGCCGGCGCTTTTGCTTGCTCTGTTCCTGCAGGCAGCGGTCGTCTATCTGATGATCATAATGTGGGGCGTCGACCGCCGCAGACGTGAGGCGAAGGAGCTCCGTGACACATTCATCAACGCGATGGCGCATCAGTTGAAGACGCCCGTGGCGGTTGTGCAGAACACGGCGGAGTACCTGGCGACCGGCAACAGCCCGGAGAAGCGGGAGCATTACTGCGACGTGCTTGTGCACGAGGGCGAGAATATGAACTACCTTCTGAACCGCATGCTCACGTACACGCGTGTCATGGACCGCGGCGCCACGCTTAACCTTCAGGAGGTTTCGCTTGACAGCCTTGTAGACGAGGTGCTTGCGTCGCATCAGGAGATTATTCCGGAGCGGGGGATTACGATAGATTTCAGTGAACGTAGCGGCAGTAACGTCAAATGCGACCCCGATCTGATCAAAATGGTTATCGACAACATGATCGGAAACGCCGTGCGTTACGGCGAAGAGGGTAGCACGGTGCTTGTGCGGACGGAAGGGGCGGAATTCTCCGTTTATAACCGCGGTGAGCACTTGAGCGATGAAGAGCAGGGAAATATCTGGACGCCCATGTACGCTGCGAAGAAGCAGGAATTGCGGGGCGAGACAGGCGGCATGGGACTTGCCATCAGCGCGGCAATCCTTGACCGTCACGGCGCGGACTACCGGGTGAGCAACGAAGAAGGCGGTGTGCGGTTCCGGTTTGATCTCTCGATGACCGGTAAGAAACGGATGGAAGAGAAGGCAATCTGGATCAATATTCTGACCGTTTCGCTGGATATTCTTTTGGCATTTATGAACGCCTGGATGTTCCTTACGAGGGTAAAATGGATATACTTTTTCATAACATTTCTTTGGCTTTTTAGCGGCGGTTGTTTCCTGATTTCGTTTTTTTCATATTCGCTGTTTCGAAGGAGAAAGCGGAAAACCGCATAATATAAGGGTTTTACGAAAATGTGAACGAAAATGAACTCGTTCACATTTTCTTTTTTGAAAATCGGGCAAAAAGCCCTCAAAGTTAACATTTTATTTACAAAGTCGAAATACTATCCTAAAATATGTCCATTATAATACGAATCAGAAAGAAACAAGTGAAAAACCTCTTCCTCAACAAGTTCGACATTTCCAAATTGATTTTTTCATATAATATTAGCCCGGCGTGTCACATCGCTCGGGCTACTCCTCTTTTTAGGGGTCGCCGCTTTTTTGGGCGGCTTGGCCGGATAGGGGTCGCCGGTCTGTTTACGGCATGATCGGTTCAGGGTCGCCGGTCCGGCGCCCGGTTAACCAACGCTCTCCTCGGGGCTGCAGGCAATGCAAGACGATATTGCCGGCAGCCCTTTTTTTGTGACAAGGGAGGATTGTGTCAGAAGCCCTTTTTTAGGGTTGAAATGGCAGGTGCGGTTTGGTAAAATAATGGGTGGAGAATCGGCGCCCGTGAGGCGGCCGAGGATAAGTTTTTATTCCGGAGGATTTGATTTATGGGTAAAGTTGTAATCATGGACCATCCGCTTCTGCAGCACAAGATCGGTATCATGCGGATGAAGGAGACCCCTACCAAGGATTTCCGTGAACTTGTGAACGAAGTGGCGATGCTGATTTATTACGAGGCAAGCCGTGACCTTCCGCTTGCGGACAAAGAGATTGAGACACCGATCTGTAAGACGACGGTTAAGGAGATTGCAGGAAAGAAACTTTGCGTTGTTCCGATTCTCCGCGCCGGAATCGGTCTGTGCGACGGAATTCTCCGGATGAATCCGAACGCCAAGGTCGGCCATATCGGTATGTACCGTGACGAGAAGACCTTAGAGCCCCACGAGTACTTCTGCAAGATGCCTGCAGACGCCGCAGAGCGTGACATCTTCGTAGTGGACCCGATGCTCGCAACCGGCGGCTCCGCAATTGCCGCTATTGACATGCTTCAGAAGCGCGGCATCAAGCGTATCCGCTTCCTGTGCCTGATCGCGGCTCCCGAGGGTCTGAAGGCCCTTCAGGAGGCACATCCCGAGGTGGATGTATACATCGGCGCGATGGACGACCATCTCAACGAGAACGGCTACATCGTACCGGGTCTCGGCGACGCCGGCGACAGAATCTTCGGAACGAAATAATTAAAAATATCAACGGGCTGCCGCATATGCGGCGGCTCGTTTTTCATTTTCGCTCATTTTTCAGGCGAATACCAAGAGGCGTCATACGTTTTTTCGAATAACGGTGAAATGGTAGGAATCGTAACCCAAAAGGCTTTCGCGCCAACAAAAAAACAGGGGCCATCGCATCCGGTGCGATAGCCCCTGCTTGTATGTCTTAATTTACTGCTGTTGTCCGCCGTCGCCGCTGTTGCTGCCGCCGCCTTGAGCCTTCAGGAAAGTGAGAACTGCAAGGCAGATTCCGATTACGAACCAGAGTTCCACAATAGCTCCGAGAAGGCTACCGATGAACCCACCGATAACGCCAATGAGGATGCCGCCGATGGCTGCGACAATGATGTAACAGATAACGCATGTAAGAAGTCCGTTGCCGTCTACAGCCTTATCGGTGAGGGGGAAGAACTTCTTGATGGAGTCAAGATTGAAATTTTCCATGGATGACACCTCCATAAGTTTTTGTGTGATACCAAAAGTATAGCATACCGTATAGAAAAATCAATAGTTCTTGAAGTTTTCTATGGAAAAAAATACGGCTTTATTCGCTCACCGGTGCCTTTGACGCTGCCGATGCTTTACTCGTTCACCAGTGCCTCGGCCATGTCGAGGATCTTTTCGAACTTCTTCATTGCCATGCGGACCGGCTCGGGAGTGGAAAGGTCAACGCCGCCGTGCTTCAAAGCGTCCAGGCAGTATACGGAGTTGCCGAGCGACAGGAACTCAAGGTAACGCTTAACCGCAGGGGCGCCCTCATTCAGGATTGCTTCGGAAAGCGCAACCGCCGAGGAATAACCGGTTGCGTACTGGTAAACGTAGAAGCTTCTGTAGAAGTGCGGGATGCGGCTCCACTCATAAGCAACCTCGTCATCTATCACAAGCTCGGGACCGAAGTAAAGCTTGATGAGATCCTTATAGGTCTCATTCAGCGTCGTCGAGCTCAGCGCATCGCCTGCGTCAATCTTGTCGTGGCAGATCCGCTCAAACTCCGCGAACATTGTCTGGCGGAAGATGGTACCCTTGAAGCCTTCCATGTACTCATTCAGAAGGAACAGCTTCATGTTCTTGTCGGTTTCCTTCTTAAGAAGAGACTCGATTAAAAGGTTCTCATTTACCGTAGATGCAACTTCCGCGATGAAGAGCGCGTAATCGTCGTACTGCACGGGCTGCTTCTGATGCGTCAGGTAGGTGTGCATCGAGTGGCCCATCTCGTGGCAGAGCGTAGAGACGTCGTCAAGCGTTCCGTTGAAGTTCATCAGAATGTTCGGATGATCCTTCTTCGTGCCGATGGAGTAGGCGCCGCCTGACTTGCCGACGTTCGGGTATACGTCAACCCAGCGGTCCTCAAGGCCCTTCTTTACAACGTTTACGTAGTCCTCGCCGAGCGGGGCAACCGCCTCAAGAAGCATCTGCTTTGCTTCCTCATAGGTGTAGGTGCGGTTCACGTCCTTTACAAGCGGCGCGTAAACATCGTAGTAGTGAAGCTCCGAAAGGCCGAGCATCTTCTTACGAAGCGCTACGTAGCGGTACATCAGAGGCATCGACTCGTGAATCGTCTCAACAAGGCTGTCGTAAACGCTAACCGGAATGTTGTTCGAGGCAAGCGAGCCCGCAACCGAGCTCGGGAAGTGACGGAGTCTTGCTTCAATCGAGTCGCTCTTCACCTGCGTCGAGTACAGCGCGGTAAATGTGTTGTTGTGTCCCTTGTAGGTCTTGTAGTAGTTGCGGAAAGCGCCCTCGCGGATCGCGCGGTTCTGGTTCCGCTGCAGCAGAATGTAATTGCTCTCGGTCAGTTCAATCGTCTCTCCGGGCTTCTCGGGATCGGGAACCGCGTCAAATGTAAAGTCCGCATCGGTCAGCATCTCCATCGTGTCGCCGAAGGAGCCGGTAACCTCGGCGAGGGAAGCGAGAATCGCCTCCTCGGGCGCGGTCAGCGTGTGTGCCTTCATGCGGATTGTGTTCTCGAGAACGTGACGGTAAGGAGCAAGGCAGTCGGCCTTCAGATAGTTCTGAAGCGTTTCTTCGGGAAGCGCGAGAATCTCGGGGTCCAGAAACGAAACGGCGCTCATCAGCTGTACATAGCGGCTGTAGGCACGCGAATACATGCTCTGGGCTGCATCCTGCCGGTTGTCCTCGGATTTTCTCTGGAACGCGTAACCGTGCAGCTTCTCAAGCGTCTCAAACGCGCCGTACATCAGGTCGTAGAACTCGCGAAGCCGCTCTGCGGACTGTCCGAGCGTGCCCGGATACGCCGCGAACTGATCGGCAATCTTGTCGGTCTCGGCGAAGGCCTTCTCCCATGCCTCGTCCGACGCGTAAATCGGTGTCAGGTCCCAAAGGTCCTGCGGGTTAATATCTTTTCTTTCTTTTAATGTTTCAGCCATACTGTAAACCTCCCTGTACATTTCGAAAATGCCCCGAAAGGCACTCCCGGACACCTCGCGGGCGCCTGCTTCTATGATATCTTATTTCCGGAAAATGTCAAGGAAACACAGCCAAAAGAACGGGCTTGGAAGTCAGAGATAAAAAGAGTATAATAGAATCGTTGAAGTGTTAGGGAGGAGAAAAAGACGATGGAGATTTACGAAAGAAAAAACCGAAGGAATGCGAGGAGAATCTTCTTCGTATCTCTCGTGATCTGCGTTGCATTTGCCGCATGCGCATGCGGCAAATCTAAAGAGAAGGATAAGGCTTCAAAGAGGGAACCGGCGACCGTAACCGCGAAGCCCACTCCCGACGTTGTGACGGACACGCCGGTTCCGACAATCCCGCATTGTGATCCGCTTCCGACGCCGGCATCGTTTGCATTTAAAGATCATACTTCGAATACGGACTGGAAAATTAATGAAGCAGTCAATCAGTACCGGAGCGGAGATTACACCCGGTTAAATGAACCCGTACAGTACTATGTTCTGTGGCTCGGGTTTGCCCATGTGACATTCGGGGAACTTGACTTTCGGATGACGGATTTTGACCGCGAATATCTGCAGGCGGTCGCGCTCAATTATGAGAAAACGATCGAGAGCATAGCCGATCATAACGTGGATATCACGGTATATCTGTATTTCGTCGATGACGTAATGCCCCTTACGCAGTATCCGGGGGAAGACTGGCTGTACCTTGACCGGGAGACCGTGATGTCCTATATCGAAAAGTATTGCTCGGAGAAGGAAATCGATACCGTCCTCACAACGGTGCAGACCGCAGGAGAGGAGAACCGGCGAAGAAACGAAGGAAAAGACGGCTACGGCGTTCACGATGTCATCCTGGGGCTTAAGACCGACGGATTCGAGTCCGAGATCGGCTATTCCACATTTAACCTGACCGAACCGGCCGAGGGCACATGGCCGCTTGCCGATCCGGAGATCCCGTCCCTTTATGCCACCGCGGTTGCGGTGCATGAGTGGATGCACCAGTTAGAGTACCTGAAGACGCTGCTCGGCGTGGAATACCCGAACACGCATGCCTATATGGGGCCGCCGGAGTTTCCGAATTACCGCAAGTACACCGCGGACCTGAACGATTATGATTTCTTCGAGTTTTATAGGCTGGTTCTCAGCGGAAAGTGCCCATATACCGAAGGCGAAGAGATCGAACTCGTCGGCATGTATCCGAAGATGTGGCCGCTGATTAAGCGGAATGCTCTGAATCTCGGCAGGTTTACCATACAGGCATCGGACGAGAGCGGGTATCTGACCGCTTCGGACGGGGAGGTATCGCTGACGATTTCCGATGAGCCCTGTGTATGGCTTATCCGCTACGCCGGCAACGGACGGTATATCCTGTCGCCCGAGGAGTATCCGGATCTGCGGATGGATCTCGGAAACGCCTGGGATTCGGAGGGCAATACAGTCGGCATCTGGGTTTATACCGGCTATGATGACGCCCAGACCTGGTTCCTGATGGATAACGGAGTAGGAACTTATTCCATACAGACACCTTACCCGAGCGGCCGCCTGGTCACGGTCACCGAAGCAGGAGAGCAGGCGCGCATATACACCGACTTCGCCGTTCCGGGCGTTCAGAACTGGATCATCAAAGAGGCGGAGGAAAGCCGGTAGACCACTCGGGGTCACTCGAAAACGCCTTTGAAAAAACGTTGCGCGGATGGGATAATTATGGTATAATTTGGTTACCAACGAAAGGAGGCTTCTATGCCACAGATTATTCCGATTAAAGATTTAAAAGATACGGCCAGTGTGTCAGAACTGTGTCATAAGACGGATGAACCGATTTTTATTACGAAGAATGGTTACGGTGACATGGTGCTGATGAGTATGGAACTGTTTGAATCAACACGGCGTAAATTGGATATGTACAATGACCTGCTCATCTCCGAAGAGCAGATTAAATCCGGCAAAACAAAGGATGCCCGAAAGGCATTGAAGAATATAAAGAAAGTTGAAGACTGAGACATGTACGATAATCTGACCGAAAGCGATATTGAGAAAATCAAAAAGGAAATCGAGCACAGAAAGCTTGTAGTGCGTCCCGAGGCGATTAAGGCTGTGCAGGAGGCTCGCGCACAGGGCGATCTGTCTGAAAACTTCGAGTACTATGCGGCGAAGCGTGAGAAGAACAGTAACGAAAGCCGCATCCGGTATCTTGAGAACATGTTAAAGACCGCGCAGGTAATCGACCACGAGTATTCCGAGGACGAAGTCGGAATGAACAACACCGTGGTACTGTTCAATGAGCGGACACAGAAGGAGATGACCGTCCGCATCGTTACGACGATCCGCGCCAACCCGCTAAAGGGACTGATCAGCATCGACTCGCCCATCGGCAAAGCGGTATACCGCCACAAAGTCGGGGAGCGGCTTGCCGTATCGCTCGACAACGGGGAAGTCTACTACGTGGAGATTCGTTCCATCGGTCCGGAAGTAGACGATTCCGACGACACGATTAGTCAGTACTAAGCATAACCGACGGCCCAGGCGCCGGTACATATACACCTTTGCCGGCGGCTCCGGCCGTCGTCATATAAAAGAAGGACACCATGGACACCTTTCTATTCAGCATCAATGCAACGCTTCCGGTTTTCCTGACGATTGTGGTCGGGTATGTCCTGAAGCGCCTCGGCTTCTTCAGCGAAGAATTCACCGTGGCAGCAGACCGCTTCACATTTCGCGTCACGCTGCCGGTGCTACTCTTCACGGACATTGCCACAGCCGACCTGAGCGGCGGCTATGACATCCGTTTTATGCTGTTCTGCATGGGTGTTTCGTGTGCGGCGTTCTTCCTGATCTGGGGCGGCGCGGCGCTGTTCCTTAGAGAGAAAGAGAAGACAGGCGCCTTCGTTATGGCATCCTTTAGAGGAAGCGCAGCAGTTCTCGGCATCGCGCTTGTGAAAAACATCTACGGCAGCACCGGACTCGCGCCTCTCATGGTGGTTTCGGTCGTGCCGTTCTATAATGCGTTCTCCGTCATCATTCTGACGCTTTACGCGAAGCGCGACAGCGCGGCAAATGCCACAGCAGACGGCACCGCAGAACCCGCAAAGGCAAAGATTCCGTTTAAAAAGATACTTATCGAAATCGTGACCAACCCGCTGATCCTGGCGGTGGCGCTTGCGCTTCCATTTTCGTTCTTCGGGTGGAAGATTCCCGCCATCCCCGGCAAAGTCCTTTCGAATCTTTCGGCCATCGCGACACCGTTCGCGCTTGTCATACTGGGGGCGGGTTTCACATTTCGCGCAGCTTCGAAGCATGTGACGCTGACCGCCGTGGCATCCTTTATAAAGGTGGTGCTGTTGCCGCTTCTGTTCGTTCCCGCGGCAATCTGGTTCGGCTTCCGCGATGAGGCGCTTGTGGCAATTGCGGTGATGCTTGCATCGCCGTCGACGGTTGCCTGCTACATCATGGCGCGCAACATGAAGAATGACGCACAGCTCGTTTCGAGCATTGTCATGGTGACAACGTTAGTGTCTTCGGTGACGATTACGGCGATGATATTTATTCTGAGAAGTTTTGAATTCATTTAAAAGCCTGTGCGACGGTCCGTGAAAGCGTGCGTCATAATCTGAGAAATCTTTCACGTTCCACTTGTTTTTTGCAAAATGCGATTATATAATGGATTAAAGGTATTTTTATTGAGGAGGGCAAGGACATGCCGGAAGAAGAAATTCTTTGGAAAGACAGAAAACACCATATGTGGTTCCCATTTTCCTTTACGAAGTATTCCGTGACGAGGACATCCCTTCAGGTTCAGCAGGGGTTCTTCAAAACCAGTTATGATGAGACGCTTCTGTATCGTATCGTTGACCTTCGGCTGAGCCGCACGCTCGCGCAGAAGTTCTTCGGTACCGGTACGATTGAGCTCTTCACACGCGTGGATACACAGCACGTTATTCAGCTGAAGAACGTCAAGCACTCGAAGGATGTCAGAAGACTTCTGTCCACACTGATTGAGCAGGTACGGAACGAAAAGAACGTTGTCGGTAAGGAATTCTACGGAATCATGGGCGGCGCGCATCATATGGATGACGATTGCCCCGGGAATGATGCCCCGGTTGACATGGACGCAGACGGTATTCCGGATGCCATTGAGTAATTCGTAAATCCCTATTGACAAACGATTGCAGTTAGAATATCATTCCCTTTGTGATGGATGATGTGACCGGCCATCCTGACGGTGCGGTCAGAAGGAGTAAGTATGTTTGAGAAGATTTTGCAGATTATGGAAGAGCAGCTTGGTATTGATACCGCAGGCGTAACCGAGGAGACGACGTTCCGTGAGGATCTCCGTATCGATTCCCTGGATCTGTACGAGCTGGTTACCGCTCTCGAAGATGAGTACAGCATCGAGATTCAGCCGGAAGAACTGGACGAGATCAAGAGTCTCGGCGATGTTGTTGAGTACCTTGCTTCGAAGGGAATTGAGTAGTTCATAATTTCTGCAGCCGGCACGGGGAATCGTGCCGGCTGTTTTTTTGCAGAGACGCCAAATGCCACACGAAAGAGCGGCAAATGCCACCCCAAGATGGTAACAGATACCACGCACGCCTACAATCATAATGATTCTACTGATGTAGAAAGGACAAGTTTTGAAAAGAATTCGCATTCTGACAATCGGATTTCTCGCAGGACTCCTGCTTTCCGGGTGTAAGGCCGGCTTTCTGGAGCCGCCGATCACCATGACGCCGACGCCGCTTCCCGCAGAGATGGTATCACCGACGCCTACGGAGGTGCTGAGCCCTACGGTGACACCGACGCCGACACCGAGCCCGACGATTACCCCGAGCCCGACACCGACGCCGAGTCCCACGCCGGACATCTCAGGTGTGACGGACGGCGGCGTGAACGGCAAGGCCGTCTTCGACGAGAACGACAAGCTTGTTAAGGCAGCCGACATCGAGCCGGGCAGCATGATTTACTGTAACAACTTCGAGCGGAGTCTCGGCAACCGTTTCGCAAAAGGAAACATTTCGGACGGATGCGAATTCGAGGTGACCGACGCGCAGGCATTCAGCGGGAGCGACAGCCTCCATGTGACGATGCGCCGGGAGACAACCTGGGGACTGAGCGGCGCGGGAATCGTTCTTAACGAGACGAACGGCCTCTCTTATAATGATCTTGTCGGCCACACTGTTGAGATTGTGTGCCAGGTGCTTTACCTCGATGAGGGCTGGGGCGTAGAGGACGAAATCACATTTGCCCTCTATGACACGTACCACAGCGAGGTGGTTTCCGTTCCGAAGCGGAACATCAGCAACGACATTGAATATGATAAGGAAGGCAACGTGATACTCGTTTCGGAGCGGCGGCCGGTGCTTTGCGACATCTGCGCGGTGAAGAAGGGCGAGTGGACGACGTGTCATTTTACGGTGACGATTACGGCGGCCGACGCGAAGAAGGGCATGCTTTTAATCGGTACGAAGGACGAGGCCCAGAACCCCGTCGGAGCGTATGTTTCCTATTATCTGGACGATTTGTATATTATGGTAGTTGAGTAAGGCGGATGCCGGGCTTTTCGAAAGAAGCCCGGCGTTTTTTAATTTTATTATGATTTCACAACATCTTCACATTCTTTTGTTACAATGACCGCGCTTCTTTCGAAAAGGGGCTGATTTGACATTTTTCCCGACAGAATGTATAATATCTAAAATGCCGTAATATGCATTGGAGACACAAGCGCCTATGAAGTTTACGAAAATGCACGGATGCGCGAACGACTACATCTACGTGGATTGCACGAAAGAAGGTCTTCCGAACGCATCGGAATTGTCAATCAAGTACAGCGACCGCCACACCGGAATCGGTGCCGACGGTCTGATTCTGATTAAAGCGAGCGACTGTGCGGACTTCTTTATGGAGATGTACAATGCGGACGGAAGCCTCGGAAAGATGTGCGGCAACGGCATCCGCTGCGTCGGCAAATACGTCTACGATAACGGTCTGACCGACAAGACGGAACTCGCAATCGATACCCCTGCGGGAATCCGGTATCTGTCGCTTCATACGGAAGGCGGCAAAGTTCACAGCGTTACCGTGAATATGGGTCATCCGTCGCAGAACCCCGCCGATCTTCCGGTGCTCAGCGAAGTCGGGCAGACAAGGTTCGTGGTTGAGTCCTGCGGAAGGGTGTGGAATTTTACGCCGGTATCCATGGGCAACCCCCACGCGGTGATTATGGTGGAGGATACGAAGAGCTTTCCGGTCCGCGAGGTCGGCGAGCCGATCGAGAAGAACCCGCTGTTTCCGGAGGGCGTGAATGTTGAGTTTGTACAGCGGTTAAGCGACCGCGAGGTGAATATGCGCGTGTGGGAGCGCGGTTCCGGGGAGACCTGGGCGTGCGGCACGGGCGCGTGCGCCGTCGCATTTGCCTGCTATAAAAACGGTCTGACCGGTCCGGAGGTGACGGTTCACCTGCTGGGCGGCGACCTTAATATCCGCTACGATGAGGCGGAAGACGTGATTTACATGACCGGTCCTGCGGTGACCGTGTTTGAAGGAACGATTTAGTATTATTATCATAGATTTGAAAGGAGGAAGAACCGATGCATGATTTAACCGGGAAACGACTGATTGCTGTTTTTCTGATACTTCTTATGCTCTTTTCTCCTTTCGGGTCCTTAAAGCGCGCTTCGGCGGCCGGCGAGGAGGATCTCTACGACCGGATTAAAACCGGTGTCGTAAGCAACAACAAGACGGGCGACAACGGTATCAACGTCCGTAATGATGCTACGACAAATGGCACACAGATTCTTACCTTCCTCCCGAACGGAACGAAGATTTTCATCCTCGGTGAGAAGACCTATCCCGGCCAGAGTACCTATTATAAGATTCAGTTTGAAAAGAACGGCCAGACGATTGAAGGATACGGCTATAAGGACTTCATTAAGCTCGAAGGGGATTACCTTCCGGATGAAAAATACGACACGCCGAAGAAGGGCTACACCGACTATGCGCCGGTAACCAATGTCCGAACCGGCCCGGGAACCAACCATGCAATGTTAAAGGACGGTAATGGGGCCAACGTCCAGTTGATTTCGTGCGTCCTTGTGACCGTATATGAGCGCAGAAACCGGTATTACCGCTGCACGTTCACCTATAACGGCGAGGAACTGTCCGGATGGCTGTATGCGGATTATGTAAGAATTTATGAGGAGCCGAAGGACGACGACGCATTTGTCGCGGATCTAAGAGCCCAGGGCTTCCCCGAATCGTATATTCCGATGCTTCGGATCCTGCATTCGCAGCATCCGACGTGGGTGTTCAAGGCCGACAAGACCGGCCTCGACTGGAACACCGCGGTCAATGAGGAAAGCGCTTATCAGAGAGCTCTTGTAAACTATGTCAGCCCGACGTCGTGGAAGCGTATCGACGACCTCGGATATATCTGGAACAACAATGGCAAAGACGGCGGTTTCCGTAAGCTCGACGGCTACCATTGGGAGGCGGCCAACCGCATCAGTACCGCGTACTTTATGGACCCGCGTAACTTCCTTGCCGAGTCCGAACTGTTCCAGTTCGAGTGCCAGAGCTTCGACGAGAATGTGCACACGCTTGAGCGCGTTCAGGATCTCCTGAAAGGCACTTTCATGAGCGGGTATATATTGAAGAAACCGAATGATCCATCTTCCGGTTATGAGAACGGATGGGTGAAACAGACCGTTGAGCGTGACGCGAGCGGAAAGATTACCAGAATTATTACGGAAGGTGATTCCGGTGTTCCGCTTACTTATGCGGAAGTGTTCCTTGAGTCCGCCAAGATCTCCAACGTAAGCCCGGATATGCTTGTAGCCCGTGTTATTCAGGAGATGGGTACGAAGGGTTCGTCCGTAATCATATCCGGTACCTCCCAGAAATATCCCGGTCTGTTTAACTACTATGACTTCGGAACCTATGCAACGGCAACAATGGATGCCATTTCCATGGGCTTGACCTATGCGGGCAAGACGGATGAATCGACATGCCGGCCGTGGAATACGCATTGGAAGTCACTTTACGGCGGCGCTATCATGATCGGCCGCGATTACATTTCAAAGGGACAGGATACCCTTTATTATCAGAAGTATAATGTGGCCAGCTACCATGCATTTGCGCTTTACACGCACCAGTACATGACGAATATTCAGGCCCCGTCCAATGAGTCTCGTACCATGTGGGCGGCCTGCAAGGATAAAGAGAGCGCAATCGTCTTTAAGATTCCGGTATTTGAGAATATGCCGGAGGAGACCGCTCCGTATCCGGTGGGGACCTCTACGGCTAACCCGAACCCGTATCTTAAGGATCTCACGGTTGAGAATATGACTTTAACTCCTGCGTTTGATTATAAGACGCTTGAGTACGATCTGATCGTCGGTGAGGATGTTGACTCCATCAACATTACGGCTGAGGCGCTTGCCACCTCGACCAAGATTGCAGGTGTCGGCAAGGTTAACGTCAAGCCGGGCGACAATGACATACAGATTGTTTCGACTGCGGCCTACGGTAACAGTCAGACCTATACGATTCACGTGTACCGCGAAGTACCCGAGACAGTGGAAGTGACCGAGCATATCAAGACGACATGCGTGCTTGATAACGGCAAACTGTTCGGTATCGAGCCGGGCACGAAGGCAGAGGACTTCGGAAAGATCTTCTCCATCGTGGAAGGCGGTACCATTAAAATCCGTGACGCAGCAGGCGCAACGATAACAAACGGCCTGATGTGTACCGGACATATCATCGCGACGCCGCAGGAAAAATTCAATGTGGTAATCATGGGCGATACCAATAAGGACGGGGAGATTTCGGTCTACGACCTTCTGTATATCAAGAGACAGATTCTCGGACAGGTAACACTGGACGAAGTTGCTGTTCTTGCTTCGGATGTGAAGAAAGACGGCATCATTGATGTATATGATTTGCTTTATGTAAAGCGCCATATTCTCGGAACGGCCAATATTGAGCAGCCTCGCGTTGAGGAAACGGTTTACGGACCGGCAGTAACGCCGGAACCGACGCCGGAAGTAACTCCGGAAGCAACACCGGAAGTAACCCCTGAAGCTACTCCGGAAGTAACTCCGGAAGTAACCCCTGAAGCTACTCCGGAAGTAACCCCTGAAGCTACGCCGGAGGCAACTCCCGAAGTAACACCAGAGGCAACTCCCGAAGCGACACCGGAAGCAACCCCTGAGGCCACTCCGGAAGCAAAGGCAGCGACTGGTGATACACCGACCGGTACTCCTGAAGGAAGCTCCGGTGAAACCGCTAACGGTACGGCAGCGGGAACGGATTCGAAGAATGAAACGCCGACAGACGGCGGCACAACTGACGGTACAACCGGCGGAGACCCGGCAGCGGACAATAATGCGGGTGGTAATACAACGGGAGACGGTACTTCCGGTTAAGACCATTCTGATAAATGATAAAGATTTACGACGGATTCTTCGGAATCCGAGTTCCGTGTGGAAAGGAATGAATAACAGAGAATGAATGTGACAAGAAAACTTACGCGGTTTGCGGCAGGATTACTGGCAGCAGTAATGGTAATTCTTTCTATCGGTCCGAAACAGGCCAAGGCAGCCGGAGTCGCGAACATTTCGGCCAGCTCCGCTACGGTGGAAAAAGGACAGGATGTGACGATTACCGTCAATATTTCGGCACCTTCTGACATTGCGGTTGTGGATTTTACGCTGTCCTTTGATACTTCCAAGCTCCAGTATACAAGCGGCGCAGCAGCAGGAAACGGCAGTCCGTTGAGACTGCTGGATACGGGATGTTCGGGAAAATCCGCATCCTACAGCTTTTCGTTTAAAACGCTGGATGTTGCGGAAGGCGGGACAACAATATCAATTAGCAATGTTGTTATCTGCCCGCTTGATGATTCACTCGGAGACAATTTCACGCCAAGCGTGAGCAACGGTGTAGTAAAGATAACTGCTCCTTACCAGGCCTCCAACAACGCGAACCTGGCTTCGCTGTCCATCGGTGAGGCGAAGATTTCGCCCGCATTTTCCGCGGATGTAACGGCATATACCGCATCGGTCGGAGGGACGGTCAGCAAGGTAACGGTTTCCGCACAGCCCGCGGACGGGAAGGCCAAAGTTGCCGTAAGCGGCAACACCGGTCTGAAGGAAGGCAACAACACGGTAACGGTCAAGGTTACCGCCGAGGACGGAACGACGGCCAAGACATACACGATCACCGTCACCCGCGCGAAGCCGCCGACACCGAAGCCGGCGACGCCCACACCGA
>JAEEGI010008089.1_pt1 | contig 23307 bp, 21 predicted proteins | sample 8958751 | NCBI WGS metagenome assembly JAEEGI01 (sample SAMN16246545, study PRJNA631951) | gut metagenome | biome: gut microbiome; feature: rumen; material: KS-attached | host: Bos | place: Iran: Karaj | collected 2018-10 | reverse complement strand
TATTTCACCTGTTTTGTCTTTGCTTCCGTCATCGACAAGAATGAGTTCATAATTCTTGAAAGTCTGTATCAAAACAGACTCAATGCATCTTTTTGCAAACTTTTCAGCATTATATAGAGGGACAATGACAGATACCTTGACTTGGCTCATGAATTAAGAAAAGTATGTGAATAATGATTATTATATTATTTCAAATCTAGAAGAATAATAATCAATGAAGAGATGATTTCAAGAATAGAATGCTTTTTTCTTGTTGTTGGGATAGTTTTTCGTGGACTAAAGTCACATTATAATCATTTGGTAAAACTATATTATTTGAACTGGTAATGATTCTATCATCCAAATCAAAGAGATGTAGGATTGAAATAAAGCGAGATAAACCTCTATCTTTATTACCATAGACAAGAAATTGTTTACCGAAAATAATAGAGAATGCACAAGCATGAAAACTATCTGTTACTATATAATCTGCATCGTAGAATCCACGAAGCCATTCTTCTACGGGTGGTTGTATTTTTTCTTCAATAGAATAAGATTTATTGTAAGCGTCTTCAGCACGACTATTGACTGAAAATGGTGTAAGACCTTTCTCTTTTACAACAATATTAATTATTTTTTGCTTTTCTTCATCCATATCTATAATGTAGCATAGCAAATTACCTTTACTTTTTTTTGTTTTTTTCAATTCTAACTTGTCGATATAGATATTTCTATTAAGAAGAAATGTAGGATCTAGCACCCATTCAGCATTCCTATCAAGATATTTTCTACAGAGATTGATTCCTTCTTTTTCTCTAACTGAAACAAAGTCAAAATTAGATAATAGACGTCTACAATTTTTTGTTTCTGTATCAGAATATTCCCATTTATCTGTTCCAAAAGAAGGAGCATATGATATACGACGAATGTTCCAACCTTTAGTGAAATTTAAAAATGAAGTTTCAATAACTGGAACATATTTTTTTCGCCAAATCTGATCGCTTCCGACGATTATTACATCATAATCAGTTTCCTTAATGTCAGCAAATGATTGATAAAATAGAGTTGAAAGATGTTTTTTAACAAATTGATTAGTATATTTAGCATATGTCTGTTGCTCTTTGATATATTCATTATGATGCTTTTCCCAGAAGATATCTACGTTCTTTCGCCTGAGAATAAACTTTTTGCATAAACGGAAAAGATATCTTATGAACAGTTTGTATAAAGGAAGATTTATTTCTTGACTGATTGAAATAAATGAAACATCATGTCCCCATTCAACGAGAATGTTTTTCAGAGCATAAGCTTGAAGCAATCCTCCATAATTGGTATGAAAAGGGAGTGTAAGAATACCGATTCTCATAGTTCTTATGATTCTTTCAAACCTAAACTGCGACCACCATCAACAGCAATATTCTGACCAGTGATAAAGGAGGCTTCTTCTTTGCACAAGAAGTTAACGACTGCTGATATATCTTCAGGTTTACCATATGTTCCCATCCAATTTGTTCTGGTGAGTGATTGCTTCATATCTTCAGTTACTTCTCCCCTTTGTACTATGCCTGGTGCTACACCATTAACGGTAATATTGAAACGACCAAGTTCTTGGGCAAGAGATTTGATAAAAGCGATAGAGCCTCCTTTTGAAGCTGCATATTCGCTATAACCCGCTTTGCCTTGTAGACCGATGACTGAAGTAATGTTGATGATTCGACCACTTTTTTGAGCAATCATATATGGAGCAACTGCTCTTGAACATAGCATTGCTCCACGCAGGTTGATATTGAGCACATTGTCTATAACTTCAACACTTTGTTCGGCAACTTTTCGGGCATGATTTCGAGCACTTCCTCCTGCAGAATTAACAAGAATATCTATATGACCGTTGTTTTCGGCAGCAATTAAATGAACGGTTTTTTCTATTGCTTCGTTATCTAGTACATTCAATACAGTTGGTTCAGCCAGTAATCCATAACTTTTAATTTCGTCAGCTACAGGTTGAGCACTGCCAGAATGTGACCCGCAGATATACACTTTTGCTCCTTCTGCAGCAAGTCTAACTGCACAAGCTCTACCAATAGCACCAGAACCACCTGTAATGATTGCTACTTTACCCTTTAGTTCCTTGTGTTCATCCACTTGGATAACATAGGGACGGGTGACGGTCAATGCTCCATATTTCTTGCGTAATAGGGATCCAATTTTACGATTGACTCTTTCGATCAATTTCATATCATTTACCAATCATTTTCTTTATAGCTCGCTTAACGTCCCTCACCATTTTTTCTGTTCCTGTATGTCTATCTTGTGAAATATAGTAATTCCACATAGCATTGATATCATCAGGATTAATTACTGAAAAAACTTCAAGAAATACAGGTTGTTGTATAGATTGATCCAATAGTTGACGGACTCCTTCTTCTATGTCTTTCTTGTTATGAGCAGACAAATACTTGAATCCAATGGATTCTACCCATCCTTTAGCAGAACATTTATGAGCGGCAGCCACATGTTCTGGCAGTGTTTGACGCATTTTATCATTGAGAGGAGCATACATAACACCACCTCCTTGGTTATTGATGAGCATGATACGCATTTTGGGAGACAAATGGCGGATCCAGAGGGAATTCATATCATAGAAAAATGAAAGATCGCCAGTAATATAGAAAGTAGGTCTATCATTTTCTGCGGCAAAACCCACAGCTGTTGACATACTACCATCAATACCATTTACACCGCGGTTACAGTTGACTCGGATACTTGGATCTATGTCAAACAAATGTGCCATGCGTATGGTGAGTGAATTAGCCAATTGTAGATCTACATTCTTTGGTAAATTAGTTAATAAAGTTCCGATAGCGAATAGCTCGTTGTATTCCGTCTGTGGACATGCAATTTGATTTGAAATATTGAGCCATGTTTGCCTATAGTTGCCTGAGTTTTGAAAATCGACAAAATCATTAAAATGAGAGAAGAAACACTCTTCAGACATTTCAAATATATCTGTTAGACAGCGGAATGGATCAATTACCTTGTCCTCTTTGCCTACTTGCCAACTTTTGATTTTTGAACCAACAAAACTTTTTATTTCACCATTGAAAATGTAATTACCACCGATGGATATGACAATATCCGGGTGTAATTTGTATTTTTCTTCTTTAGTGAGTAGGCTGAATACAGCCGTTGTATTTAGTATTGCGTTTTGATTATGAAGGTTACTAAGTTTATCGGTAAGAATAATGGCATCGGTTTTTTCGCAGAATGTGCTAATCTTTTGCTCCAACAAAGGAGTGATATTTACACTTTGTCCCCAAGCAATTATAATCTTTTTTCCTTTTAACGTTTCACTTATTTTTTTCCATTCTTCTTTATTTGTTTCAGCATCATGGAGTGTTATTTTACGAACAATAGGAAGTTCAGGAGTCGAGAAGGTATCAGTGTTGTGTGCCACAAAAGGAATGTTTACATGCACAGGACCTCGGCCATGATGATTAAGTTCTATGAATGCTTCATTCAATATACGATTACAATACCATAAGTCGATATCGTTCTTTATTTCTGGCAATTGTCCATGATACTTGGTGAAATTGGAAAATGAGTTCTGTTGATCGTACATTTGATCCTCCAATTGGTTGAGGTATTCAGGTATGCGGTCGGAACTAAGGACAAGAAGAGGGAGACGTTGGTAGAATGCTTCGATAACAGCTGAACCATAGTTCATACAAGCTGTTCCGGATGAACAAGTTACAGCTACAACTTCTCCTGTCTGCTGAATAAGTCCCAACGCAAAAAATGCAGCACTGCGTTCATCAACTACGGAATACAGTTTGAAGAATGGATCTGCCTCGAGCGAATGAACAAAGGCAAAATGACGACTGCCAGGGGAAATTACAATTCTTCTTATGTTGAACTGCTTCAGCAATGACATCAACTGAAGCACCATTTTGTTATCAGAGTACATGAATGAAAAATATTAGTACAAAATAGTTAATTCTTGTTCAAGAAAAAATGTCTGAAAACTTTTGCTTTACCTCCACAAATAGTTTGTAATCCTATACCACCAAAATTATCGTTTCCTTCGATGATAATAGGACCATCTTCTGTTATACAAACATCCCATCCAACGGCGGGAACATAATATAATTTCTTGTGGGTCTCCTTTACTAATTCAATTGCTTCGTTGAAATATGGAATCTTGAATGAAGAGAATTCAATGCCTGTATCAGGATGTTTAGTTGTTTTCGTTCCGTATTTGTTGTGGAGAAAGCCGTATTTTTTCAGAGTACCATCTTCATTAATACCTACACCTAATCCACCTGCTGACATGTTATCTACAACGCTGCCATGACCACCTAAACGAAGAAACATACCAATCAAATAGGGTTCATGTTCTTTTAGAATAGTTACTATTCTCAAGGTATTAATGGATTTATCATACAACCTATTCATTTCAGAATGTTGTGTTAATTTAGGTTGTACCATTAAATCTATACCTGGTTCATTTAGTTTCGAAATTATTGTCTCAAAGTTGCAAATGACATCGTTCAGGTAATATTTGTCTTTTATTTTCTCCAATGCAAAAGTATGATACCCTTTGAAGGAATCTACTGGTTTGAAGAATAGACTTGGATTCTCATTGATGAAATCTTTTAGAGGAATTACAAAATCCTTACCAGTTATCATTCCTTTAGAATAAGAACCCAATGTGAAAACTGTTGGTATCGATAATTGCCTTGCCATTATCTCAAACAGATTTTTATCTCGTATCAAACAAGCATAATTGACTTTAGCACTTCCTTTCATGTTAAATCCGTTGAAATTATCACGAATCAGCATGAATTCGTTATATGAAATATAATCCTCAGGATTTGTACCCTTAACATCAAGCCCATACGGGAAATAGTATTTGTCTATTTCTCCATGACGAACTATATGACAGAGGAAGTCTTTGAATATTTCGTATTTCGACTTTCTTTGCTTTTCGGGGTAATATGACTTCTGATTGATATAATTCTGATGATGCTTCAGAAATTTTAGAATAAGTTTTACATTCATGAAAATAAAATGCTACATTAATCTGGAAACCAAGTGTTAGGTCGAGGCCACAATTCACGAATTATTCTTTCTGTATTTTCTCCCATACCAGATCCAAAAGCTGATTGACTTAATCCGGGTGCAGTATTAAATTCAATAAGAACAGGTTCTCCATCTTCTTGAATGGCCACATCCCAACCGACAATATTAAAGAAAGGAAGATATAAATGCAGTCTTTTAACCATTTCTATAGCTTTGTCGTATGAAGGAAGTTGATAGCCATCTAAAACTACACCTGTATCGGTTTTTTCAATGTCATCATCACTAAATCCACCAAATGCTGCCTTGCCGAGTTTTCCGTCTTTATCAATAGTTGTACTTAATCCACCAGCACATTGGTTGTCAATAACAGATCCACTTCTGCCTATTCTTACAACAGCATAAATAATGAGAACTTCCATTCCAGAACGATATGATAAAACACGAATTGTATTGACTGAAGTAGGGTTAAGAGCAGCCATACGTTCATGTTGACGTATCCAATCTTGAATTGTGAAATTAATATTGTATTCCTTAAACAATTGCTTAATACTTTTGCCCGACAAATTGGTAATACCATCTTTTGCACTAAATAACTGGACACCACGACCTTCTGATTTCCTTGAAGGCTTAATAATTACATTATCCAAGTTTTGACATAGTGAGATGGCCTCTTCTTCAGAGACAGGTTTCCCTTCATAATAATAATACCCATTCATATTCTTTAAAATTGAATGTACGATATTTTCTCCGGGGAAAAGAAGATCGCACATATTCTTGTCGCCATAAGCCAATTGTAATCTAGTTTGATTGGCTTTAGGTATCAGTTCGCAGTGGTAAATGTTGTTTGGCACATAATCTTTCGAAAAAATGCCTGTGCGCGAATAGAAATATTCATGGCAATAGAGAGGAATCTTCTTGCCAATTATATTAATGTAGAAATCTTGAACTTCTTTAATTTGCTCATCTGATAGTTTTCGATGATGTTCCAAATTCTTAAAGTTCTTAGTAATTCTCTTTTCAAATTTTTTCATTTCACGATATTTGTGAAACTTAGTCAGTAATTTGTTAAACATTTTAAGTATAATAGTTTGTAGCTAAAGATTGAATCCGTTGTAGTAGCTAAAGATTCTTATTATTGTTGTTAATTATTGCTAAGCGAGTTTTTATCGGACAGCAACAATTTTTTTTAAATGATCAACTTTTAGAGCATTAGTTCGACGAAACGACTTTATTTGATTTCCTTTTTTTTCCCAAGCTAAATAACAATTTCTTATTTCATTTCTCCATCCGCGTCGTATAAAGAATTGTCCTGTAGTATCCCAGAAATCATTTACTTCAATTACGATTGGTCCATTATCTGTGATAGCAATATCCCAACCTGCTGCTTTGCAGAATGGAAAAGCTTGTTGATATTTTATAACTTCTTCTTTAATTGATTGCCAATTATCAATAATCGTCCCATTTAATTGACTTTTACTATCAGGATGTATATCGATGTCTTTGATATTTCTCCATCCATCAAACTGGATGGCATATTTTATCTCGCCAGATTCTAAATCAACACATACATCTACGTTGCCACCGTTACCAGCATTGTCCACACATTTACCTAACCGACCAATTTTTATAAATGTCGCAATAATTTTTACAGTTCCATCAGGATATAACGTAGTCATGAAACGTATGGTATTAACAGAAGAGTGATTAAACTCTGAAAATTGTTTGGTTTGACGGACTATGCTTTCAAATATAAGAGATTTATCTCCTATTATTGAAGACAACATTACTTTTTCACCGTTAAATAGGAATAATACAGCATCATTTTTTTTATATTCAATATTATTTATTACGAAAACATTATCCCCATGTGAACTTTCTGTAGTCTTGATAACACAGGCATAAACGTTTTTGTTTTGTAATATTTGCAAAACACTTTCTAAATTACTTGCATTTTCGGATTTTTCCTCATATTTTGCTTCAGGATTATAATAGCAATATAGTTCGGATTTCTTTATACCTGTTTTTTCAAGTATTTTATGTGCAAAATATTTATTTCGAGCAACAGAACAATATTTTATAGGATTTAAACTATCTAAATAATAACGTTGTTCGTTTATACCTAAAAAATTTTTGCGAAATGCAGCATCACGTTTCTCAAACTCAAATTGATAATACTCTTCTGTAGTTATTCCCTTAATCTTAAAAAGATAAAGATAATCTCTAAGTATAAAGAATTTCTTATGTATTTCAATGGGGTAGTTCTTTAACCAATTAAGAAATGAAATAACTGTGATTATTTTTTTCTTTATTTTCATATTTCAATATATCTTAATTTGTATTTAAAAAGTATATTACAAGTGAGTTCTATAGTAATTAAATTCTTTATCTAATTCTTTTTCTCGCTGTTTGTCAAAAATACGTTTAACACCCTTGCGCTTTATTATTGCAGGACAGCCTGCTAATAGGCAGTATGGGCCAATATAAGAAAAATCTTTATTAACTAAGCTATTCGAAGCAACAATTGTATCATTGGGGATAATTGCACCTTTAGAAATAGTAGTTCTATTTCCTATCCAAATCCGATCACCAATAATGATGGGCTTAGTTAATGGACTAATATTTTCAGTCTGATTAATTGATTCTATATAATGAAAACTTGTATCATAGAATTGGCAATCCCACGTAATTCGAACATTATTGCCAAAACAAATTTTTTCGAAACACATTATTTTCAAATTACTTCCTAAGTAGTTTGTGTTTGTTCCGAAAGACAGTGTAGCATTATTGGAAACAAGAACATATGAACCATGCCCGAAACTGATAGGACCATTAAAAATTATTGTACCTTTAATTGTCCAAATACATTGTTGTATGGAAGTATCAACATACCAATCGTTTTTCCCTATTTTTATCATTCCAGGGGAAATGTTTCCATTGATAATGATTTTGCCTGTTAACTTACGGAATTTGGTCTTCCCATATAGGTATATTGGCAATTTCCAAGCTTGACAAGCTGGAAGCATTTTCCAATTGAACCAAATGGTTTTAAGAATACTTGTTCGTAAAAAAGGACGGCAATATTTTTTATATAGCTTCATTCTTTTGATTTTAATCTTTCCCAGAAACGCAATCTATCTGGTATGACTGAAATGGCGTAAGAAAATGCTTCAAGTTTGAAATATATCGACCATGTAATATAGGTGATTATGAAAACCAAGAATTTAAAAAAGCCATCAGAGTATATATTCAGGTGAAATAGAAAACTTAAAAGATAGCAGGTCACAGCAGATACAAAAGTTGCAATAATGACAGGTGCTAAATCTTGTAATTGCTGTGTCCATTTATAACCAATATATTTGGAGACCAACCCGATATTTACAAAATAACAGAACCAATTATAAATAATAACACCAACGAGAAATCCTTTCATTCCGAAAAATACTAAACCTCCTACCATGAAAATTAAACCAACTGAACGTTTGGCTAAAGTCCAAAGAAACATGATTTTACTTTTTCCTATTGCGGCAATAGGTTGCGTATTGACTCCCATAAGGCAAGATGATAGTCCAACAATACATAAAACTTGAAAATATGGAACGCTTGGCAACCATCTATCAGAATATAATAGCATAAATATGGGTTTGGCCGTTAATAGCAAAATCATCATCATTGGAAATGAGAAAAATGATATTGTCATCGTTAGCCGTTTTATCATATTAGCCATAGCAGGTTTATTATCTTGTACTTTAGCGTATAGAGGATAAGTAACTTGGTTCATGATAGAAGAAATACTATGGGAAGCAAGGTTTTCGGTGGTAGAGGCTTTTGAATAGTATCCCAAAGTCGCAGGAGAATATAGTTTACCTATTAATAGTCCTTGTAATTTGGAGCAGAACGTGTTGATCAGATGGGTTAAAAACATATAGAATCCGAAATCAAACAGTTCTTTAAAAGATTTCCAAGAAAAAGTCATTAGAGGTCTCCATTTTATGGTAAACCAGAACAATAATGCAGGTATTATAGCATTAACAAGATTGTGTGCTACCAACGACCATACTCCATAACCGTGATAGGCCATTAATATTGTAATGACTAAGGATATAATAGCAGTAGTTATCGTAACTATGGATATTAATTTAAAATTTAAAGATTTTCTTAGAAGATTTCTTTGAACGATATTGAATGCATAAATAAATAAAACAAGACCTTGTACTCTCAAAACATTACATAACAATGGTATATTGTAAAATCTTGAAATTGCAGGAGCGCTAGAAAATAAGATGACATACATCAATAATGCCATGAATAAATTCCACCAAAATATTGTAGAGTAATCCTCCTGTGAAGGTTGTTTTTTTTGTATAAGTGCCGAACCAAAGCCTCCATCGATAAACGTTTGGGCTAAGAGCATGAATATAGCAAGCATGCCAATACAACCATAGTCGTATGGTGTGAGAAGACGAGCAAGTACAATACCCGAAATGAATTGAATGATCATTGACGAGTAGTTTTGTACTGCGGTCCAAGCTATACCAAATACAGCTTTCCGCTTAAGGTTTTCAGCCATATTATTTTTCTTCGGCAAAATTTTTCAGGTAACTGAATTTTGGTGTCAGTATACCCTTTTCAAGAATCATTGAACGATGAATCACATCAGAGGATTTGCCATTTAATAACGGATCAAACACATGAGTAATTAGCATTTTTCCAAAATACTCGCTTGTTTCCATAGCTAAAGCATTCGGACAGGTATCAACAGCCATTACGCTAATATTATTTTCGGATGAGAAAGCAGGCTCTTCTTTTTGGGTAGAAGGGTTATAATCATAAAATGGTGCATCATGGGTGGAAGAACGAACGGTTGATTTAATACATCCATTAATGTCGCAAGTAATATCACCTACCATACGAATACGTAAATCAGGACGAAGAAGTAATTCTTTAGTCAAATAAACGGGTGCCATTGGGTCCCAAAAGTGTGCACTGATAAGAATATCTGTCTGCAAAGCCCAACGTTCGAAATCACTTTCATATTCTTGAGGATTTTGTTTGAAATCCATCGACGAGAAGGGCTTACCATCTTTGCGTTTACATAAGTGATCTGCATAGGCAACACAATAACTGATATGATTAACTTCTTTAGTACTGAAGTACTCTTCTTCAGTCATCTTGATGGCACCAATATTCTTTAGAACATATTGTACCCCCTGAGAAACACGACCTCGTCCGGTGACAAGAATTTTCACCTTGGGTAGATTGACACTTTTTAATGAATCAATAAGTTGAGCAAGAGTAAAACGATTGTCTGGTTTGGGCAAAGAGTATAATTTGTATTTTAAGCCATAACCTTGTAGAGTATAATAGAGACCAACAACTCCAGCCCACCATCCAAAGGCACACACACGCTGACCTTGATTATCGGTAAGATATTCATAATCGTAGAACGTGATGCCTTTCTGAATAAAAGCTTGCAAAAGAGGACGATTATATTCCTGCATTTTAGCAATATGCCCGAAGAAGAAATATTGCTTATTGGAAATTAAAGAGTTAATCTTAGCCTCTTTTATGCCAAAGAGAATATCCGCATCGTTTACGTCATTAATAACTTGAACACCTTCTGCTCGATATTCGTCATCAGTATAAGCGCGTATATCACTTGATTGTACAACAATCTGATGTTGAGGAAATCTATCGTTTAATTCTGCTACTTGTTTTGGAGTAAGAGCTACTCTATTATCAATAGGGTTTTTAGTTTCTTTTATTAATGCAATTTTCATAATTTGGAATACAATTTAAACAATATTGGAATAATAATTAATAAAATGATTCAAAAATGAAAGCCAAATAATATTCAATTTCAAAAATTTATTACTCACATTCTGATTACACAAAATGTATTCGTTGGCTATTATTCGAAACATGTGTTAGCTGGAAGACCCATCAGTTTCTCAAACTGATATCTGACACCCTTCTGCTCTGCTATTTGTCCAACAAATTGTCCCCAGTTTCCTTCTACAAGAAGCCAGCCTTTGGTCGATAGTGCAAAATCAAAGCCTACATATTTGTGATATTTTGGTAAGCTTCTGTGAACTTTTTCGGTCAATGATTTCAATTTGTCATAACAGGGGATTTGCCAACCAATATAAACGATATTAGAATCTGGATGTTTTTCGAAGCGGTTGCCTTTTTCGTCAACACCATCTGTTATGACAATTCCTGTTTTTGGGTCAAATACTGCAAAAATACCACCCGCTCCGGCATTATCAACAATCGCACCATTACGTCCTGTACGGATAAATGGTTGTAATATAATATGTTTACCATCTGAATTGATGAATGAAGTCATTCTTACCGTATTGACGCAAGAATTGTTCCAAACAGCCATTCTGGAATCTTGATTGATAATTTCCTCTAAAACCCACGTATTTTTCTTTGATATAAAGTGTTGGAAAATATCTTTTTCTTCATCAAAATCGGAAATGTTGATTATCTCTGCACCGAGCCCAAAGGTACCATCGTTCGGCTTGGCAAAGAATCGTGGTTGTTTTTTAATAAATTCTTTAAAGTTGTTGAAATCCGATTGTGTTTTCAAAATACATACATCCCTATTAAAAAATTGGGATGTCAATTTGTAAAACACGTCCTTTTCTTTCAGCTCGTAATAAGTATTCCAAGTAAGAATCTTTTTACACCCGAATTTTCTTTCTCTGTCGCTCAAAAAGCATCTGCGTTCATCATGCTTCAAACTTGGGAAATCGTACAAAAAGTATTCTTCCGGGTCTATTCCATAGAGGATATAGCTCGCGAGAATATCATTTTTGTATTTAAGTACATCATATTTATTGCCGAACAATTTGCAAGCAGAGTCCAGTTTATCTTTAAGTGTAAGATTAGCTGTTGCAATTCTATTCCATCCACCGCAGAGAAGAAAAAGCATTTTTCTCAGCTGAAGAATAGTATAATAATAGATCGAAAAGAAAGTCGGATTATTATTTGTTAGACGAACGATTGGATGGTTTATTTTTTGATCTATTTTTAAAAGAGTTATTTTAACTTTCATATTATTATAATAGATAATATTTTTATTCAAAACACGAATCTTCAGGCAATCCCATAAGGGACTCGAATTGATACCTTATGCCTTTTTGAGTTGCCGTTTGGCTACCAATAAGTTGTCCCCAATTACCCTCAATAAGTAGCCAACCTTTTTCGGAAAGAGCGAAGTCAAAGCCAACATACTTATGACGAGGAGGAAGGGATCGATGTACATTTTCAACAGTCTTGATTAATTCATTCCATTTTGGTATTGCAGTTCCTTGAAAAGGTTTGCCAGAATCTGGGTGAACTTTATATTTATTGTATTTTTTATCAATACCTTCTGTTACGATGATTCCGGTTTGAACATCAATCATGGCAGTGATGCCGCCAGCTCCAGCATTATCTACCACAAATCCCTTACGACCGGTTCGAATAGTTGGATTTAGAATTACATGCTCACCTGTTTCTGATATGAAAGAAGGAATACGGATGGTATTGACTGATGATTCGTTAAAGCTTGCCATTTCAGAATCTTGTTTGATGACTTCTTCAATAATCCAAGAACCTTTGGACAAGAAAGAAGAAAATGCATCATCTAAATTCTTATAATTGGAAATATTGAAAATACCAGCATTCTTTCCAAGAGTTCCATCAATCGGTTTGCCAAAAAATACAGGATGTTTGATAACAAAATCTTTGAATTCTTTTTTGTCGGTACTCGATTTTATGACACAAACATCACGATTGAAGAATTTTGAAGTCAAGTGATAAAAAACGTCTTTTTCTTTTAACTCTTCAAATGTTTTCCAAGACATCATTTTCACACAACCGAACATTCTTTCCCTATCACTGAGAAATAATCGACGGCTGTCATGGCCTTTTTTCTCAAATTGATATAAAAAATATTCAATAGGATCAATACCGTACAATACATAGCAACCGACAATGTCTTTAACATTTTTTTTAACTATATCTGTTCCAAATTTCAAGCATCCTTCTTCTAACAGGTCTTGAAAAGACAATTTTCCCATGACAATGTGTCCCTTTGTCCCTCCTGTTATGTAGAACAGAAGAATGCGAATTTGGAGAATAGTATAATAGTATATTTTGAAAAGCAGAGGCCTATTATTAGTCAATCGGGCAAGAGGTCGATTGATAGTTTTGTCTAGCTTTAAAATAGTAACTTTGATTTTCATCCAGTTTAAAACGTATAGAAACGATAATCTCAATTATACATCCCAGAATGAATCAAAACCGGGTTTTTCGTTGAAGTGAACGTATGGTTTGGCAACAAAGGACTTTCGGTGATTCATGACGTGAGGCATGATTTCGTCAAGTTCATCCTCCGAGAACATTGGCCCAACACCAGACTGGATACCATATCCTGGGCGGATATTGTATTCGATAAGCACGGGATGACATTCGGGCGTAAGAGCAAAATCCCATCCCATGATATCAAAATGAGCAAGTTGCCCATGCAAAGCTAATGCCGCTTCAAGAACTTTATCAAAATACGGTATTTTATTAACAACAGAATCTGGAAGTTTATTGAGAACGGGTGTTTGGTAAACGTGAATTATTCTATCCTTTAGTGTGCCATCGGGGTTGATGACCGAGAAGCCGCCACCAGCACAAACGTTGTCACGAAACTCTCCCTTGCCCCCATATCGCACAATAGCATAAAGAACTTTTCTTTCCTTGTTGGGTTTGCGATAAGTTACGATTCGCATCGTATTGATGGATGTTTCGTTGAAAGATGCAAGGGCAGGGTGTTGTCTGACAATCTCTTGTACGACAAAGTCCTTCTTGTATTCTTTGAATAAATGCAGATATTGGGTTTCGTCAAGGGTCGTGTGATCCAATTTGACCACGCCGACTCCGCCGAAAGTGCCAAGAGCAGGTTTTATTACTGTATCTTGATTGAATTGTACAAGAATATCGGCAGCTTGTTCTTCTGTAATTTCCTCGTCTTTGTCATCGAAATAAATACCATTCATATTGTAAATAATGGAATGAGGAACATATACATCGACCTTCTCCTGAACTTTCTTGATGTTTAAGACTCTGGCTTCAATATTTTTGTCGGCATAAGCAGGACAAAACTCATATCGTACAAGATAAGGGTAAATATAATTGAACGTAAGATCGCGCGGAAGATAGGTGTCGGCCTTGATGCCAGACATTCTACTACAATATTCTGCTACAACCATAGGCACGTTCAAACCCCATTTCTTGAAATAGTTGCTATATTGGTGCTTGAAGGGAGAATAATCAAAACCTTGAGGCAATTCATGCTCTACAACATAATTCAATGCCTTTTCGGTGAAATGATCTTCTACACTACCTTTAGTTATTTTGTATAGTTTGAAGAAAACAGAAGACAAAAACAATTGAATTCTCCTCTTAAAACAATTCATATTCAATAATTACCTTATGATGTATCAAATACCAAAGTAGCGTAAAGAAAAAAAGATATAAGATTGTCATCTTTACATGTTCTTCTTTTCCTTGAAAGCTTAAAAACATTATTGATAATTCAGAACTTCTTGCAGTCGCTCACCAAAGATAGGCCCTTGTGTCATTTGCCAAGGCCATGTGTCTGGTCTTCTAAGATTAGCTTCAATAAATACGGGTTCATTATTTTCATCTAAAGCAAAATCCCACCCTGCCATAGCTATGAGTGGTATTCTTTTGTGCAATTGTTCAGCCTTTTGTATTATTCTGTCGAAATGTTCGATACGGTAATCCTCAAATTTTAGTCCTGTTGGAGAATAATCTATTCTTGGAACATTGAAGTCAATGGCATAAGTTAGTCTGCCATCAGGAAGAACGCATGCAGCCATGCCTCCTGAGGTCAGATTATCCACTTGGGCATCTTTAGCACCGCATCTTAGCCATGCTCCCAAAAGTGAAAATTTACCATTCAATAACAATGTCAACACGCGGAAGGTGTTGAGGGATGTCGGATTGAATCTCGCAGTCTGTTGACTTTGGGTTAATAGCTCCTGAACCACGTAATCTTTTTTGAAAAGATCAAATTGTTGCTCAATAATTGCCCTGTCGTATTCTTTTATGATTTTGACGCCACGTCCCCCGAAGGAACCTATACTCTCCTTAAAAATGACAGGGGAACCGAGAGAGAGAATTCTATCAATTGCCTCATCTTTGGACAGTAAATCGTTATCACTGTCCAAAAAATTACGACTGACGTTTCGAACAATCTCATTTGGACGTTTTATATCTGCAAAAAGGATATTGTAGAGACCTTTATTGGCTAAGGTCTTGGCTATATGATACGGATTCAGTTTTTGAATCAGAATGGGGTATAATATAGATTCACTGACAATATACTGGAGAGACTCTGGAGGTATTTTAAGGGCAGCAATTCTTTGGAAATTCAAACCGATATCTGTTTTCACATATTTGCTCCAGAATTTTCTGATCTGCTTAGCAACGGGTTCTGGAATTTCAGGAACATTGTTATTTTTAATGAACTCAATTCTTTTTTCATCAAAATGTCTGATTCGGCTTTGAGTATATCTTATTGAATTAAATATATGTATTTCTTTTTCAATTGGTGTGGTAATTGTTTTAATAAGATCCATAAGTAAAGAGTATATGATTATTTACTTTTTGAAACAGAAATCGAGCACTTCCAAAGTCCGATTATCAAATATGGGTTCTCCTCCTACAATTTGTGGCAAGGAAACACCTGGATGAAAGAAATTAGCTTCGATAAGGACAGGTTGGTTATTGGTGTCCAACGCAAAATCCCAAGCGATAAAATGGCATTGCGGTGTATAATGATGCATCCTAATAGCAGTCTGGCATACTAAAGAGAAATTAGGAATTGTAAAACTGCTATATTTTGCGCCTGAATAGTGGGTGTCGTTTTTGAGAAATTGAGTGTCAGAGGCGGCATATGTGAGAGTTCCGTTATCGGCAATACCGACACCATATCCACCACTGCTGATGTTGTCGATGCTGGCACCTGGACAACCATGTCTCAGCATTCTAGCAGTTACAGTACATCTTCCATTGAGCAACAGTGTCAAAATACGTAGGGTGTTCAGCGAAGATTTGTTCAGTTTGGCCATGTCGGCCGATTGTTCGATTACTTCTTGAACGATGAAATTCTTTTTGCGTGATTCAAAAATAAGTTTCAAAGAGTTCTCGTCAAATTTATCGAAAAGTTCTACACCTTTTCCCCCAAGGCTATCTACACTTTGCTTGACGATGATAGGTTTGTTATAATTCAAAATGGTGTCTATTGCTTGTTTCTGGCTGATTGGTTGATATTTGTCCGTCACGTATTGTCCATTATAATAGCCTATTATGGTCTGGGGTTGTTTGATATCCGGGAAAAGAAGAGGAAACAAGAGTTTTTCTGAAAAGGATTTTACAATAGCCGGAGGATTAAGTGTGTCTATTAAATGTGTGAACATGATGTAGGGGGATACAAACAGATGCAAATTATCCGGCTCTCTTCTTTGGACATAAGCGATGGTGCGATAATACGTGTCGCTAACATGATTTGAGAAGTAGTTGCTCCAGAAAGAGGAGATTTTCTTCTTGGTGGCATCCGATAAGTCTGGCAGGTTGACTGATGCTGCCCGATCGATATCTTTTTTCTCCCAGTAATAGTATTGTTTATAAAAATAAAAAGGCTTTTCAATAGCCGATAATCTTCTGAATGTCTTCCGAATGTTCTTTAGACAATTTAGGGAACAATTGTATAATAATGGACTGTTAATCATGAAATAATATATAACTTTTAACGGTAATTTATATATTTCTTTCTTCTACGAAAGGCAAACTATGATAGATGCGTCCTAAAGCCCAACGAACCAAACGATATGCGTAATAGGGGTGTGTGAAAGACAATCGGACTAACAGTTTTATATATGCCCAAGGATAAAGATGCCGCATCTTTTCACCAAGTTCAAATATTTGAAAAGAGAAGACTTTGACACCCCATTTGTCACGTAATAACTTGGTCCTAAGAGCCACGTCAAATCTTGTTTGGCATTCTTCAAGAGAGATTTTCTTTGTTCCAAATTGGCTTGAAGCCAAAGAACCTTCCCTTTCGGTAACGATAAAGAACGGCTTGTCAATGACCGCTATCTGCTGAGCAAAATGACCTGTAACCAAGGCAAAATAGGTGTCATTGGAGTAGCGTATTTCATCAAATCTGACCTTGTGAGTCTCTACCAAATTCCGCTTGATAACTTTCCCCCAAAGAGAATGGAAACTATATCTGAAATACCGATCATCATGCGTTTCTGCATACTCATCGAAATAATGTCCATAGAAATTGCGGTCAGATGCTTTGCTGAGATCATCGCTCATCACGCATGTTGTGTTGTAGAAAATGATGTCTTCAGGACGATTGATGGTCTCATCAAGAATCTGTTCGGCATCATCGGTGAGCAGATCATCGGCATCGAGGAAGATGAGCCACTTGCCCTTGGCATGATCCAGTCCCACGTTGCGCGCACGCCCGGCACTGCCTCCTTGAAGGGTGCTGTAATACTCAAGATATGGACGAGAGAGTTCGGGATAGTCCTTCAGATAACGATTGGCATCGAGACTACAGTCATCAATCACTATCACCTGGATATCCTCTCGCACAGGAATGCTCTTCAAGCAGCGCATGAGAAGATCAGGGATGTTGTAGTGGGGAATGATGATGGAGAAGTTGATGACATTCATTGCCTTGAAACAACGAAGGATTCTATCAGAGACTTCCAACGATTACAAATAGTTTGCTGAGAATAGCGTTGACAGTTGTTCAATCCATTTTGGACAAGCTTCAATCGTGTATCACTGCTATTCATCAGTTCAATCACAGTATTAACGTACTTTTCAGTGTCATTGTTTGGAATGATTCGTCCATTTTCTTTGTCGGTCACAACTTCCTTGAGTGAGTCGAAGGTGTCGAAAACTACGGGTACACATCCCATCATCTGAGCTTCAACGAGTGTCATCGGAAATCCCTCGAATTCAGAAGTCATGAAAAAAAGAGAAGAACGGCGATAATAATCGATGGGGTCTTTTCGTCCGTGGAATGTACAGTGCAAAAGTCCAAGTTTGTGTGCCAGAGATTTAAATGTCTCCAAGTCTGGTCCATCGCCAACAATATCGAGATTCCAGTCTTTGGCGACAGGATTTTGCTCAATCGTTTGCCACATTTTAAGAATAAGAGAGATCCTCTTTGGGAAATCTACCATTCGACCTACAACCAGAGCAGTCTTGTCTTTTGCTTCAATCTCTTCGTGCGTTAAAGTGTGTTCAAATGGCAAGCAATTAGGGATGGCTAGTAATTTGTTGGTGTCTTTCAAATGAGCGAATTCCTTATAGGCAGAAATATAAGAATCGGACAACAGAATGACAGCATCTCCATACTTGTAAGCATTTTTATAAGCCTTAACAGTGGCATGGTGTTCAAAAGTGTTGTATGCAGGAGCCACTATACCTTTCAGTAAATTCTTGGCTGATGCCTTGCCTTGCAAGATATTGCTTTTAAGTTCCGATAAGGAGATGGGGAATTCATCTGTACCGGGAGAATAATGCAGAACAGAGATAATCTTTACATTATGAAGATTATCTCTGTCCAATGCCTTTCGCAATTTGGCAACCACGTCCATGGATGTCTGAATGATGACTATCTGGATTTGGTTCTGACGGATAAAAGATGCAGCACGTTTATAATTTTGTGACAAGCGACGCATGCCCAATCGGTCATGAAGACGTAACTGGATGGCGCCATCGTTTACAGCACGCACACAGTCGTCTTTTGCCTCGAATGCATATATAGAATAGACTTTCCATCCAAAGTGATTTCTGAAGTAGTCATTAAGCACCGTTGTAGCACGCCCAATGCCCCCTGTCATTCCTGATATGGTAAAGTCTGTATAGAAGCACAACCTCATAATTTCACAAGTAGGCAGCTACATCTCGCTGGTGCCAATCCTTAATGTCCTTTTTCGACGAAGAATAAGCTTCAGTGAAATGTTTGGCCATCACGCGACTGTTGTAGACGGTTTCAACATCTTTATGACCCTGTTCACCCATACGGGTTCTTTCGGAGGAATTGTCAGCAAGGTATTGGATTTTTTCGACAAACTTTTCGATGTCGTCGCAAACGAACCCGTTCTTGTCATTGTGGATGACGTCACGGTTGCCGACCACGTTGGTGACTACACATGGCTTGCGCAAATACATGGCTTCAAGCAAGGAAAGTGGCATACCTTCCCATCGTGATGTCATGATGTAAATGTCGCTATTAGCTACATATTCCAGAGCTTCTTCTCTAGGTCCCCAACCGACGATATGAATGTTGGGTGACTTAAGGCAATCGCGCATCGTACCATCTCCAATCCATTCGAAATGAACGTTTGGCATTCTTTCAGCAATGGCATTGAACAATTCGGGATTCTTCTGATACAAAGCACGTCCGACCATGCCAACTACGGGTTTGTCATTTTGGGGCGTGATACTTTCGTAAGGTTTCAAGGATTCACAGCTGATGCCATTCATGATGAGAATGGTCTTGGATGTCACCTTATTGGCAATGCGGAACTCTGTAATACTGGATGCAACAGTCACAGTGTCGAAGAGAGAAAATGCTCGCTCAATCAAATAGAAAATGGATCGTTTCCATCCGGCAACATCTTCGCGAAGGAAAGAAAAACCATGAGGGGAATAGGCTTTTTTGCACTTGTATCCGAAAGCGGCAATTTTACCGAGCACACCAGCTTGGGACGAATGCATGTGGATGATGTCAGGTTTGTATTCGCGGATAAGGCCACGAAGCTCATTCAACGCCTTTAGTTCTGCCCCAAAATGGATTCTCTGATTGAAATGCTTGACAAGGATAAACTGAACTCTGGGGTCAAAGAAATCCTTGTAATTTTTATGTGTTTCGGGACGGATGCCATGAACTATGACAACATGATAGTTTTCGACCTGTTGGTTGGCGAGGTTCGCAAGAAATGTTACGATACCGCCACCAAAGGCTTCTGCTATGTGCATGATTGTCTTCATATCTTTTACTTTGTTCGAAGATGCTTGAAATAGTTGATTGTTAAGTCAATTCCTTGCTCGAAGGTATAACGGGGAGCAAACCCGGTATCGGCTTTTAAAGCACTTATATCAAGAACCTGGTTGTCGATAGTTTTGTTTTTGTAGGGAAGATCTCCGATACCTAAAGGAAGGCTTGGGTCAATCTTGTCACGAAGAATCTTGACATATTCAGCCATTTGCTTATGCTCTCCGCTGCCGACGGGGTAGATCTTTCCATCAATGCCCTTTTCGCCGATAGCTTGGAGCGCTGACATCAGATCATCAATATATAGGTAGTCCCATTGCTGCTCAAGGCCGGTGAATGAAGGCTTCTCGCCCTGAAGCAACGTCTTGATAGCATATGTAATCAGATTGTTATCGTTCCTGCCAGGACCATAGATGCTGGTGATGGTAGCCCAAAGAAATTGGATGTTGTGTTGGCGAGCATAGGTCTGACATACGTATCTTGTGGCCACTTTTGCCGCGCTATAGAGGTCGCTTGGTGCTGGAATGTTATGTCCATCGATAATGCCTTTGCCGCATGCATATTCCGAAGCAGAACCAGGTACAATAACTCTACGAATTTCGTTCGTGTCTGCAAACTCCAGAACCTTGATACCATAGAGGATATTTTGGGCTTGAGTGATGGCTTCGTTCTTAAAAGTGGTGCTGACACCAGCCCATGCCAGATGGTAAAGCATAGTTGCACCCTCAAGATTCGGATTTCCATTTAACAAATGAATATCGTCAAACGAAAAGTCCAAGCAAGTGATATTGTCTTTGTTCTGCAGAAAGTCGTAAGGGAAACCTTTTTGCACAAGAGCTATCACCTGATAGCCTTGGGCTGCCAGATGGAGGCTTAGGTGGCTGCCGATGAATCCATTTGCGCCAACGACAACGACTTTATTCATAGCTTACGAATTTCTCAATCTCTTCGATGCAAAGAGAATAGACATCTTCGGTTTTGTATCGTTTATACCAATCGGCAACCAACTCCATGCATTGCTGTATGTTCATACGAGGTGTCCATCCGAGTCGCGTCTTGGCCTTGTTGATATTGAGCATCAAAAGTTTGGCTTCATGAACAGCATTGGGGTCTGAGCAGTCTTTTAGCGATCCATGTCCATAGTTGTTGATGAGGGCCGTGGCAACCTCCCATACGGTGCTGACAGACTCTGCTTCGGGGCCGAAATTCCAACCCTCGCAATAATCCTTCGGTTTGTCCCACATATTTTGAGCCAACATCATATAGCCGCTCAGTGGTTCCAGAACATGCTCCCAAGGACGGACAGACTTGGGCGAACGAATGTCAATGGGACGGTTGGCTTCAAGAGCACGTATGCAGTCGGGAATGATGCGATCGAGCGACCAGTCTCCTCCACCGATAACGTTTCCTGCGCGAACTGACGCCAAGCTTACGGTGTGCTTTGTACCAAAGTCCTTCGGATTGAAGAAACTGCGACGCCACGACTGGATAGCTATTTCACAGGCACCTTTGCTTGAACTATAAGGATCATAACCGCCGAATGGATCGGTTTCAACATAACCCTCTTCCTGTTCGTTGTTGTCGTAGCACTTGTCGGTGGTAATCATTACGCCCACCTTTACGCTTGGGGTGGTGCGAATAGCTTCCATTACGTGTATGGTTCCCATCAAGTTTACCTCATAGGTCTCGACAGGAATTTCATAACTGAGGCGTACCAAAGGCTGGGCTGCCAGGTGAAATACGATTTCGGGTTGGTATTCAGCAAAGATTTCCTTCAACTGTTTCCCATCGCGGATATCTGCACGGATATCTGCCTTGATCTTTGAGCCAATGCCAGAAAGCACATAATTGTCTCGCTGGCTATATGGGTCGAGAGACACGCCTATGACTTCGGCTCCAAGTTCGCGCAGCCAAATGGAGAGCCAAGAACCCTTGAAGCCTGTGTGGCCTGTTACTAGAACCCTTTTGCCTTTATAAAATCCGTCAAAAATATCAATCATATCTTTCGGCTTACCATTTTTTCCAGGGAGCATGTCCGCTTTCCCACATCTTTTCGAGGTCAAGGTTGTCCTTGAGCATGTCCATGGGTTTCCAGAATCCGCGATGCTTGAAAGCATGCATTTCTCCAGCATTTACAATGTCTGTAAGCGGCTCACGCTCAAACATGATTGGATCGGCATCTTCGGGTAAGAAATCAAATACCTTAGGTTCGCAAACGAAATATCCGGCATTGATCCAATCTCCCTCACCAACAGGTTTCTCTTGGAAAGATGTTACTATACCGGTCTTTTCGTCGATGCGAACAGCTCCAAAGCGTCCAGCAGGCTTATAGACGGTCATCGAGAGCGCCTTGCCGCTTTCGTTGTGAGCCTTTATGGTTTCAGCGATATCAAGGTCTGTGACACCGTCACCATAAGTAAGGCAGAACTGCTCGTCACCGATATATTTGCGGATTCGCTTCAGTCGTCCGGCAGTCATTGTGTTGAGCCCGGTATCCACAACGGTTACCTTCCAGTTTTCAGAATGGTTCTCGTGGAGTTGGTAACTATTATTGCTTAAATCGAAGGTCACGTCAGTATTGAGCAGGAAGTAGTTCATGAAGAATTCCTTGATGACGTTCTGCTTGTAGCCTGCACAGATGATGAAATCGTTGATGCCGTATGCCGAATATGTCTTCATGATGTGCCAGAGAATTGGTTTGCCTCCAATCTCGATCATTGGTTTCGGCATATACTGGGTCTTTTCGCTGAATCGTGTACCAAGACCTCCTGCAAATATAACTGCTTTCATATACTATCTTTCTGTGTAAAGTTTGTAAAGGTTGCGTACCATAGCTCGAATATCGAACCCTGCTTGGCTAAGAGTATCGGTCATATCCTTACGCTCAATGCGTCCCATTTCCAGGAGTTCTTCTGCCCATAAAGCAGCTGGCTGCTTGAGGGAGAGGAACTTCATGTAAGGGGAATACTGGGTTTCGTTTGTTGTGCTGTCGCTAGCGAAAACAGGAAGGCCCGCAGCTTGCGCCTCAATGAGCACGACACTAAGACCCTCGTAGAGCGAGGGGAAGAGGAATGAATCCATGGCTTGCATGAAACGGTTACGGTCGTCGCGAAAACCGACAAAACGAACCTTGTCAGCAATGCCCAGATTGGCAGCCTTTT
>JAEEGI010008087.1_pt1 | contig 23309 bp, 19 predicted proteins | sample 8958751 | NCBI WGS metagenome assembly JAEEGI01 (sample SAMN16246545, study PRJNA631951) | gut metagenome | biome: gut microbiome; feature: rumen; material: KS-attached | host: Bos | place: Iran: Karaj | collected 2018-10 | reverse complement strand
TAATGAAGAACTATAGTAAATTATTCAAAATCGTGATGTTGGCGCTGGTCGTCATCAGCATCGTCCTCCTGGTCTGGGGCTTCCTTGCGGGCTTCGAGGCCAATGACGGCAGAGCTGTTGAGGTCCTTCTGTGGTGGGCTTATATCATCCTCGGTATCGCTGTCGCGGCCGTCGTGATATTCGGCTTGATCATCAGCGCCAAGAACGATCCGAAGAGCCTCGTCCGGTTGGGGATCGGCCTCCTGGCGATCGCAGCGATCTGCTTCGTCGCCTACCTGTTCGCCCCCGGCAAGATGCCGCTCCAGTGGACCAACGCGAAAGTGCCTTCCGCATCTGAGCTCAAACTTACCGACACCATTCTCAATCTTACTTACTTCACCGGCGCGCTGGCAATCATCTCCATCATCGTAGGTGAGATCGTCATGGCGATCCGTTCCAAAAAGTAGTTAGGCTATGGCAAAGAAAACACCCGCAATCAACTCAAGCTCGACGGCCGACATTGCGTTCCTGCTTTTGTGCTACTTCCTGATGACCACCACCATGGGTTCCCAGACGGGTCTTTCCCGTCGTCTCCCTCCCATGCCGGACGAAAAGACGAAGGTGGACGATCAGAAGGTCAATCGCAGAAACATCATCATTGTCAAGATCAACTCGGCCGACAGGCTGCTTGCCGGTAGTGATCCCATTGACGTTAGCCAGCTGAAAGATAAGATCAGAGAGTTCCTCACCAACCCCAACAACGACCCCAACCTTCCCGAGAAGGAAGAGATCGAGATCGAAGGATACGGAAAGTGCCCGGTTTCCAAGGGCGTCATTTCCCTCCAGAACGACCGTGGTACGAGCTATCATGCTTACATAGCCGTACAGAACGAGCTCGTGAAAGCGATCAACGAGTTGCGTGACGAATTTGCAAAAAAGAATTACGGCAAACCGTTCATCAAGCTCACCGAGGATCAGCAGGATATCGTCAAGAAGGCGGTTCCTCAGAATATCTCCGAGGCTGAGCCGAAGGATGTCGCCAAGAAGAGATAAAACAAGGAGGAAAGATTATGTCAAGATTTGGTGGAAACAGAAACAAAGAGGTACCTGCAATTACCTCCAGTTCCCTCTCCGATATCGTCTTCATGCTCTTGTTCTTCTTCATGGTGACGACGCAGTTGCGTGAGACCGAGAACAAAGTCATCGTGAAGCTCCCCGAGGCTTCCGAAGTCGTCAAGCTCGACAGAAAGGATCTGGCTTCGTATATCAACATCGGTACCCCGACCCGGAACTACCAGGCCCAGTTCGGTACGGATGCACGTATCCAGCTCAACGATTCCTTCAAGTCCATCGACGACATCCGTGACTTTATCGCGGCTGAACGTGAGAGCATGAGCGAAGCTGACCGTAACTTGATGCAGACGGTCATCCGCGCTGACGAGGATGTCAGAATGGGTATCATTACTGATGTGAAGCAGGAGCTCAGAAGATGCTCCGCGCTGAAGATCATGTATGCATCCAGAAAGAATGTGGACTAAGCGTCCGCTTCATGATAGAGAAAACCGGCCGGGAAGTGTCCCGGCCGGTTTTCTTTTTTATTGAGCTATAAACTGATAGACGATATTGCCGATCTGCTTGGGAGGCGCCGAAGTGGAGGAAGAGAACTTGGACAGGCGGGCCGCACGCACGGCAAAATTGCGCAGGCAACCATCTGGAGAAGAAAGGGTATCATCTATCTTCGCATTGATGACGTTGCCTTGTGGATCGACCGTGATGATGACCGTCACCATGCCGGCACCCATGCAACGATAGGCAGGGATGGACAAGCGGCTGGCTTTCCGGCCCTCCAGCTCATAGGAAACGACAGACGGGCCGCTGTAACTGGCCTCGGAAGACTTCTTGGGGCCACCGGACTCCGTCTTTTTGTATTCATAGACCAGCTCATCTTTCGGCAGCGGTGCGCCGTTGTTGAGCTCTTGCTGAAGCCGTTCCGCGTCACGGTACAACTCCTCCGCATTGGTGCCCCGGTCATCCTTGAGCGCTCCCCTGTCCACTGCAATATTCCGGATCGGGACACTGCCGGCCGCCGCCAGCATACGCTCGATACGTTCCGTGATATTCTCCTTGAAGACTTCCTCTTTCTTTTCCTTCTCGACCTGTTCCTGCTTCGTGAAGTCCAGGACGAAAGAATTCTCCTTCGCGATGGAGAAGCCCAGCTGTGTGGCCAGCAGGATGATGATCACCGCGAGATGGAAAATCACGGTGATATACAGACCTGCCCTGTCTTCCTTGCTGAACTTCGCCATGGCAGCAATCCCTTAAGCGCCCGCGTTCAGGTATTTCTCGACCGTCGCCGAAATCACGTCGATCGCAACTTTGTTGTGACCGCCTTGCGGGACGATGATATCCGCGAAACGTTTGCTTGGCTCAATAAACTGGATATACATCGGCTTGACCGTCTTGGTATAGCGCTCGATCACCCATCGCACATCCTTGCCGCGCTCGGAGATGTCACGCATCATCACACGCATCAGCCGGTCATCATCGTCGGCGTCCACGAAGATCTTGACATCCAACTGATCGACCAATTCCTTGCAAGTGAAAATCAAGATGCCTTCGACAATGATGACATCAGCGGGCTCCACCGTCACAGTTTCGGTCTTGGACCGTGAGCAGGAGATGTAGGAATAAACCGGCTGTTGGATGGTCTTGCCGCTCTTGAGCTCGGAAAGCTGCTTGCAGAGAAGCTCCCAGTCAATCGCTTCAGGATGGTCGAAGTTGTGGTTGCGTTTCTCTTCGTCCGACGCATCCGCGAGGTCTTTATAATAGGAATCCTGCGGGATGACGACCACCCGCTCATTCTGAAGTCTTTCCTGGATGGCGCGGACGACCGTCGTCTTACCGGAGCCCGAACCACCGGCGATACCGATTACCAACATATTCTCTTTTGTTTGATTAAAACTCAGCGTTCTTGGGAGTACGGGGGAAAGGAATGACGTCGCGGATATTGGCCATACCCGTCACGAAGAGCAGCAGACGCTCGAAGCCCAGGCCGAAGCCACTGTGGGGACAGGTGCCGAAACGCCGCGTGTCAATGTACCACTCAAGGTTCTTCCTGCTCATCTGAAGTTCATCGATGCGCTTCTCCAATTTCTCCAAGGAAGCCTCCCGCTCGGATCCGCCGATGATCTCGCCGATCTTGGGGAAGAGGACATCCATCGCACGGACCGTCTTCCCATCCTCGTTCTGCTTCATATAGAAAGCCTTGATGTCCTTCGGATAGCCGGTCAAGATCACAGGACGGCCGAAATGCTTCTCTACCAGATAACGCTCGTGCTCGCTCTGGAGGTCGATTCCCCAGGAAACAGGATACTCAAACTGCACACCGTCGGCGACGGCCTGCTCAAGGATCTTGATGCCTTCCGTATACTCCAGACGGACAAACTCCGTCCCGATGACACCCCGCAGGCGCTCGACCAGTTCGGGATCATAGCGGTCATTCAGGAACTTGATGTCATCGTAGCAATGATCCAGGGCATACTGCACCAGATGCTTGATGAAATCCTCGGCCAGATCCATGTTGTCGTTGATGTCATAGAAGGCCATCTCCGGCTCGATCATCCAGAACTCCGCCAAATGACGGGGCGTATTGGAATTCTCAGCCCGGAACGTAGGGCCGAAGGTATAGATTTCGCCGAGCGCGGTGGCGCCCAGTTCACCTTCCAGCTGTCCGCTGACTGTCAGGCTGGTCTCCCGGCCGAAGAAATCCTTCGCGAAGTCGACACCCCCCCTCTTGTTCTTGGGTATGTTGTTGAGATCCAGGGTCGTCACATGGAACATCTGGCCCGCACCTTCACAGTCGGATGCCGTGATCAGAGGAGTATGCAGATACACAAACCCCTTGGAATGGAAATACTCGTGGATGGCGAAAGCCATCTGGTTACGGATGCGCAGGACCGCGCCGAAAGTGTTGGTCCTCATCCGCATATGGGCAACCGTACGGAGGTACTCGAAGGAGGTATCCTTCTTCTGCAACGGGAAACGCATCGGATCGCATTCGCCGTAGATTTCGATATCCTTGGCCTGGATCTCGACGGCCTGGCCGCTGCCGACCGACTCAACGAGAGTGCCGGTCACGGCAATGCATGCTCCGGTCGTGATACGCGGAAGCAGATCCTCGGGGAAGAGGGTCTTGTCAACAACGATCTGGATATTATTGATGGTCGAACCGTCATTCAGCGCAATGAAGGCGATGCCTTTGTTTCCTCTCTTCGTTCTCACCCAGCCTTTTGCGAGAACATCCTGACCCGGCTCCATCCGGAGCAGGTCCTTGACTTTGGTTCTGATGGTCTTTTCCATAATTCAAACTGGCTATAACTTGGCAAAATTAAGGTTTTTGCAGATATTATTCAATAGCGTGCCACTTCAGGGCCTCTTCGATGACCGTATCGTAATCCAGATACAGATGGTAGAAGGCCTGGTCACCCAACTTGGAATAGCGTCCGACCAGCGCCCGCACCTGCGTCATCAGGTAAGGGACCGTCTGCGCCCATTCTTCTTCAGAGGCAGGCTGGATAGCATCGCGCGAGGCGGCGAAGCGCCGGAAAGAAGTCTCCAGAGAAGCATTATCCAAGTATCGGACAAGGGCGCCGAAATCATCAATCGACGCCAACTCAGCCTTGTGCGAGTCGAAATACCAGGACGCGAAACGCATCGCAGTCGCCTTCGCCCGGACCTTCATATAGAAATCTGTCACCCGGGTGGTATCCACCGGGACAAAGACATCCGGCACGATGCCGCCCCCGCCATAGACCTTGCGGCCCTTCAGCGTCAGATACTCCTCATCTTTATTGACTTTGATGCTGTCCGCATCATACATCTCACCGCCCTCATAGCGCTTGTAAATATCATATTGATAATCAGCACCATACGGCTTCTGGATACAACGGCCGGAAGGAGTATGGAAACGAGCGACCGTCAGCCGCATGCCGGAACCGTCGGAAAACATATAGGGTTTCTGAACCAGTCCCTTCCCGAAGGAGCGGCGTCCGATGATGATACCCCGGTCGTTATCCTGCATGGCTCCTGCGAAGATCTCGCTCGAGGAAGCGGATCCCTCGTTGATCAATACGGACAGGCGGGTCTTCTTCATATAGCCCGACCCGTCGGCCTTATAGTCCTCTCGGGGACTGTGGAGACCTTCCGTATAGACGATGGTCTGACCCTTGTCCAGGAATATCTTGGAGAGCATCAGAGCCTGGTCCAGATAACCGCCGGTATTGTCACGCAGGTCAAAGACCAAATGCCTCATCCCCTTGCGGAGCAATTCTTCGGAGGCCGTGACAAACTCCTTGGCCGTATTCTTCGCGAACTTGGACAAGCGGATGTAACCCGTCGTGTCATCGATCATGAAGGACGCGTCGACACTATGGACCGGTATCTTTCCGCGGCTGATCTCAAAGGGGATTTCCTCACCCTCCCGAAGGACGGTGATGAGGACTTTGGTGCCTGCGGGACCCTTCATCCGGCGTACCATGCTGTCCTGAGGGAACTTGACACCGGCAATCACAGTCTGATCCACCTTGAGCAGGCGATCCCCTTGCTGCATGCCGACCTTTTCAGCCGGTCCGCCGGGAATCACCTCCAGGACGATGGCCGTATCGTTGGGGACATTGAACTGGATGCCGATACCCTCGAAATTGCCCGCCAGTTCCGTCTCGCTCGCTTCCAATTCCACCGGAGGCATATAGACGGAATGCGGATCCAGGCTGGCCAGGGCTTCCGAAATGGCGGCTTCCGTCACAGCCTTGTAGTCGATGGTATCCACATATTCATTGCTGACGGTCTGCAGGATGAGGTTGAGCTTCTGCCATCCGGCATCCGAAACGCGGATCTTCCGAGCAGAACGCACCGAGTTGACCGTCATCGAAAGCAAGATGCCGACCACGATGCCCAGAACGGCAACCGTCAGGGTATAAAGGTCTTTCTTCTTCATTTAATCTACTTTTTCCACTTCAATCCCGGCCCGGCGGAGCAGATCGATCCCGTCCGTCAGCCTATACTCATCCCTGTACACCACGCGGCGGATGCCCGACTGGATGATCAGTTTCGAGCACTCCAGGCACGGGGATGCCGTAACGTACAGAGTGGCGCCTTCGCTGCTGTTACCGGACTTGGCGACCTTGGTGATGGCGTTGGCCTCGGCATGCAGGACATAGGGTTTGGTCGCTCCGGATTCGTCCTCACAGATGTTCTCGAAGCCGGAAGGAGTCCCGTTGTATCCGTCCGAAATGATCATCTTATCCTTGACGATCAAGGCCCCGACCTGCAGGCGCTTGCAATAGGAATTCTTGGCCCACACGGAAGCCATCTCCATATATCTCTGATCGAATTTCATCTTCTTAACGCTGATAAAGATAACGCTTGATACTGCGCTTGGGAGTCCGCTCGAAGTCTTCCGGCATGAACTCGATCTTGCGGATCTGCGCGTAGTTCGGCAGTTGCTTGTTGATCTCCGGCAGGGCGGCGGTGAGACGTTCCTCCAGTTGGGCGCGTTTCATCCCATCCAGTTCTCCCTGATGGTAATCCGGGTAAATCAGGGCCACCAGGCTTCCCGAATCCTCTATTACGAGGGAATCGACCACATAACTGGTGTTGTTGATGATAGCTTCCAGTTCCTCCGGATAAATATTCTGCCCGGAAGGACCGAGGATCATGCACTTCGACCGCCCCCTCAGATATAGGAAACCATCCCGGTCCACCACACCGATGTCGCCGGTCCGGAACCAGCCGTCCTCAGTGAAAGCCTGACGGGTGGCGTCTTCGTTCTTATAATAACCGATAAAGACATTGTCTCCCTTGATCTGGATCTCTCCCGGCACATTCTCCGGGTCCTCGGAGTCAATGCGGATGCTGCAGCCTGCGATCGGCTGACCGCAGGAACCGAAACGGGTCTTATACCATTTTGCGTAAGTGATCAGCGGGGCGCATTCGGTCATCCCGTAACCCACCGTAAAGGGGAAATGGAGTTTGCGCAAGACTTTCTCCACCTCGGGATTGAATGCGGCGCCGCCCAGGATCACCTCCTCGAAACGGCCGCCGAAAGCCTCGATCAGCTTATTGCGGATCAATTTGTAAATCACCTGGTTGGCAATCGGGAGATAGAGGAAAGTCCGGTTCCGCTCCAGGACGGGTTTCAGGGAATTCTTGTAAATCTTCTCGATCACAAGCGGGACGGTGATGATGATATCCGGCTTGACTTCCGCCAGCGCATTCAAGATCACCTTCGGGCTGGGGACACGGGTCAGGAAATGCACATGGGCGCCGATCGTCATCTCGAAAAGGAATTCGAACATCATCCCGTACATATGCGCGGAAGGCAGCATGGCGACGACCTCCGAATCTGCATTCATCTGGGGTTCCGCATATTCACCGGCGAAGTGGATGTTGGCATACAGGGCCCGGTAAGGAAGCATCACGCCCTTCGAGAAGCCTGAAGTACCGGAAGTATAGTTGATCAGCGCAAGTTCATCCGGCTGGTCTTCATAATAATGGATGTCATCCGGACCGAAGCCATTCGGGAAAGCCTTGGCAAAGGTATCCTGCAGGTTGTGACGCACGGAGGTAAGCTTTTCGTCCCGCGAATAGAGGTATTTCAGCGTGTTCATCTGGACGATGACATGAAGGCCGGGCATCTCGGATTCGGAAAGCCCTTCCCAGATCACGTCATCGACGAACAGGACCTTCGCCTCCGAATGGTTGACCAGGTAATGGATATTGCCGGGCTTGAATTCGTGCAAGATGGGGACTGGCACGGCTCCATAGGTCATGGCAGCCAGGAAACAGACGCCCCAGTTGGCTTGGTTGCGGGAACAAAGGGCTACCTTGTCTCCCTTTTGAAGGCCGCACTCCCGGAAATTGATATGTAACTGCTCAATACGGCGTGCGACATCCTTATAGCAGAGGGTGACACCCTGATAATTAGATAGCGCTTCGCGCTCCCAATTCTCCTTGAAGCTCTTCTCAAACAGTTTGTTGACAGACTGGAATTGCATATTGACAATCTTTTAGTACACTAAATTCTTGATGGATTTCGCCTTCAGGGGCTCACCGCCCCAGAAGTCGAACACTTGTTCCCCACCGGCAGTTTTCACCACCCAGACCCTCTTCCCGTCCGCTTTCGCAAGGACAGGCAGGGAGAGGATCGTGTCAGGCGAAGTGATACCTTGCCAGGAGGCCGGCTGTACGCCGTGCAGGTCATACATGCCAACCGTATTATCCCGATGGAGGACCAGGACCGTATAGCCCTTTGCCCCGGTGAAATCATAAGCCTCCGGACCGAGCAGCACCTCCTTACCCAACTCTATCGGGAATCCGCTGACAAAGCGGCCCAAGCGGTCGATCAGGTACAGTTTGCTACCCGCAGCGAAGAGGAATTGCAACTTGCCGTTGGCGAAATAGTCAATGCAAGACACGGCGCCGCAGATCGGGCGGTCGAAGGAAACACCCCAAAGGCCCTTGCCGCTATCCTTGTCCTTCAGGCAAAGGGAGAGGTTCGGAGCCTGATAAAAGAGATTGGTCTTCCCTGTACCGCTGTTGGTCACCTCGAAAGGCCCCTGAGGGATCTCGACGTCGGCTTTGCGGCCGGGCGTCACCTTCTTTCCGGAAGCTTTCCGCTCCGCAAAATCTACGGGACGGGCAGCTTCCAAAACAAGGCCGTCAACCGTACAGGAAAGAGCGACAGGCTCCCGGATGACGCCTTCCAGGCTGGATTTCAGATTATCTGAAAGCAAGGGGCGGAACCATTCGGCAAAACTGCCCGCAGCATCGGAAGCAGAGAAATAAAACACCGCTTTGCCACTCTTGGCCGGTATCAGGCGCGACTCCGACACGTCAGAGAGCGCATCCGCCAGGGATCCCTTCTCTTCCAACATCGCGTCATACTCCGCGAGAGCCGCCTCTGACCCCAGGACGCGCCATTCCCCTACCGTCTTGCAATAGGAGCCGTCGGGTGAGAATACGCCCCCGAATACTGCCCCCGGAAATGCCCGGAACGGGAAAGGTTCGACGGCCGCTTCACCCTTGGAAGCCTTGCCCGTACGAAGCAAGACAACGCCGGTCCGATTACCAGCCGGAGAAGCCCAGGATGCTTTCACGACCTCACAAACGCCTTCTTTCGAGAACCATTTCACAGGATCCTCTCCCGTACGGGCGCGCAATGTATCACATTCCCTGCGGAAAACCTGCAGGGACTGGGAGGCATCAAGCCATTTTTCATAGGCCTTGACATAGGCGCCATAGTCCGGGAGAGAGAGGGCCACGGCTGTAATCGCATTCGCAGGCAGCGCCTGCGCAAAACGCAGCTCTCCGGCAGGAAGTGCATCCAGAAGGTTAGAGTAATAGGAAGGACTCCGCCCGGAGACGGTCGCTCCGGTCATCTTCAGACGCTTCTCACCTGCTTCTCGGATGTCGAAACCGGTCCATTCGGCCGCATTCTTCAAGAAGGTCGAATAGGGATAAAGCGGTTTCAGGCAGAGGGAGGACAGGATGCGGCCCATGTCCCCGTTGGAGAAAAGCACGACGTCCCGCGAAGACAATCCTCCGGCCGACTCCTTGAAATAAGGATCATCCAGAATGGAAGTACCGGTATCCAGATGACGGCAGGAAGACTCCACGAGCGTGCGGGACGGGGAGACCAGGATAAAAGAGGCAGCCCCATTGTCCTTGAGGGAGGCAGGCAGGCCGCAACGGTCCGCATAATCCAACACGCTACGCTGCAGATCCGTCGTATCCTGTACATGCCTCGCGTCAAGGATCATCAGGGGGACCAGAGTCTCCGAATAATGGACGGACACCGCCATGGGCTGTGTCTTCAACGAGACACTGTCCGGCAGCGTGGCGACGAACTTGCCAAACGCGGGATTCCCGCCCAGCAGTGAATGGAAAAGCTTGGTGCGGTCATCCAGCATCGACACTCCGGATTTTGCATTCTGGAAACAGAAAACCAGAACCGCATCGGAAGGGACGGCTTGCAAGATCCCGGCATGGGAAACGGCCGGCTCCCCGTCGGAGGACTGGGGTTTCCCAGAGTATAACAACTTCATGCCCACTCCGATAGCAGCTATCAGGAGCAGCAGGATACACAGGCAGATGATCAGACTTTTCTTGCTCACTTGACGAAAGTTCGTGCGTTATGGCACAATCATACAAATTTAGGAAAAAAATGAAAAAGTCCGTACCTTTACCTAGTCCAATATCGAGACAGCTATGACAAAAGCCCAAATGTTCCGCTCGGCCATCATGGCCGGCATCGCGATCGGCATCGCCGGATTCGGCTATCTTGCCCTGGGAGGCATCGCTGGCGCCGTCTTTTTTTCCTTCGGACTGATCACGGTCATCCGATACAAGATGAAGCTCTACACCGGTGTCGTCGGCTTCGTCCAGTCTTGGAGCGAAATCCCTGACACATTCCTTGTCCTGCTGGGCAACATCGTCGGTTGTCTGCTGGTCGGTCTGCTGGCCCGGCTGTCACCCATGGACCTGCAAGGGACTGCCCAGAAACTGCTTGAAGGGCGTCTGGCGAACGGAGCACTCCGCTGCGGAGGCCTTGCCATCGGCTGCGGTTTCATCGTGACGACCTCCGTCTTCTGGGCGCGCCAGGAGAAGTGGCTACCCCTGCTGTTGGGAATCCCCCTCTTCATCCTCTGCGGCTTCCCGCACTGTATCGCGGACGCATTCTACTATCTGACCGTCCCGTTCTCCTTCCTGGGAGAACATCTTTGGCAGGTTTTGGGCCTGTACGCCTGCCTGGTCGCCGGAAACTTCATCGGCTGCAACCTGTACAGGCTGGTGATGTGGGAGAAATGAGCCCCGTCATGCGAAAGACTCTTACATACGTTTTCCTGTCCCTCGCGGCCCTGATTCCCTGCTTCAAGGCTTCCGCCGGAGAGCCGATGCTCAGTATCTTCAAGGAAAACTACATCACGACGGGACTCCCCCTCAACACACGGCCCAACTGGGACACCAATGACTTGACTTTCCAGATCAGCCTGAAATTCAACGCCTTGCAGAATATCGGAGGCAAGGATTGGGACTTGTTTTTCGCTTATACCCAGATGGCGATCTGGGAGGTATACAAACCTTCCAATCCCTTCAAAAGCAACATCTATACTCCCGGCATCTACGTCTACCACCCGTTCAAGACCGGGCCGGACGGAGTCGTCAATGACATCCTGTTCGGCTTCGAGCACCGCTCCAATGGCTACGACGGCGCCCTGTCACGCAGCATCGGCTGCATCTTCGCTACCTACACGCATACTTTCGGGGGGTGCTTCACGGCCCAGTTGACCGGCCGATTCGGCATCGGATCGATCTACAACGATTTTTCCTTCGAAATGCTGAACAAATATCAGGGCTACCTCAACGCAGGCCTGTGCTATCATACACGGGACCGCCGGCTGATGGTTTCAGCTTCCGTGACGCCGCTTTTCCAGGGAGACATCCCGGCGAATGTCAACGCCGAAATCGCTTTGCGGCCTACCCGCAACTCCGACTGGTTCTACCTGATCGCCCGTTATCACTACGGCTATGACGAGGACCAGCTTGACTGCGCCGTCCCCGACGTCTTCCTCAAGCACATGCTGCGTTTCGGCCTCGCCATCCAGCCCGGCCACCTGAGCCACAAGCTCTTCTTCTAAGGAATACTGCTCTCAGAAGTTTATTCCCCTGCGAAAAAATGGCGGTAGCCGGAAAGCTTTTTCCACTCGCCGCGGGTGAAATCAGGCACCTCGACAGGCATGTTGCCACTCTCGAGTGAGAGACGTGACAATGGCTGGATGGCGCACCACTCTGCCATATCGTAGACGTCCATGTCGAGAGGCAGACCGTTGCGCAGGCAGTAAACGAGCCTCCAGTCCATGACGAAGTCCATGCCGCCATGGCCTCCTATCTCCTTGGCCATGGCTTCAATTTCTTTATGGATGGGGTCCTTGTACTCTTCCATGAGAACGTCGAGGATCTCTTTCGGGAGCGGCTCCCGGTGCTCTACGCCGCTGAGGTCAAAACGGGTCGAATCGAGCCGGCGGGGATCCATGCTGATAACTTCTATGGGCTCTTTTTCGGCATAAGCACGCGTCCCCTGAATGCGGAACATCCTGCTATAGGGGCGAGGGTCCATGGTGTTGTGCTCGATAAGGATCGTCTTGCCGTTCTCGGTCGTGATGAGGGTTGAAGTAATGTCGCCGTTTGCGAACTCCTCGCTCGGAATATCTTCACCCTCATTGCGTTTCCACCACTCCGGCCCGTTGTAGGACTTAGTATCGACGGAGACGAGAAGCTTCAGGCGGTCGCCACGGTGGATGTTCATAATCTCGCAGATCGGGCCTAAACCGTGGGTCGGATAGACGTCGCCGCGATTGTTCTTGTTGTAGCGGAGGCGCCAGTTGTCGTAGCGGTTCTTCCATCCGACGCGGCAGTGGAGGTAACCGCCTTCGGCGTGGGTCACCTCGCCGAAAAGGCCGGCCTGGACCATGTTGAGCACCGTCATCTCGAAGAAGTCGTAGGTGCAGTTTTCAAGCATCATGCAGTGCTTGCGGGTCCTCTCACAAGTGTTTACGAGGTCCCATATCTCCTCAAGGGTGGTCGCCCCGGGCACCTCGATCACTGCGTGCTTGCCGTGCTCCATGGCATATTTCGCGATGGGAGCGTGATGCTTCCAGTCGGTTGCGATGTACACGAGGTCGATGTCATCCCTCTCGCAGAGTTTCTTGTACTCCTCCTCACCGCCGAAGTAAAGCGCGGCCTTAGGCCGGCCGGCGTTCTCGAGGGTCTTCTGGACATTCTCGACGTTGTCCTCGTAGAGGTCGCAGAGGGCTACGACACGGGTACCAGGAATCTTGACCCAGCGGGTCACGGCAAAGGACCCGCGACCGCCGAGCCCGACGAAGCCGACGCGGACGGTGTCGAGCGCCGGGGCCCTCATGAGAAGGGCCGATTTCTGCCCTGCAGGACGCTTCGGGACATCAGTTTTGATCGGTTTGCCCGCTCCGCCGGAGCAGGAAACAAGCGCCGCGACTGCCGCGGCTGCTGCAAGGATGGTATTCAGCGCTTTCATACCTTAAAGAGAATTATAAAACGAGCGTATCGACATAAAGATATGACCGGTCCGTCTAGCGGGCCGGTCATATCCATTAACCCACAAGTTTATTGTTGCTGCTGAGCAGGAGCGCTTTCCCATCCTGGATTCTGCTCGATAATGGCACCTGTGTTGCCGTCGATGACGGACTGCGGGTACGGAAGGAGAGTCCACGTTATGGGTGCAAACGAAGGCGGATAGACCGGGGTCTTGCCGTCGAGACTGTAGTAGGTCTGCGGGGCGATACCCATTCCGTGGGCGTTCAAGCTGTTGATGCCGTCCTGCCCCATCCTGAGAAGGGTGAGAAGTCTGAGCTCTTCGAGGTACAGCTCTCGGGCGCGCTCGTCGAGGATGAACTGGATGGTCATCATCGCCGGGGTGGCCTTCACTTCGCATTCAGCCCTGTCACGGATGATATTGATATCGGCCGCTGCGCCATTCTTGTCGCCCTTGCGGAGCTTGGCTTCCGCACGGAGAAGAATGGTGTTGGAAGAACGGAAGATGTACCTGTCCTTAATGCTGTAGCGATACCTCTTGCTGTCGGTGCTGTAAACCTGGTAGAACCAGGGGTCGTCACCTCCATACCTGAAGAATGCGGGGAAGAAGCTGGCCTGGTTGGTCGCACTCGGATCCAGCATGTCTCTGGTAATGACCTGTCCGTGGAGTGAGTGCTTTTTGTCGATGCACCTGAATTCCCTACCGACATTGAGCCTGTTGTTACGCATGTCGTAACCGCCGGGATAGTCCCAGATCTCCTGGGCTGCATACGTGGTCGGATAGAACGACGCTGTTCCACGGCCGCCGAAGCGGGGATCCTGGTTTGTACCAGTCGGGCAGAGGGTGAGATCATAGTCCGCAGTATTTGCAGGGTTCCACGGACCCGCTGCCGATCCTTCCTTGTAGGCGGGGGCCCAGGTACGGCCGCGAAGGTTGACCATGAAAGCTGCAACGTTCCAATTCTGACTATTCTTGGCGGTGGTATAGTCTCCAGCTACCGGAGGATTGTTGTACTGATGCTGCAGGCACCATATCGACTCGGTGTTACCGTCGAACCAGTCAGTGTTGTCGGTGCAGAAGAGGTCGAACCAGACGTCGCCATAAGTGTGGACATCTTCGTACGGGATGGCATCGAGAGCCTCTTTGGGAGTCTTGCCAGCCACGTGATAGTCCGGACGGTAGGCCGCGATTCCGTTGATGGTCGGGCCCTTGCCAGGCTGGGAGCGCACGCCGAAACGCTTGGTCATAAGGGGATGAAGCGTAACGCACCTGTCGGCAGCGGCTATTGCCTTGTCGAAGTACTCGTTGGCCTTGGTCTTGTCCTCAGTGATCGTTCCGAGGGCCACATAGGCCTCGGTAAGAGCGTGGAGGGCAGCGCCCTTGGCGACCCTGCCCTGCTCGGTCGGATGGTCGGGAAGCATTTCGATTGCGTCCTCGAAGTCCTTGATGCAGAACAGGTAGGTATCAGCGCGGCTGGCACGGGTGAAGTCCAGCTTCAGCTGCTCGTAATACTTATCCACGATGGGCTGTCCGCCCCATCCTTCGCAGAGAAGGAGGAAGCCGTAGCCCCTGAAAAAGAGGAGTTCGCCGTGGTACTGCATCCTGAGTTCCTCGTTCATGGTTGGTTCTTCGATGCCCTGAAGGCCGAAGTTCGCGATACCTATCATGTTCCAGATCCTGCGGAACTCCCGGTACGGGCCGGCGCTCATGGTCGGAGACCATACGTTGAAGTTCGAGGATTCGTCCGAAGTGACGGAGGTCACAGCGAGGTCAACGACGTCGTTCGGCCTCTGGAGTTCGGGATCCTGGTCGTAAATCCTGATGCAAACGAGTTTGTAGCAATCGGTAAGGATAGCCCGGATCTGGTTACCGGTCCCGTAGGCGGCATCGGTGGTGTAGAAGGTCCTCGGGTGTTCTTCAAGGAACTCCTCATCGCTGTCGCAGGATGTCAACGCGCCGAAGCCTAAAGCGGAGATAGCCAGGAATGAAATATATCTGAAAAGTTTCATGATTCCTTGGATTTAGAAAGTGAGGTTAATACCGAAAGAATAGGACCTTTCTGTCGGGTGTCCGAACAGGCCGGTATCGAACGGTTCGCTCCGGGTCTGCTGCTTCTCGGGGTCGCCGCCTTCCCAGTTGGTGAGGGTCAGGAGGTTGTGGCAAGAGAAGTAAAGCTTGAGCGCGGAGATGTTGAGCTTCGACAGGAGCGCGGGGTTCAGCTTGTAGGAGAGGGAAAGGTCCTGCAGACGGACGAATGCCCAACTCTGGATGGGGATGTAGTCGGCGTTGGAATAGGCGGCACGGGGATAAGTGGTGCTCGGGTGATCGAGGCTCCACCAGTCGTGGTCGAGAACGTTGCCTCCGCCTGTATCGACGTCGTTGCAGAGGTATGCCCACCTGTTACGGAACTGGGCATAGCCGTTGCCGCCGCCGATTCCGGTGAAGAGGACGTAAAACTCGAAGTTCTTCCAGGTTAAGTCGTTGGCGAAGCTCCAGGAGAAGCCGGGCTTCATGTTACCGAGGATCTTGCGGTCGTCGGCGGTAATCTTGTTGTCTTCGCTGCCGTCGGCATTCTCAAACACGACGTCACCGGGCTGGCCGCCGTTCGCTGCCACATAGTCGAGGTACTCGTCGGCCACGGTCGGACGACCCATGTCGTCGAGGATCGGTTTTCCATTGGCGTCATAAGCCGCCTGGATGATTCCGATGGGGTTGTAGCCGTAAATCGTGCTGAGGGGCTCGTCCATGATCTTCACATCGTGCCAACGATAGCGGGAGAGGTCGTCGTGGCCGTCGCCATAGAGCTCGACGAGCTTGTTGCGGTTCATGTAGAAACCGATCCTCGAAGTCCAGCTGAAATCTCTCGTGCGGATATTCTCAGTGGTAAGGTTGAGCTCGAGACCCCAGTTGTCAATCTGGCCCATCGTGTCGTACATATTCTCAACGCCGTTGACGATGACCGGGATGGCACGCTCGAAAATCTGGCCATAGGTCTGGGAAAAGTAGCCATCGAAGTCGATGTGGATCCGCTCGTTCAGCAGGCCGATCTCGGCACCGTAGTTCAGGGACTCGGTGGTCTCCCAAGCGAGGTTGCCGTTACCCACGTCGGAACTCTGGGGGTTGATTGCCCAGCTCGGCTCGCGGATACCGTAGGGACCGAAGTTGTACCAGTCGATAGCCGAAGACATACGGGACATAGTCTGGTAGGGTTCGAGGCCCTGGTTACCGTTGCGGCCCCAGGAGACCTTGAGTTTCAGGAAGTCGATATAGTCCTTGACCCCTGCCATGAAAGGCTCGTTGGAGACTGTCCAGGCAGCACCGAAGGCGGGGAAGATGCCCCACTTGTGGGCGGCGCCGAAGACGGAGGAACCGTCGCGGCGCACTGAGGCGCTGAGGTGGTATTTGTCCCTGAAGGCATAATTGAGACGGGCGAGGTAACCGATGTCGCTGTGCCTGATGTAGTTGATGTCTTTGTTGCGATCATTGAAGCTGACGAGGTCGGCTTGGGTAAGGCCCCAGGCGCCGAGAAGGGTGTTGCCGAGTCCGGTGAAGCCCTTTCCGGTGATCTTCGTGTAGGAAGACTCGGTGCAGTCCCTGGTATAGACGAGGGTTGCGTCGAAATAGTGGTCACCGAAGGTGCGGTTATAGTTCAGGATATTGTCCCATACCCAGCTCGTGGCGCGAGTATTGGAACGGTAACCGTAGGCCTCGTTGAGATAGCCGGTCTGATTCTCGGGCATGTACCTGTCTTCGGGATCTACGCCGCCGCCGAAGTCGACGTTGGGAACGAAGTTGCCCTCGTGGACGAAGTAGTTCCTGAAGGCATTCCTGATGCGGTAGTTGCCGTTCATCCTGAAGCTAAGGCCCTCGACCCAGGGGATGCGGACGAGGACGTGGCCGTCCATGGAGGTGGAATTCTCCTTGTCCTCATCGTCGATGGTACCACCCATCGCGGTCCACAGGGGGTTGGTGATCTGGGATCCGGTAGGATACTTCTCAGGCATCCCGTTCGGACGGGAATAGCGGCCCCACGGGCTGCCGAGGATGACGTTGGTGTAGTCCCCGGTTCCGGGACCGGACCAGTCGCTGTTGGAGTAGATCATCCTGCCTCCGACCTGGAGCCAGTCGGTGATGTCGGTCTCGACCTTCATATTGAGGTTGATGTTCTTCCAGTCGTCGCCCCTCATAAGGCCTTTCTGGTCCTTGTAGCCGGCAGAGAAGTAGTAGTTGACCTTGTCCTTGATACCGGATACGGAAGCATTGTAGTTCTGGAGGACACCGGTGCGGGTCGCATAGTCCTCAACGTTGGTCGGAGTCCCGTTGCGATAGTTCTCGGCCTCGAAATCCTTCATCGGCCAAGCCGTCAGCGGGTCTGCGTCTTCGGGAAGGTTCAGGATCGCGTTCCGCATACGGATGTACTTGTACGGATCCATAACCTTGGTCTTCACCGCGATGTCAGACAGGGAAATCGAAGAGTTGAAGTTGATCGTCGGCTTGGTTGAGGTGCCCCTCTTGGTGGTGATCATGATCACACCGTTAGCGGCCCTCGAACCGTAAGCGGCGAGGGAGGTCGCATCCTTCAGGATGCTGATGGACTGGATGTTCTCGGGAGCGATTTCGGCATCGCTGATGACGCCGTCAACCACGATGAGGGGCCAGCTGTTGCCGCCGAGGGACTTCTGGCCGCGGATGAGGATCGAGGAGGGACCCCTACCGGCCTCGCCGGTATCGGCGCTGATGTCGACGCCGGTCACAGTACCCTTTAGGGCGCTGAGGGGGTTGTTCCTCGGAATCTCGGACACAGGAGTGCCGGCCACGGAGACCGTCGAGACGGCACCTGTGAAATTCTTTCTCTTCACGGTACCATAACCGATGGTGACCGCCTCGTCGAGGAAGGTTGAAGATTCTTTGAGGATGATGTCTCCGGCATGCGATGCCGGGACCACGAGATCCTCGAAGCCGAGGCACGAGATGACGAGGTTCGCCCCTGCGGGAGCCTCGATGAAATAACGGCCGTTCGCGTCGGCCACGACTCCGTTCGTCGTCCCCTCTATAAGCACAAACGCTCCCGGGACAGGATCTCCTTTGGCGTCCAGTATGGAACCGGCCACCCTCCCCTTGGGAGCCTGGTCGACCTTGTACAGGGATATCTGCTTGTCCACAATCCGGTAGCCGATACCCTTTCCGGCAAGAGCCTTGCTCAGGGTGGCTGCCACGGTCGCATTCTGCACGTCGACCGATGTCCGCTGGGAGACGTCCACGAGAGTGGCGCTGTAGGCGAACTGATAATCAGTCTGCCTCTCAATCTCTTCCAGAACCGTGGAAATCTTGACGTCAGAATACCTCATTGTGACATTCTGCGCAATGGCCAGACAGCACGAAAGCGCCGCCAGCATACTCAAGAATGCCTTCCTAGATACACTTTTCATGATTTGGTTAACAGTTGATATTATTGGTTATATGGAATAAACAAAAACATTCCTCTATAATTATTAATCGCAAGAATACCATTTTACCCTAATGATTTTTCAAAAAAAGAGCATGTTTGATGAACGTCCTTGACAGAACGGTTAAAAACCCTATATTTGCAGTCACTAACAACTGAACGACGGCGCTTCTCCAGATCAATATATGGATAAGGACGGAATGAAGGAAATAGCCGAGGCCATCAAAGCCGGATCGCGGGAAGTTTTCGAGACTTTCTACCGGGTCGAGTATCTGAATCTCGAGCATTTCGTGAAGGGCTTTGTGGGCAACGACCCCTATTGCGAAGACATCATCCAGGATAGCTTCATGGCCCTCTGGGACTCCCGTAACAAGATTTATCCGGAGGGGAATCTCCGCACATTCCTCTATACTATTGCCCGCAACAAATCTGTCAGCCACCTCCGCAAAAAAGCCCTCGACAAAAAGAATACCATCGATGGGGAGGAGGCTCTCGTCAAGATAATGCTCCTCTGCCACCAGAACGTCAGCGATGAGATCAACGCCCTCGATCTTGAGAACACGATCGCCAGAATCTATGCCGCGATTCCCGAAAAGATCAAGCGCACCTTCATCATGAGCCGCGTCGATGGTATGACTTACAAACAAATCGCCGAGAAACTCGGGGTATCCGTCAAACTTGTCGAATACCACATTTCCATCGCGCTCAACTATTTCAGGAAGCAGCTGCTGGATTACTCCGTCGGAGTGAAAGTGATTGCCCTCCTGATTTCGGTCTTTTCATCCACAATGATTCTCCTATGACAGACGAACAGATTCTCTCTTTCATAAAAGGCAAACTCAGCAAGGCCGAGCGTCAATCCATGCTCACATGGATAAAGGAGTCCCCTGAGAACCTTGACCGGGTCTCCAAACTGCAATCCGAGGCCGTCTTCAGCACAATGCCGGACAAAACCCTGCCCGAGAAAAAGCGCTGGACCTTGTATTCCATCATCACGACTGCTGCCGCTGCAGCCCTGCTTCCCGTTATCGCCTTTGCACTTTTCACCCATCGGTCTGACAAGAAACTGCTCTCAGAGTATTCCGACATCTCAGAAAAATACGAGCTCGTGACCCGGATGAAAGGAGCTAATATTGAATACAGGACCTATGGCGCTGTCAAAGGGAAGGTACTGCTCCCCGACAGTTCCGTCGTCTGGCTCAACAGCGAATCCTCCCTCGTCTGTCCTCAGGTATTCGACAGTGACAAGCGTGAAATCAGTCTCAGCGGAGAAGGCTTCTTCGAGGTCCATCCCGATTCTCTCTGCCCGATGTACATCAAGACTCCGAAGGGAGTCATGGCCAAAGTCACCGGAACTACTTTCAACCTCTCCGCATACAATGATGACAAGGAGATCAAATTAACTCTTTTGTCGGGGAAGGTTGCGCTGATTATCGAGAAGAACAATCAGGAAATCCCCATCCTGCCGCATCAGAAACTTGAGCTTACAGAGAAATCCGACAAGGGGACGGAAAAAACTCCAAAGATGGCCGGCACCATCAGTGCCGCCGATGAGGAAGCCGACATCTCATGGAAAGATGGCATCCTGCTCTTCCGTGACACTCCAATGGACGAGGTCATCAGGAAAATCGAAAGGTGGTACGGTGTCGACGTGGATGTCCGGGCTCCCGAAGTCTACGGATACAACTTCACGGCGAACTTCAGTTCTGAACCCATACACAATTTACTGGAGCTCATAAAGACTTCACTCTCCGTCGACTACACTCTCGACAAGAATAAGGTCGTAATCTACTGAAGAAGTAGCTCCTACAGGAATCGAACCTGTATTTTAGGTTTAGGAAACCCACGTTCTATCCGTTGAACTAAGGAGCCGTTATAAAAAGGGCGCTGTATTATTCAGCGCTCTTCTCGATGATCTGACGGCCGCGATAGTAGCCGCACTCAGGGCAAACCCTGTGGTACATAACGGTAGCGCCACAGTTCGGGCAAGTCGCCAGGGTCGGAACAGGGGCGAAATCGTGGGTACGCCGCTTGTCTCTTCTCTGCTTGGAGAGTTTGTGTTTCGGATGTGCCATTTTACTTTTATTTTAAATACTATTTCTTTTCCAATAAAGTCTTCAGAGACGCGAAAGGATTCTCCGATTCAGGCTCCGCCGGTGTCTCAGGCTTGCCTCCCCCCAGGTATTTCACCACCTCGGGATCACACTCCCCGTCGGGATGGACGCGGACCAGCGGCAGCGAAGTGCACACATAGTCATAGATGACCTGGCCCAGGTCGATGCCGGCTTCCCGGTCCTCGACCACAATCACCTCGCGGTCACCATCCTCCTCCACCGGGCTTTCACCCTCGCCGAAGCAGACTTTCAAACGGAACCCGGTATCCACCGGCAGTCTCAAATCTGCAAGGCAGCGGTCGCAGACGACCGTAACCGTTCCCCTCACCCGGCTGTCCACCAGGATCGAAGCACCCGTTTTCTCCACCTCGGCTCCGACGTCGATATCGGCGTCCAGAATCTCGGAATTCTCAAAACCTCCAAAGAACTTTCCGTCAGCGTGCCACTCAAAATGGTTTCTGCCGGCCTTCAATCCGTCGAGTCCGATCAACAATTTCTCGTCCGTCATGACCTGAAAACAGATTTAGGGATGCAAAGGTAACAATTCTTTTCTGAAAAAGAAAAATAATTATTCGTCGTCTGCATCGGCTCCGGCACGCTTGCGCGCCAGCGGGTCGAGAAGGATCTTACGGATACGCATCGCATGCGGCGTCACTTCCACCATTTCATCGTCCTGGATATACTCCAGGGCCTCTTCCAGGGAGAATTTGATCGCCGGAGGCAGAACCACTTTCTCATCCGAGCCGGAGGCGCGGACGTTGGTCAACTTCTTGGTCTTGCAGATATTGATGTTGAGATCCCGCTCACGCGTATGTTCGCCCACCACCTGGCCGCCGTAGATCGGCTCACCGGGCTCCACGAAGAAACGTCCGCGGTCTAGGAGCTTGTTCATCGAATAGGCGATCGCCTCGCCCGTTTCCAAGGAGACAAGGGAGCCGTTGTTACGGCGCTCCAGTTCACCTTTGAAGGGCTGATACTCCTTGAAACGGTGCGCAACGACAGCTTCGCCCTGGGTCGCGGTCAACAGGTTGCTGCGCAGTCCCATCAGGCCACGGGTCGGAATCTCGAATTCCAACAGGGTCCGGTCGCCGCGCGGCTCCATCCGCACCAGGGCGCCCTTACGCCGCGTGGATATCTCGATCGCAGCTCCGACGAATTCCTCGGGCACTTCGATGGACAGGTCCTCAACCGGCTCGCAGCGCTGGCCGCCGATGGTTTTGTCCAAAACCTTCGGCTGGCCGACCTGCAATTCGAAGCCTTCCCGGCGCATCGTCTCGATCAACACGGAAAGATGCAGCACGCCACGGCCATACACCACGAACGAATCCGCACCCTGGCCGGGCTTCACCCGCAGGGCCAGATTCTTCTCCAACTCCTTCTCCAGCCGCTCTTTCAGATGACGGGAAGTAACGAACTTGCCATCCTTTCCGAAGAACGGGGAATTGTTGATCGTGAAAAGCATGCTCATCGTGGGCTCATCCACCGCTATCGGAGGAAGTGCCTCAGGGTTTTCCAGATCCGCAATCGTATCACCGATCTCGAAGCCGTCGATACCGACCACGGCGCAGATGTCACCGCAGCCGACCCGCTCGACATTCTTCTTACCCAGGCCTTCAAAGACCATCAACTGCTTGATCTTCTGCTTCTGGATGATGTCATAACGCTTGCACAGGCTGATGGTCGAGCCGGAGACCAGTTCACCGCGGGTGATACGGCCGACGGCGATCCGACCCACGTAAGGAGAATACTCCAACGAGGAAATCAGCATCTGAGGCGTGCCTTCCACTTGGGCGGGAGCCGGAATCTCCTCAAGGATCGTATCCAACAACGGTGTGATATCACCGGTCGGGTTCTTCCAGTCGAGCGACATCCAGCCTTGCTTGGCGCTGCCGTACACGGTCTTGAAATCCAACTGTTCCTCGGTGGCGTTCAAGTTGAACATCAGGTCGAAGACCTCTTCCTGCACCTCGTCCGGACGGCAGTTGAGCTTATCCACCTTGTTGATGACCACGACGGGTTTCTTCCCCATCTGCAAAGCCTTCTGCAACACGAAACGGGTCTGGGGCATACATCCTTCGAAGGCATCTACCAGCAGAAGGACACCGTCCGCCATATTGAGGACGCGCTCCACCTCGCCGCCGAAATCACTGTGTCCGGGAGTATCGATAATGTTGATTTTCACCCCCTTGTAAGTCACGGATACATTCTTCGCCAGAATGGTGATGCCGCGCTCGCGCTCCAGGTCGTTATTGTCGAGGATAAGCTGACCGAGATTCTCCGGCTGGCGGACCAGGTTGGCCTGATAGATCATCCGGTCCACGAGGGTGGTCTTGCCATGGTCCACGTGGGCGATGATCGCGATGTTTCTGATCTCCTGCATATATTGCAATCTTCAATTTTCAAAAAAAGAGGAGGCGTTATTTCGCCCCCTCTTGTGCGCGGGATGAGACTCGAACTCACACGCCTTTTACAGCACTAGCTCCTGAAACTAGCGCGTCTACCATTCCGCCACCCGCGCTTGAGGACTGCAAATATACGAAAATATTTTAAACTGCAATAGTGAAATAAAGAGTTTTTGACCATTGGTCGATTCTAATCCGGGCTGCACCATCCACGTAATCAATCTCCAGCGTGATATCCT
>JAEEGI010008086.1_pt1 | contig 23309 bp, 19 predicted proteins | sample 8958751 | NCBI WGS metagenome assembly JAEEGI01 (sample SAMN16246545, study PRJNA631951) | gut metagenome | biome: gut microbiome; feature: rumen; material: KS-attached | host: Bos | place: Iran: Karaj | collected 2018-10 | reverse complement strand
AACATCGGTGGTTGCATAAAGATCCAGTTCTTTGTTTGCCAGATAATCCTCTATTTCAGCATCCTGAATAGGAGAAATTCTTTTATTGATTTTATCTACTTTTTCCTGAATGATATCTACCGCAACTACCTTGTTGTGCTGAGCAAGAAGTGTTGCTATCGACATTCCTACATAACCTGTTCCGGCTACTGCAATTTTCATGTTAATGTTTCCTCCAATTATGAGTTTATCTTGCTGGGTTGGATAATGTATAGGTCTTATAATCCCAGCCATCGTCTGTTTTATTGAATAATATTACGGGAACTTTATTACTCCAGGAGTACCATGCCACTCCTTCTTCCACTATATCGATTACAACCATTACGTCTTCGGGTTGATCGTTAAGATTAATGCCGACTCTGAAATTTTCAACAGTGAGCGGACCGATTAGGGTTCGCGGAAGATCATATATGTCTTCTTCGTTTTCATATTCAAGGTGATACGAAAGGAAGAGTCTGTCGTTATAATAAATCTTATCATCATCAATCACGGATACAGTGACAATGGCTGTATTGGTGTCTGTAATTTCAACTTTTTCAATAGATAGTTTAATATCTTCAACTTCCAGAGGTTCATACATTTCATAATTCAGGAATCTGTGTATTGCATCAGATTTTATTATCTGAATTTTCTCCAGATATCCTTTGGAAAATCTGTTTGGCAGGCCCAGAATTACAGATGACTGCTCAGTATCAGCAACATAACTGTAATTATAATTTACATAGCATACCGTTCCTCTTGTGGAATAATTGTTGCCGTTTCCGTCTGTTATATATAAAACATTTGAAAAATAATCACCGGTATTGTCACAGAACATATCAAAATATCCGGGTTCAATCGGATATACTTTCGCATCCGTGGAAACAATTAAAGGATAGTAAAAATATTTAAGCAGACCCTTTTCGACAAAAACAACAGTTTCTTCATCTGCCTCTTCTTCAACGATTTGCATCACATCTTCAAAAATGTTCTTATCGAGTCTGGTTTCAGCTTTGGAATCAAGAAGAGAAGTTGTGTAAGGTGTAAGCATTATGATAATGCCAATCAAAGGTAAAACGTACTTCTCTTCCTGTTTCAAAAGGTTAAGCATCATTCCCGAAATAATAATCACAAACGGAATGAATGAAGTAATATATCTTGAATCATAATAATATCCTTCAAGCATGGGTTTCATTACACAAGAATAAAGAACCACCGAATAAATAAAGGATATAACAACTGTCGCTTCTTTAATTCCGATATGATACTTTCCGGTAACAAGTCTGAACAGTACATACGGAATCATTAACACGCCTGAACAAACTACAAACGAAATGAATGTGATGCTTAAGAAATCCTGAAATGTATAGCATTTAAGGATAATCAGAATCACCGTCATCGGTATGGGAATGATTGCCGCTGCAGCCATTAGAATCTTAAATATTCTGCTTCCTATACCTTTTTCAAATTCTCTGAGTTTGTCCGAATCTGCTTTTTTTAATACTATTGCAAGGATAAGCCCGATTATAAGCGCTACCGCAAAAAGAATAATTACAAAAATATAATATTTTTTTCCGAAAAACGGTATTGCAATTCTGTAATTAATTGATGTGTTTTCGTAAGCGGTAATGTTTAAGAACAGGAAACTTAAAATATATCCGACAATCATTATTCCGCTTGATACAAGGTGTCTCACTTTTCGTGTATGAATAAAATACATCCAGTACAATATCATGAAAAGCGGAATCATCGTAAATACACTCGTATGAAGAAATGCGAATGTAATCACTCCGAGAGACGAAAGTATCTGCAGTTTGTCTTTTTTGCACAAAAGAAAATATGTGAACATAACCATACAAAAGCCTATAAGCGGCTCAACCAGAGTTGTATGGTTGCTGTATACTACGATGGGAGAAACTCCGAGAAGCAAAACAAGAACGGATCTTAACTTCCAGTTACATTTAAGAGCCCTGAGAATTTCATCCGCAAACACAAACAGACAGAAAGCAAATATCGCCTGGATATAAGCCATCCTCTGCATTCCAAACATGCTTCCCGACAAAGCAAGAAGTGAAGGATATACAGGATTACTGCCGTATTGGCCAATCATGATTTCCTGCTTGCCTTCCAAAGAATAGTCACGATCTATACGATATGATGCCGTAAAATCTTCCCTTTTGATATTACTTACCGAATCAAAGAAATAGTATTCATACGGACTGTCCTGTGCTATATTCTCATATTCGTCTATTTCAAATTCCAGCGAATTCTGTCCGTTAAGAATGGATATTGCCTGAGCCTGTGCATTTCCGTCGTTATAACCGATTCCTATGGTTGAATAAGCTCCGAGGGACAGCAGTGTTGCAATAACAATGGCAGTGCGATTGAATATGACGCTGTGATCGAGAGTTATTCCTCCAAAGGAAAAGAATTCTTTGCCCTTTTTGCCCTTTTTTACACTCCTAAAATAAGTAAAAGCGAAAACAGCGGTAACTACAACAGTCACAGCCAGAACGCAGTATTCCACGGAAAAGGCCTCAAACACCCACATCACTGCGGCTGCCAAGGAATACAAGCACAAAAAGACCGATATCGATTCGGCCAGGAATACAAATATTCTTTTTTTATCCGAAAAACTGCTGAATGTAAAGAAAAGCATTAATACATTCAGCACCATCAAAAGTAATACAAACATCACTCTTATCCATAAATCCCTAATGGAATAATATTACAACAAAAACGGCTTTTTATCAAGTCAGCAGACCGCGAATAGAGTGTCTCGCATTAAAAAAGACAGCCTTTTCTTCAGACCGTCTCTTTTATGATTTTTATTATATTATTTTACAAGACCGGTAAGTCTTTCTTTCAAAGGTTTCAGCGACTTGGATTTCAGAATCTGTTTTATTAATTCTCTTTCCTTAATCGCGAATACTATTATTACCAGAACAAGGCAGGAAATCAGAATGATTCGCACTATGTTAAATTTGTACAATACCAGGCAGACAAACATAAATGCGACAAAAAACGCGATAAAAAGCAGGTTGAATCCTGTGTTGTACCATTTTTCTTTTTTCATTCTCTTAACAACCAGGAAATGCATTATAAACAGAGCTAAATAACCTACAAGTGTGGTGTATGCCGCCGCTATATAGCCGAATTTTCTGATGAATATCCAGTTTAAAACAACATTTATGATTGCGGCGATTAAAGTTGATACCGCAATGCTTTTCTGTTTCTTTGAAAAGGTTTCAATGTTCACGTAAAACGTGTATATGGCCTGTACCGCATATCCTGCCATTACAGGAGGAATTACTCCCACAGCGTCCTGATACGGCTTATCTCCGACTACCCACAATACTTCGGGTCCGAGAAGCATAATAAGCGCCACCAGAACACCAAATCCGATTAAGATATATACCGAACCTTTTCTGAGAAGATGATATTTCTCTTCATCCATCTGTTCAAATGCCCACGGCGACCAGGCGGTATTAATAGAAGCCCATAAAATACTTACGGCAAATGCACAGGAATATGCTACGGAATATGATCCGAGATCGGTGTTTCCGCATATTCTTTTAATCATGATTTTATCGCATGAATTTAAAAGGTTGTTTGACAGAACATGAATAACCAGCGGTGCCGAAATCATAAGTGCGTATTTCCAATAGCTGACTCTTATCTTCTTCTTTCCCCACATTAAGTATGCATAAATAATCAGATTGATGAAAACAACCGGAACATAAAATCCTAAAAGTCTGGCCTGAAGTGCAAGAGAATATCGTCTGAAAATATATACACAAACCAGTGCAATTAATGTGGGAACCACTGAGGAAATCAGTGAAATAAAGACTACAAACTTGTATTTGTAGGTAATTCTGTGTTTAACCTGAATCATCTGGGTCGCAGGATAAACAAGGCAGTAAGCGATGATGATCCATATTTCCATATCGCTTATTCCGATGAAATTCATAAAAAATTTTCTGAAAATAAGAAGAATGCCCGAGAAAATAACGCTAAGCATTGTTCCGAGCAAAAGATTGGATGCTATGTAATCGTCTAAATCATCCTTGAAATCAAAACGTGCAACCGCTACCGATGTATAAAGATCAAATGTGAATATTACAAGCAGGATCGGAAGCCACGAACTGAAGTTGGAAAAATCACCTACTTCAGCCTTCGTCATCAGTCTATTAAAAAAGGGGTTGGTCAAAAAAACAATCCCTTTGGTCAAGAAATTGCCTAAAGTGTACCAAACTCCCGATTTTAAAGCTTTAGCGCTGTTATCACTCATTATTGTTCTTTACAAGTTTATCGATAATATTTTCTATATTATCTTCATGAAACAAATCTATATTTTTTTTGATTAATTCATCATCCCAGTTCCACCAGCAGGACTTAAGAAGTTTCTCTCTTGTTTCTTCTTCAAATCTCCAGCCGATGTGCTTTGCAGGAACTCCTCCGACTATCTCATAGGGCTCAACGTCCTTAATAACGACTGCGCCCGAACCGATAACGGCACCGTCACCGACTTTAACGCCTGATTTTATTACGCTGTTGCATCCAATCAGAACATCGTTACCAATATGGGTTACTGGTATCTCTCCTTTGGACAGATTCTCTTCCACAAGTCCGAATCTTTTCTGGAAAAAAGCTGCACTTCCGGATATACGATTGGTGGGGTGATGATCTGCGCCGATGGTAACATCCCATGATATGGCACAGTAAGCCCCTATTTCCGAGTATCTTATCTTGGTGTATCTTCCGATGCTGCTTCTCTTCCCGATACGAGCTTTCAGTATTTCGGCATTATGCGCAATATTGGCAAAACTGTCTATCTGAGAGTTCTTCACGCTCACATCACGGGCTATCATGGCACCGCTTTCGATTTTATTGTGATTAAAAAATCTATTCTTAATCTTTTGTATCATCATACAATCCTTTTTACGAAATCCTGCATTACTTCAAAATGCTTCTTAATCACTTCACACGAATTCTGATAATCAATACCCTGCGAATTTATAACATTTTCAATCTGAAAACGAACGCTCTTATCAAGATATTTGTCCAGCGGAACATTCGGTATGCCCATCAATTCATTTACGCCGAATCCTCTTGCATCCTCGTTGATCAGAATAGTGGTATTTCCGTGGCTTAAATTATATATATGAGCATGCACTCTGAATCCAATGTGCAGATCGCATTCATCATACTTTGAAAAACCGTCAGCAGAGCCTGAAATATCCTCATACTCATATCCGTACTTTTCCATAAAAGAAGTTTCGGTCAGATATTTATTTACGTCGGTTATTCCTCTGTGAATTAAAAGTTTTATTTTTGCTTTCGGAAAAATGTCTCTTAAAATTTCAATCAGTTTTCCGGTATATCTGGAATTTCTCGGAAAAGCGGCATCCGAAACCAGTATATAAGGACTGTCGGTTTTTCCAAGTGTACATCCCTTATAAGCCAGATCTTTTACAAGACTTACTTCATACCACGCAGGACATCCTGTCAGTGTTACATCCTTGAATCCCTGATTGTAAAGCATCTGAACGGTATATCTGTCTCTGCAGCTGATTGAATTGCCGTCTTTGTCAAGAAAAGAAACAAACTTGAGCATTTCCGGAGTGAAACAGTTCTTTTTATAGACTGTGGAGTTGGCGGTATTTTTCCCCTTCCAGCCCCATCCTAAAACGGCGCAGGGTACTTTGATGCTTTCCAGATTGCTGACAAATGGAGTTCTGTCAGGATAGATATTCTTCTGAAATCCCGGTCCTCCTCCGAATACTATGGCATCATATGAATTCAATTCATCAATTTTGTCGTCATAAGAAATATTTCTCTTAAAAATATCTATTTCCGCTTCGGGAAAACAGAACTGTAATATTTCTCTGCTTCTTTTTTCAATTAAAAAGTCGCCGGCATTCTTATATGCCCCGCTCATTAAAGCTATTTTCATATTTTTCTAACCTATCATATTCCACTTAAGAACCGTATCTTCAGCAATGTCTTCCAGGGCTTTTTTGCCACAGACTTCATCAAAACTCGAAGCACTGATTCCGGTTCCCGGTCTTTTATAAGTAAGCATATCTTTTGTTATAATATCGCCAGCCTTAATATCGCATGCAGCAACGAGAGACCTTCTCGCATTTGCTCTGGCAACGGTCTCACTCTCAAGACATTTTAACTCATAGGAACCTCTGATCATATCGATGTAGTCGATTTTTTCAAGGATTGCTTTTGCGTCCTTTTCATCCATTGCATGATAGTGATCATTTCCGCTTAAGGTCTTGTCCAGTGTATAATGTTTTTCTATTACCTGTGCACCGAGATTGTATGCAGTCTGAAGAACCGCATAATCGGCATCGGGCTTGGTATGATCGGAATAACCGATAACAATATCGGGATATTCTTTTTTAAGAGTTGCAATCTTATTTAAATTTGCATGTTCGTAAGGTGTAGGATACTCAAGCACACAATGAAGCAGTGTAATAGGCTTGTCATTGTATTTTCTGATAATACTTATAGTGTTATCTATCTCATCTTTGTTTGAAGCACCTACGGACAAAATAATGGGCTTATTCTTCTTGGCCTGATATTCAACAAAAGCAACATTATTGAGGTCCGAAGAAGAAATCTTGTAGACGTTCATCATATCATACAGGTAATCTGCAGATTCATTGTCGAATGCAGTTGAAAGGAATTCAATTCCTATTTCCTCGCAATATGCTGCAAGTTCTCTGTACTCGTCAATTCCGAATGCATCAAACTTCTTAAACAAAGAATACTGTGATGTTTCAGTCTCTTCCGAAGTATCCCAGTATGAAGGTGAATCCTTGGAGGCCAGGGTTTCTGCTTTGTAGGTCTGAAATTTAACCGCATGAATACCTGCTTCCTTAGCCTTATCTATCATCAGTTTGGCAGCTTCCATCGGAGTAATGCCCTCTTTTTTAGCTATATCGTAATAGTTAACTCCGACTTCTGCTATAAGCACGAATTTACCTTCTTTGATTCTGCTTTCGATAGTGTTTAACATTTATTCTACCCCCAAAATAATCTTTTTAACGCGCATCATTCCGTGGCGCAAATCTCTTGTAAGCATCTGCTCTCTCATGTTTTTACGAATAGACGGACAGTTAATGAGCCAGTCAACCGTTTTGCCGATTGTGGTTTCATCTACATCGGCACCTGCTCCGAGATTGAGATATCCGTTCTTAATGCCACCGAATTCGTGTGTTGCTTCGCGGCTGTTCTGAGACATTAATACTGTCGGGACACCCATTGCGGCGAGTTCGAGCATTGTTCTGCCCTGAGAGCCAATAGCAATATCTGCTTTTGACATGTATTCGGACATTAATTTAACATCCTGGACGATTGTAACATTGGATTTGTCACCTGCAATTTTTTCTATCTCATCTTTTTTATCGTAACCCATTCCGAGAATCACTGTGATATGCATCTTATCAATTTCATCAATCGACAAAAGTGCATTCAGAGTCTTTTTCGTCAGATTCTGAGGATCGGTTCCGCCAAAGAGTACAAGTATTTCATTCGGAGTTTCACAAAACTCTTTCGGCTTGGCTATAACAAATTCATCTCTTATAAGATAATAGTCCGAGCCAAAGAATATAGTGTCGTTGTTTTCTCCGTCGTAAAGAGCATTGACGGTAGCATCGGCTGCATATGCACCGGTTCCGAGGTCTTCAAAGTTAACTACTCTGATACCCTTCTCTTTAAGCTTTCCGACATATTCCTCGGTGGTATTTAAAATATCATTGATAACAATGTCTGCATTGTATTTATCTATCAGTCCGAGTATCTCTTCGTCAGCTTTGATAACTTCAAAAGGATAATGCGAACTCTCTATTTTGGCAATTCCTATTTCGGATTTTTCGCTCAGAACAAAGATTATTTTATGCTCCATCAGACCGTATGCAATCTGAAGTCCTCTGTACACATGCCCCATTCCGATCTGAGGATATCCGTCGACCCTTATAAGAATGGTCTTTTTGTTTAATTCCATTTCAGCGACACACCAGTCCTGAACGGTATCAATATCACCCGATTCGCTTTCAGGAACTTCATAAACGGATACATTCGAACCGAATCGTGAATTCTCCTGAACAAATTCGCGTCTTGTTATAACAAAAGCACCGGTTTCCTTAAGGTCTTTGGGAAGGTACTGTCTATTAAGTCTCTTGGTATAATTGGGCACGCATTTTCCGTCCTCTATTCTCCATGATAAGTGCGGATCGTTTACACCACTTAAAACAGTGTCATAATTATTCTGAATCAGATAATCGATTGCCTTATTCAAAGTGTCCGAAGACAGCTTGGGAGATGTGGGCTGCATTGTGATTACGATATCATACTTATAGCCTTTTATCTCTTCCATCTTATTAACTGCATGGAAAATAACAGGGTCCAGAGTTACACTGTCGCCCGCAAGGCTTTCAGGTCTGTCTAAAGTTCCCGCTCCGAAGCTTTCAGCCACATGCTTTATTTCTTCATCATCGGTTGATACGATAATATCCATATCATACGAACTGTTCATTGCACAGCCGATAGCATATGAAATTAACGGCTTTCCCGCCATAAATCTGATGTTTTTACGAGGTATTCCTTTGGAGCCTCCCCTGGCAGGGATAATTGATAAGATTTTCATATTATTTTCCTTTTTTGTCTATTATTATATCAATTTCTTTTCTGATATTTGAAACAGCATCTTTTTTCCAGAACATACTTCCGTCTACTCTGCCTGAAGTATCATCTTTTACTGCCTTCAAACATTCATCCACAGAGGTTATTAATCCGGCGTAACCCTGTTCAATAAGCGGAAGCATAATATCATAATGACCGACATTGTAAATATAGGTTTTAAGCCCAAAACCCATTCCTTCAAACAAAGCAGTTGAATATGCTCCGATCTGAATATCGGACTGGGCAAATACGCTGTATAAATCGATATCCTTTTTATCTATAACCTCTATCTGAGTATCAAGTAAAGAAGTCAGTTCCTCTTTCCATGTTGTATACTCCGACGGGTGAAGTTTATATATCAGTCTGTACTTTTCAAAATCAATTTTAGAAGCAATGCCTGAAGCCAGTTCGCTTAACTGTCTGCCTATCGTTCCCTGCGAAATAAATACTACGGTTTTTCTTTTATCCTGTCTTTCAGCTCCGCTGTAGAGATTGAGTTTTTTCTCAAAATTTGGGAATCCTGTAACTATTATATTATCTTCACCGATTGGAAATGAAATACATTTTTTCCAGAAATCGGAAAAGGCAAAAAGATAATCCGGAAGCTGCCTGATATTTTCGCCTTCGGCAAACTGATAGGCCGCATGCTCCCTGTACATTGTACCATGTTGCAGCTCAATGGTGGGAATGGACATTTTTTTGGATAATTCGTTTATTATCATACACGAACGATTATAATAAACTACTTCCACTACAACCTTGGGATTTACTTTCTTAAGTATCTTTTCATATACCTTTTTTTCATACTCACAGCGAATAACCGTTTCAGCCAGATCAGAGCAGGTTTTATCCAGTGATTCCTGCCATCCGTAAATGTTTTTTAATTCCGAAACAGCATCGCTGATCTGAGCCTTAATGGCATCTGTCAGTTCTTTATAGTTTTTCTTACGTAATTTCTTCCAGATCTTTACCCTGACTGTTGAATTGATTACAATTCTGTCGGTGTAAAAGATATTTTTGGACGTGGCGGGCTTGGCATGATTAAACTGATTGGGAGACTCCATATGAATCGTTTCATCTTCATTTTCGAAGAGATTGTCAGTATATACGCAGTCATATGTTTTGCCGTTAAAAACACGCCTTCTGTGATTTAAAACCAGTATCTTTTTAGGTACAATACCTCTGCAGGATTTAATGTATTCCAAGCACAATCCGAATAATTTCTTTGCAGAAATATGTTCCTTGTTATGAGGCTCGTTTAAGTTCAGACTTTCGGCACATATTCCGTAATTCCATAATCTGAATCTGTCATACGTCCAGTAATTTACGCCATTTAACTCAAGACTGTTTAATCGGTATTTCTTTTCAATTTCCAAAAAATCATCAATATTCATCTTTTTTAATCAATTCCGGTTTATCTTTAATCATGTATAAATATTCATTCTCATCCAGAATCACTTCCGAAACATAATCCGGTCTGTCCTTCCACGAAACATCACTTAATACTATATCATTTTCACTCAACTCATCAGTATCGATTTCTTCCGCATATATCAGATTCCGGTCAAATGCTCCGAACTGAAGATATATGCAATACTTTGTACTTCCGGTTACGTAAATATTCCCTGCACCTGAAGCCGATGATATATAATCCACACTTTTATCTATCGAATAATATGAGATATTGTCTTTATCAATGTTATATTCGTAGGTTTGTATATAAAACCACAACGATATAAAGCTTAAAACACTGATAGAGACTGCCAGAAGACTTCTTTTGTTAGTAAAAAGAATCAGAATACTGACTGCCAGTATCAGAGCGAAAAGAGTTGTAAAATAAGCAACCGCTTTGGGTTCTTTTAACCAGAATGTATTAAAGGCCGTATAATTCATTCCGTAGTTTGATTCGTCCAGTACTGTTGCAATATTATTAATAAACCATTTGCACAGTACAGCATTGACAATCAGTGATATTAATGCAATTTTTTTGTTCCAGAAATTATATTTTATGAGCACTATAAGTGCAAAAATCACAATAAGCCAGGTGAAAGGATTGGAATATCTGACATATGTATACCATCTTAAGTTTCCGCTTGTTATCGAACCTATTGACTGCAGCGCTATCGATCCGTTCATAACAACCCAGCACGAAAGGGAAAATACTATGCAGTAACGCAGTCCCATTTCTTCTTTTTTACGTTTTTTTAAAATAAAGGCAACCAGCGTTCCGATAAAAAACGTAATGGTTCCATACGAATAGAAAACCCACGAAGCCATAAGTGAGAAAAACAGTTTTATCTCTTCGGGAAGACGCTCTTTTGAAATATATAAAAGAATTGCGGAGCCGGACAGTTTTTTCGAGACTATTTTTGAATATGATACCTTCACATTTTCCGAAGAAAACAAAGCCTTAATAACGCCCTTATCCAGCTGTTTGAACGCAATATAACAGATAGCAAACGAAATAATAAGGCAGATAACCGCTTTTATCCAGACCTTACGCTCTGAGCTTATAATCATATATAAAACAACCATCATGACGGAGAACTGGATAATCAGCGCACGACTGTGTATTAATACGGCAAATGCGCTTAAAAGACCAATCAGTATTGCATATACCGCCTTTGTAGAGTGATTGAAGCGTTGTATGAAAATACAAATGGCAAGAGAAATTAAACATAAAGGTAATTCCGTCATTGCCGAATTGGGGGCTGATGAATCAGGTGCACACTTGCTGACTGACAAGAGCATTATTGCAAGTAATGCGTATTTTCCTTTAATTTGAAATGTTCCGGTAAAAATGAAATATGATAATACCGAAAGAACGATTCTGTAGACAATCATGAGTATCATGCAGAATCTGTAGAATACCACTCCGTCTGAAAACAGTTTGGTAAATAAAGACATAATCAGCAGATGTCCGTATCCGTGATAATGAGATAACGAAGTTACGGAAGACCAGTCACGGCCACCTAACCATAAAGCAGATGCAATAGAAGGAAATTCATCTACGTTCATAAAATAACGAATTCTAAGATAAATTGCATTTATGGCAATAACAAATAACACCAGAACTGCAACTTCTATAAAAGTATTTCGTTTTCCCTTATCCAGTAATTTCTCTTCCATTTTTCTCATCCAGATGGGTATGTTTAAACATGACTGCAGATTATCAATTCATAAACTCAGAGTAACATTCGTATATCTGTTCTTCGTTTCTTTTAGAATTGAATTTTTCTGTGGCCGAATTATATCCCTGTACAGCCACGTCAGAATATCTCTTTCGATTGTCGATAATTTCCGTCATTATATCTTTTAAAGAATTTGAATCTCCGAAATGGTATATCAGGCCGGTTTCGCCATCTTTTATCAATTCGGGATTGGCTCCGGTATCGGAAGCTATGGTCAGTAATCCCGCCATCATGTATTCAACGGTTGTACGGCCGAAAGCCTCTGCTGCAGAGCATGTAATTCCCACATCATAGTTTTGCAGCAGTTCACCGACATTTGATTTATATCCCAGAAAATTTATGTCTGCTTTGCAATCACTTTTCTTAATTCTGTCGACTATCAGTTTTTTGTAATCGTTATATGCTTCGCCTATAAAATCCAGCTGAACCTGTTGCTGATACTCTGAAGGCAGATCGCATACAGCATTTATAATATCAAGCTGACCTTTGGCTCTTTCTATTCTGCCAACGCCAACTATCTTTATTTTATCGTCAGAAAATATCGGAGTATTCTTTACCTTTACATCCTGAGGATCAATTCCGTTATAAATAACTCTTGTCTTTTTCTCATCCAGTCCATGCCTTACCCATGACGATTTAACCGCCTCGGTAATGGCTATAAATTTGTCTGCATTATTATTCATATATTCCATACAGTGTTTTTTATAATAATGCATATTTTTTGTTCCCTCATCCATCTCTCTCAAATGCCAGATGTGAGGAATATTGTACTTTTTACTTATATACGCTCCTATATCCACACGGTTCGTGTTGGAGTGAATCAAATCTATCGTACTGAAATCTATTCCGACAGAGTCTATTTTCTTTTGAGATATGCCACCCTTTAAATATCTTAAATACTTTACAACGTGCTTCCCGGCATTTAAAATCCATGTTTCATAGCTGTCTCCGGCCATTATATCACGATAATTGCATGAATAATTTTCAATGCCTTCATCATTGCACCAGTCATTTAACTGATTGTGGTTTTTGGTAAGCAAAACACATTCAACGCCATGTTCCGTCTTAAGCGTCTGAATCAGTTTTTTCATCGATTTGGGCGCACCATATTTAGCATCTTCTGTTGAAATAAATAATACTTTCATTGTGTAATATAATCCACTATGCACTTAGCCAAATGCTTTGCAGACCCTCTTTCCGTAAAAATATGCTTTCCGTCTTCAACAAATAATTCGTGGTTGGCTTTTCCGTCCCCAAGTATCATCGGTTTTTCCATCATTTCATAAATATATGCTTTTCCGGGAATGGTCCTCCAGGCTTTATCGATAGAAGCGCTGAAGTGTCCCGCCAGGCATAAATCGGCATTGGCGATATGATCTGCCAGTTCTTCCTGTGAAAGCCACTCGGTATAAACTACGTTGTCCTGGAGAGGCTTGTTATACTTATCCGGAACAGGTCCGATAATATCAAAAAATATGTCGTTGCGATCCTTAAGTTCTCTGATCGCTTCAAGTACTATATCAACCCCCTGCAAAGGGAGAATGCTTCCAAAATAAAGGACCACAAATTTATCCTTATATTCTGCAGGTTTGTTTTGTGGTCTGGGATAATAAACGGATGAATCCGCCTCCAAATAAATAGTTTCAAATTTATCGGCATCTCCGTCAAACTCATTGATAAAATAATCCGCGTGTGCATTTGTATCTGTGATTACATGATTAGCAGCCTGTAACGTTTTTTTATCCATCCAACGGCTTAATCCTGCAACTATTCCGCCTTTTTTAAACTTCTTTCTGTCACAGATTAAAGTATCATAAACAGAAATAAAAAAATCGGTAATAAGAACTTTATTTTTAAACTTTTTTCCGACAAAAGGGACGATAAACTGCGGTTCAAAACCCACAAAAACAACATCATATTTATCAATCATCCTTTTTTTTATCTTTCCCAACACGTGAATAATGCGTAAGGGATTATTCTTTTTGTCGGAATATAAAATTTCAACGCTGTCTGAAAAAGCTTTTATTAATCTTATTTCCTGAGTGTTACGTATATAATCAATATTTTTTGTTGTAATAAATAATACTTTTTTATTTTTTACTAAATCTTTTGTTTTTTGCATTGTTCCGCAAATTTATATTATACATAACATCAACTTCCCACACTTTTAGAGTGCGGGAAGTTGAACTGTCTGAAATATTATTTAAATCAATTATTATTTCCACTTGAAGGCAAGATATCTGCCGAGAACATTATATGTATAACTTCCTGAAGGTCTGAATGTGGATACTCTTACATAATAGGTACCGGCAGGAAGCTTATCAGCAGTAACTTTCTGTGTTGAGTCAGCAACATTGAAAGTATAGGTCTGATAATTCGGTGAGAAAAGAGTTATCATACTGTTGCTGCCATAAGGAGTCAGAATTGTTACTTTCTGAGTTTTTGTTAATTTAATCTTATACCAACGATCATAGTCATTATCGGGAGTCTGTGCTACATATGCTATAGTATTTGCTTTTAAAGCTATAGCCTTTGAACGACAATAATTATCTTTGTTGATTTTTGAAACAGCTGACCATGAAACCTTTACCTTAGATCCTGTTGCGCTTCTGGATCCATACCATGTGTCATACATTTCAACATAGTATGTTCCCTTTTTCAAAGTTACAAAGAATTTGCCTGATCCGGCAGAACTTTTGAACAAAGAATCTACGTTGTTCTTTTTGTTTTTATCTGTATAAACATAGATTGCTGAAACTGAATAATCGCCGGTATTTGTATAGTTAAATGTTACAACCGAATCTTCTTTAATTGTAAATTTATAGAACTGATCACCCTTGCCTAACAAATTGATTGTCTGACCGCTTGAAATTGTAGCAGCGTTTGCCTTAATGGGCAAAAAAGCTATAAACATTACAAATGCACTGATTAATAATAAATATAATAATTTAATAGATTTTTTCATTTAATAATTACTCCTAAATAAAAATTTTAATCACAATAAAAACCAATTTTCCTTTATTTCTATCGAAATATTACAGAATCCCTCCCTTCGTACTCTGTTTTGTTTTATGCTTATTCAGCGATTATCTCCATTTGAACTGAAGATATCCGCCTTCGGGTCCCATACTGTACATAGGAACTACAATATAATATGTTCCGGCAGGATAAACAGTACGTGAAGTTTTGCTTCTTCCGTCAGAGCTGAAATCATAATCATAATATCCGTTGTACATCAGATAATATGCATATTCATTGGTACCGGGAACATAAATAAAAGGTGCTCCTACATCATCATAAGGAGATAATATAGTAATCTTCTGTTCCTGTGTTAATGTAATTTTGTACCAGCGAAAATAATTATACTGGTTAACCTGAACTACTTCTACCAAAGTGTCTTTCTTCAGTGTTGCAGCCTTTTTCATACTATAATTACCCTTATCGTATTCAGAAGCAAATGTCCAGTCAAAACGAATTATGGTTGTAGGAGTTGCATAAGTATCATACATGTCAACATAATAAACTCCCTCGCTAAGAACAATATGGTCTTTTCCGCTGGATGTATTAATATCTTCATAATATACAGTGTAATTTTTATTTACATCTGTATATATTCTTATGTGTGCCGTTTTCTTTGCGTTTCTGCTCCAGTTAATCTGTACCAGTGCATCATCCGCAAGGGTAAATCTGTAGAACTGCTTTCCCTGATTCTGTAAAGTTACGCTTTCATTTTTTGCTACTTTGGCAGCCTGGGCATTCATGGGAACGAACATAACAAATGCCAGCATCAGCATACCCACTATGCCTAAAACCATCATCCTTAACTGTCTCATAATTTTTCTCCTTTTACTCATAAACTCTTTAACACATACATTCAGCTCCGGGCTTTTGCACAGCCTGTTTTATTGTACTAAAGGACTAAACTACCTTCTTAAATGTAACATATACAAAGATAAATAACAAGTTAATTTATTTCCATTTGAATGCCACATAACTTCCCACGCCTTTATATAACTCCGGCTTTCTTACCGTAATATAATAGGTTCCTGCAGGAACAGTTCCGGCAGTGACTATTTCTTTTTCAGAATAATTAAGGGAAATAATGCGGGACTTGGAATTTAATAAGTAAATTCCTCCATAAGAACTATTACCTCCGTTTCCATAAGGAGTCTTTATAGTCAATTTTTTCTCTTTGCTCACTTTAATTTTATACCAGCGTGTATATGCATATTTTCCAACTTGCGCAACATGCTCAATTGTGTCTGCCTTCAAAGGTTCAGCCGTTAACTTGGAATAATTTGCTTTATCATATGTTGAAACCAAAGTCCAGTTAAATTTAACTATAGTTGTCGGATTTGTAGCATTTTCATACATATCAACATAATATGTACCCTTTCTCAAAGTGTAGAAATTCTTTCCGCTTTCTCCGAAAAAAATTACCGGAGTCAAAATATCAAGCTTATTCACATCATAATAAATAGAAACCGCAGTCGGATTTGACGAGTAGTTACTCCAGCTTACCTGCAATAAAGCATCATCCTCAAGAGTAAATTTGTAAAATTGTTTACCGGATTGTAACAGTTTTATACCTTTTCCGTTAGTAATTGTTGCTGCCTTTGCATTCATGGGAACAAAAACTATGAATGTCATAAGCAATATACCGATAACACCTATTAGAAATGATTTATATTGTTTCATTGTTTTCTCCTTATACATATTCCATCAATTCACTATTGCCATTTAAAAGTAATATAATTTCCAAGCCCACTGTAAAAGTTAGTTTTACTTACATCGCAGAAAATATAATACATCCCTTTCGGAAGAACATCTACTGAAGAAAAAATAGTATTATCATTAGAATCATAATTATCATTTAACCATTCAAAATCTTTATTATAAATATAAAGATAGGCGACCCCGCCGTAAGGTGCTTTTATTGTTACCTTCTGAGCCTCTGTTAATGTAATTTTATACCAACGGTCATAATTATAATTATTCGTACATACTATAGTTACCAAAGTATCCGGATTCAGCTTCTTGGCGGTTTTGGCGGAATAGTTTTCTCTTGAATATTTCGAAGCCGATGTCCAGCTGAATTTTACTACTGTGGTCGGAGTTGCGGTATTATCAAACATATCAACATAGTAGGTTCCTGCATCAAGGGCAATAAAATCCTTACCGTTAGATCCCATATTAGATACAGCATGCACAAGAGTCATTTTGTTTTTATCGTCATATATTCTGATTACAGCTTTTTTCTTAGCATTTTTGCTCCAGTTAAGCTGAACTAATGAATCCTCCCCGAGCGTAAATCTGTAGAACTGCTTTCCCGGTTTTTCTAATTTTACGCTATCCCCATTTGTAACTTTTGCCGCTTTGGCATTCATCGGGATAAAAACTATAAATGCCATCAGCAACATGCTGACTATGCCTAAAAAGGCAATTTTCAAGTGTTTCATAAATTCTCTCCTTTTACAACTAAATATTTTAACATTCTCCGCAAAGACTAAATTTAAAATCATTGTCCCTGCAAAACCGGCATTGTATAAACAAGCCACCTATTATAATGTACCATGCCGAAAAAAATCCAACAAGGCAACAATTATAGTAAAAAACAGTAATAATTCTATATAAAAAAAGCGAAATGCAAAAACATTCCGCCTTTCTATAATCTGTGTCAAACCTTATTATTGTTTATTTCCATTTGAACAAAACATGTGCGCCAAAAGGAATGTCATAAAATCTCGGAATTACAATATAATATGTTCCGGGATCAAAAACATCTTTGGTAGTCTTGCTCTTTCCATCAGAACTGAAATCATAATAATATTCTGACATATAATATGCATAGTCCCATTCATCGTAAAACCCCTGTTCGGGAGTAAGTACCAAAGGTACATCTGCTGTTGAGTAAGGACACATTATAGTAATTTTCTGTGCTTTTTTTAAATTGATTTTGTAAAAGCGTGCATAGTTATAATTGTCTACCTGAACAACCTCAACGAGAGTGTCGGCTTTCAATGTTGCAGCTTTTTTCTTGCAATAATTTCCCTTATCGTATTCGGAAGCAAATGTCCAGTCAAAACGAATTATAGTTGTAGGAGTTGCATAAGTATCCCACATGTCAACATAATAAACTCCCTCTCTAAGCGCTATCTGATCCTTTCCGCTCGATGTATTAATATCATTCCCATATACAGTACCAGTTTTATTTACATCGGTATATATTCTTATGTGTGCCGTTTTCTTTGCGTTTCTGCTCCAGTTAATCTGTACCAGTGCATCATCCGCAAGGGTAAATCTGTAGAACTGCTTTCCCTGATTCTGTAAAGTTACGCTTTCATTTTTTGCTACTTTGGCAGCTTTTGCATTCATCGGAATAAATACTACAAATGCCATCAGCAACATGCTGACTATGCCTAACAAGGCAACTTTCAAGTGTTTCATATTTTTCTCCTTTTACACTTAATTAAAACAACGTTCCCCTCAAAGACAAAACCTAAATCTTTTGTCTTTAAAAAATCGGTTTTCGCATATTTGCGCCCACCTTTTTTAATGTACCATACTGACAAATCCGTGACAACCCCGCAATTGTAACTAAAAAAGGCGAAATGTTTTAGCCATTTCGCCCTTTGTTTTTTTTAATCAATTACATTTTATTTATTTCCATTTGAATGCGACATATTCGCCTACCTTATTTGAGGTGTAAATCGTAGGTACCAAGATGTAATATGTTCCTTTGGGAAGTTTTTGATCGGTAGTGTAGCTTGTAACATCGTTACTTGCAGAACCATAATTATGATAAATAATATTACATTTTGAGTCCAGAATAAACGGCATGTAAAGATTACCGTAAGGTGCCATAATCGTTAACTTCTGTCCTTTTGTTAATGTGATTTTGTACCAGCGAAAATAATTATATTTGTGAACCTGCGCCACATGAACAATAGTGTCTGCTTTAAGAGTCTGTGCCGTTTCTAATGAATAATTGCCCTTATCGTATTTTGAAGCCGGCGTCCAGTTAAATTTCACCCTTGTTTCAGGCGTATATTGTTCATCATACATATCAAAATAATAAGTTCCTTTTGCCAAAACAATGAAGGTCTTTCCTTTTTTTCCGTTAAATAAAATGTATTTCAATCTCGAGCTTCTATCCTTGTCAGGATATAAAACCATTTCTGAAGCTCCTTTGTTATTGGTCCAGCTTATCTGAACTAAAGAATCATCAGCAAGAGTAAATTTATAGAACTGTTTGTCCGGGTTTAATAATTTTACGGTCTGTCCGTTTTCAACGGTTGCAGCCTTGGCATTCATCGGAATAAATACCAAAAATGCCATAAGGAGCATACTGATAATACCTAAAAATGCAATTTTCAAGTTCTTCATAATAATTTTCCTTTCCTGAAATTTATACCATTTCACTCTTTTAGTTTTAAACATCGGATTATAAATTATTTATTTCCATTTGAATGCGACGTATTCACCCACCTTAAATGCGGGATCAGTCATAGGTATCGAGATATAATATGTTCCTTTTGGAAGTTTTTGATCGGTAGTATAGCTTGTTGGATAGCCACTACTCGAAAAAGTATTATTGGTACAACTTAAATTCACGCTATTAGATTTCGAGTCCCAGATAGACGGCATGTAAAGATTTCCGTAAGGCGCCATAATCGTTAACTTCTGCCCTTTTGTTAATGTAATTTTATACCAGCGTATGTAATCATATTTGTGAACCTGAACGACATGAACAATTGTATCTGCTTTAAGAGTTTGTGCTTTTTTTAATGAATAATTGCCCTTAGAATATGTTGAAGCCGCTGTCCAGTTGAATTTCACCTTTGTTGCAGGCTTGGAATTATTATCATACATATCAAAATAATAAGTTCCTTTTGCCAAAGCAACAAAAGTCTTTCCTTTTTCTCCGTTAAATGAAATGAATCTTAATTCCTCGCTTCTTTCTTTGTCAGGATATAAAAACATTTCCGAAGATCCTTTGTTATTGGTCCAGCTTATCTGAACGAGCGAATCATCAGCCAGAGTAAATTTATAGAACTGTTTACCCTGGTTTAATAATTTGACGGTCTGTCCGTTTTCAACGGTTGCAGCCTTGACATTCATCGGAATAAATACCAAAAATGCCATAAGCAACATGCTTAATACACCTAAAACGGCAATTTTCAAGTTTTTCATAAGAATTCTCCTTTCCCATGCAAAATTATGCACATACACCATCAGTTGCTTTTTTCTTTGTCTTTTTTCATGTTTTCTTCAATCCAGGCTAATCTGTAATCAATATCTCTGGATCTTTTTTGAATTTCCTGCGAAATCTTTCTGTTTGCCGATATGACATCCGCCATCATACCGAGTACCCAGATCATAACCGCAATCATTATAAGCAGACTACAAAGAATAAGTGATTGTACATTTCCGTTCCCTTTTCCCATGAAAATGAAAATGATATATCTGACACCAAGAGCAAATCCTATTACGAAAGGTATGATACCGAGACTTATGAAGAAACGCATAGGTCTGTACATGAGGTATGCTCTGATAATGGTAACCATGGATTTTTTGATATAGCCGAACATGCTGTGGAACAGTCTGGACGGACGAAGTTCTGCATTCGTTCTGATAGGAACAGACATAATGGGAATGCTTGTTCTTCCGGCCTGAACTATCTGTTCAAGAGTATATGTGTATTCATTGATAACATTAAGCTGAAGTGCAGCCTCTCTGCTATATGCTCTGAAGCCTGAAGGAGCATCAGGTATATCGGTACCGGAGGCTCTTCTTACAACCCAGCTTCCGAAATGCTGGAGTTTCTTTTTAAGCCATGAAAAATGCTCCGTTTTGTCAATAGGACGTTCACCGATAACAATATCAGCTTTCCCTTCAAGAATAGGACGTACTATTGTTTCGACATCATCTCCGCAGTACTGGTTATCTGCATCCGTATTGACTATGATATCTGCGCCGTTCTTAAGGCATGCATCAATACCTGCCATAAAGCCCTTTGCAAGACCTTTGTTCTTCTTAAAATTAACTACGTAATGAACACCCCAGTTCTTTGCAACTTCAACTGTATTGTCCTTACTTCCGTCATTAATAATCAGATATTCGATTTCGTCTATCCCGTCAATGTGTTTGGGAAGATCATTTAATGCTATTTCAAGCGTTTCGGCTTCATTGTAGCAGGGGATTTGAATTATCAGTTTCATATTTTATTTCCTCTTCACGTATGTAAACAATTTATTTTAACATTTTATCTTAAGCGTTGCAAATCAGTGTCTTAATTTGAATATAAATATACATACGTATGATATTCTTCGTTAAAGAAATATTCGGGGTAACCAATCCAGGTATCGGTACCGTTTACCGTATCCTCACTGTGAATAAACGAGTAAATATACAGAGGTTTGTATTCTTTTTCGGTTATTGCCCCAATATCAAAATCTCCGATATCCTCATAAAAGAAATATATATTGTCATAATATTCCGACAGTCTGTCGCTCTGTGAATCAAGATCTCCGTCATACGGATATACATCCGCTCCGGAGGCTTTTAATAGAAGCATCCATTCCAAAAGAGTTTCGGTCTCCGACTCCAGAATAATCGCACTGTCAGGAAGTCTCTTCCGTTTTAATTCCGTCTCAACAACATTCCACTGCAATTTGGTATCATCGGGAGTTTTAATCATTACGGCGTCATAATTTAAATACAGTACCACCGAGGAAAAGCAAACCGCAGGTATCCACTCTGCTTTTCTCAAATCCCTGTACAATACAAACAGGAATACAACAAATATCATAAAAAACGGTACATCGTATCTTCCGTAATAATAAAAATGATTAATCTTCGGTCTTAAGAAAACGGCCCATATCATCATATACATGTAAACCACGTATATAAAAATCATCGGGGCACCAATTATCTTATCTTTTCGTAAAAAGATCAGACCTGCAAATATCAGAGGTATACTGATAATTCCTGTGGCCAATGATACAGCGGTTAAATTTGTGCCCGGATTAAAGAAATTGCCCTTACATATTTTACCACACAGGAATATGGCAAACACCGTAACTGCCAGCGAAGCTGCTTTTATGATTAATCCTTTGTTATTCTTCGTTTTTTCAATCAGTTTCTCAACCGGCGAAATTTTAAACAGCAGTGAGACGATAAGCACCGCCACGAAACAAATGATAACTGTCACAATAACTGCCAGCGTCAGTTCCTTATCTCCCGACAGTCTGTCTAAAAGCGATTTGGACAATCTGCTGAGTGGCTGCAGATAATTGTGTATCGTATATAACGATGCCAGTCTGACAGAGAATATAAACCCTGCAAGATATACAGGAAACATCAGAAGCACCGCCACCACAGCTCTTTTTCTTTTATCCCTCAGAACATTCAGAATTCCGCAAATCACGAACAGCGGGATCATGGTATATGCCGATATATGATAGAACGAAAATACTGCAACCGGAATCCATAAGTATAATCCCGCATCCTTTTTTTCATTGCATAAAAGATATATGAAGAATGCAACGATTACCGCGAGGAACATTTCGGTTAATGCCGATTTGGAAACCCAGATTATCAAAGGCGTGGTTCCGAGTATCGATAAAGCTATGGCTTCATAGAATGTTTTAATTCTGAAGTTTTCGAGAATATAAAAGACAGTCATCAGAAAACAGATAAAGAAAACCGTCTGACAATCCATCATATGAGAGATTCCAAACATCCTGCCAAACAAAGCAAGGATAGCAGGCCATGTCGGCAGGCCGTGATATATTCCTTCGAGCCCTGTTTTTCCGCCCGCATTGTCATCCGCATAAAAAGGCTCTGTCTGGTCTACCAGATAGTATCCCTGAAGCACTTTGACTTTATCTCTGAAAAATCTGTAATCGACGGGGTCGGAAAGCGTCTTTAACGCATAATCGAAATTAAGCACATTCGTATTGTTTCCGTAAACGAGTTCGACGGCTTTGGTCTGATACACGCCCTGATCCTGACCCATACCGAAAAATCCGAACTTACTTCCCGTAATCAAAAAAGAAAAAAGAATAACAACCAGAAAGGTTATCAATTCTTTTTTACTTATTTTTATTTTTTTTAATTTTTTTGCTCTGATTAAGGCGATTATTAAAAGCACCAAGACTGCAAAAAGGCTTATCAAAACCGCTTTTGTGACGGAATAATAATCAAATGCAAAGAGAGCGGCCGAAGCCAGGATGTATGCGAAAAAATATCCGGTAACGCCAAATACAAGAGACTTTATAACAGATATATTCTCATTAAATTTCGAAAAAATAAAAGCAAATGCAAAAGCACTTCCCAATATCGAAATTATGAAAATTGTAATCAAAAGACTATTCGGCATTTTCTATCTCATAAATACTT
>JAEEGI010008085.1_pt1 | contig 23310 bp, 17 predicted proteins | sample 8958751 | NCBI WGS metagenome assembly JAEEGI01 (sample SAMN16246545, study PRJNA631951) | gut metagenome | biome: gut microbiome; feature: rumen; material: KS-attached | host: Bos | place: Iran: Karaj | collected 2018-10 | reverse complement strand
GTTGGAAAACGCTTATGGCAGATTCATAGTCCCCTTTGCGGTAATAGGACAGGCCTTTAAGCGGGGCAATAAGGGTGTTGTCAGGATCTTCCGCCAGAAATGCTCCCGTCAGGGATATAGCTCCGTCATAATCACCCTTGCCAATTAGGACATTCACGGCCTTGGCCACGACCGACTCGTTCATCGGCCTCATGGCAAGGGAGCGTCTGTAGTACCACAAAGCCGAATCTGCCGATTCCATCTGGCGGAACGAATCACCGATAAAACTTAGTACAGCAGGAATGGAATCCAGTTGCAGAATTTCCCGACCGGCCTGAATGCTCTGTGGCCAGGCCTTGAGCCGGGCGTAGGTCTGCATTTGCCTGATCTTGTAAAGAACATTGTCCGGAGCACGGGATGATAGTAGGAAGTAGGTCCCTGCAGCACTCTCATAATCCCCGCTCTGGAAATGGCAGTCGGCTAGTTCGGAGAGGACGTCCTCGTCAAAACCTTCCGGTTTTACAAGTTCTGACAACTTCTCGATGGCCTCGTCGGTCTTATAAATGCTCTTGAGGTAACGTGCCTCCGCCAATATCCCCTTTCGGAGATCCAGCGAGTCTTGAGTTTGGGCATGTACGACACAAAGACTGCCAAGTAGGAGTCCGGTAATATAACTGAGTTTACGCATACGCGTTAATATGTTCTATAAATCTACTTAAGTTGGAAATAGATTGGGAAGTTATACGTCACTTTGACCGGATGTCCATCTTGAGACCCTGGAGTCCATCTTTCAGAACAGCTCGTAAGTACTCTCAATGCCTCAGTGTCCAAATCCGGGTGAACGCCTCGGACAATGCGAATATCCTTCATGTATCCATCCACATCCACTGCAAAGCTAAGGTCAATCCGCCCCTGGATACCGGCTTTTTTTGCATTTTCTGGATATTGCAGTTGTCCATTTACCCAGCGGGAGAATTCATTAGCATCCCCTCCGTTGAAAGTGGGCTTGACATCCACAAGATGGAATGGAACAGATTCTTCCAATTCAATCGCTATTCCCTCTGTATAGCTATCTCTGACTGGATTTACTGCATAGGCTGTGATAGAGAGAATAGGCAGGATGGCCACATAACACCAGCAAAACCATTTCGGAGAGGTTCCTTTCAGCATCATTGAAATCCGGCTTTTCAGATAGGAATGCTGAAATCCGCTTGCAAGAACAAAATGTTCATCGCCTACTGCTTTTCTGACTAATAACATTTGATACTGGCGGGCTTCTATGCCGGCATCTATGACAGCGTCATCTGCCTCGTATTCATGAAGAAGCCCCAATTCCGTTCGCATAATCCACACAAGCGGATTCCACCACCAGACAATCTGGATGATACGGTAAATGAATAAATCCAGGTAGTGGCAGCATTTTACATGCATCATTTCATGGGTAAAAATGGCAGGATTCTCTTCAAGATCTTTTCTCCCAATAACTATGATCTTTCCGAAAGAAAAGGATGGATGGTCTCCTTCCAACACTGTTGTCTGGTATCCCTTAATTAGCCTTTTCTCTCCGGTTTTCATCAGTCGTATCATTTTTACTGTGGAGATTGTCGTGTAAAGAATGATAACTAATGCCCCTATAAGATAAGCAATCGATAAGATGACCGGCCAGGATAGGAAGGAATCATGGGCGGCAGAAAGGGAGGACTCTTCTGAGCCAATTATTGAAAGTGGCCCAGCCGCTGTAGCGTGATTCGCTGTTCTAATTTTAAGTAAAGGAAGCAAAGAACAAATCACAGAACCCAGAAGAAGTACAATCCGATTCATCCGAAAGAAGGTAGCATGGCGCATCACCAGAAGGTAAAACGCATAGAAGATACCTAAATAGAGTCCGCTCCGGGCAATATAGTATAGGAATTCTGTCATGACTGCTGCTTTTCAATTGATGCAATTAATGCCTTCAAATCTGCAAGGTCGATCTTCTCCTCTTCCACGAACTGCGAAACTAAAGACAAATATGAGTTGTTGTAATGATTCGCGACGACATCAGAAACCTTACGACCTCTATACTGTCGCTCGCTAATCTTAACTTTATGACGGAATGAATTGGCCATGGGCTCCCGCTCCAGGAACCCCTTCTTCTCCAGTATTTTCACCAAGGTAGCTATAGTGTTATAATGGGGCTTTGGCTCCGGGAGATATGAAATAACATCACGGATAAACAAGGGCCCGTGCGCCCAAAAGATGTTCATCAAGATCTCTTCTTTAGCAGTCAAACTCTTTATCATAATGCAAAATATTATAGCTTCGACTGCAAAGATAGTAAACAAAAATTAATCTACTAATACTTTTAGTAGAAATACTGCATGTTTTAGTAGATTTGTGCTTAGCGAAGGGAGTTTTGATACTTTCTACCTTGAAAAATATGTTTGTCTGGAAAAAAGCATTATGTTTGGAACAAAACAATAATAATAGTTATTGCTGTCATTGTGAAGTGGCCTAACAAACTGTCTTTTTGAATCTTTGAAAACGAAGTTTGTTTGTCCGAATAGACATCAAATTTATTTAATTCATTGAAAATCAATATATAACAATATCTTTAACGAGGAGGAGTATTAAGAGAGAGTTTTACTCTTAACATACTGATTTACAGTGAGACAAACAAAAATTATTTGTTTGTCTCACTGTCTTTTTTGCATCAAATTCGGTCGTAAATAACGCTGAAAACCGCCCAAAATCGTGTGTTTTACAGATAAGTTTGTCTATTTTTTATCCTGCGGATTCTTCCTCGTGAATATTGGGATGCATCAATAAAAAAGTCCTCCAGAATCAAAGAGCCGAATATGGGAAGCAATTGTGTCAACGCTGTTGACACAATTGCAGGAACGTTAGGCACGGATTTAATCTCCGGAATAATCGGAGAATGATGCAATTTACTTTTTCTGGTAGTGACCCTTCATTGAGAAAACAAATACCAGAATCTTCTCTCCGTCTACTGAGTAGATAATCCTGTCAGTTTTGTTGATTCTACGAGACCACTTGCCAGTGAGGTTGTGCTTGAGCGGCTCCGGTTTTCCGATGCCTGAGTAGGGATGCTCAGCAATGTCCTTGAGGATTTCCTTTATTTTAACGACCGTTTTTACATCAGTTTTCTTCCACTCGTCAAAATCCTTCCGCGCCTGGGGAAGAAAGGCAATATTATAGCTCATCGACGTTTACAACTTCATAGTTCCCGTTTTTCACGTCCTCATCTCCCTGCCGGATAGCTTCAACCAGGTCCGGCTGGGACATGATGTATGCCGTTTCTACCATAGACTCATACTCTTCCAAAGACATAATGACAACGGCGGATCCTTTTCCCCTGTTCACTATGACATTGTCGGAATCCTTGACTACCCTGTCGAGATAGTCTTTGAGATTTGACCGAAGGTCTGTATATGTTGCTGTAATCATATTATAAGTACTTAAATAAGTACTGCAAAGATAATGCTTAATTCTGAAAACGCAATACTGGAAAGGAAAAACTACCGAAATTCAAGCTCAAACACTGTCCGGTTATCATCGCTTCTTAAAAATCAATGTGGAAAAACATCTTTAACGAAGAGGAATACTAATTGAAAATTAATAAGAGAGACGAGTTAAATAAAACTTGTCTCTCTTTTTTTTACGCAAATACCTCGTCAGGTATACCCATAGAACGCACTTCCTGAGGGGGTGGATCGCATCGGGAAAGATTTCCTTGTCTATTATTCTGTCATTGTCGGTTTTTATTTATATTTGCGAAGTTCACCAATCCATCATTGTTATGAATCACATACTTACACGACTCGCTCTCTTCGCCGTTGCCGTTCTGGCAGTGTCTTGCAGTAAGGACTATCTTTCTCCCGAAGAACTTTTCAAGGATAGTTCGAAGGTTGCGAAGACTATGATCGAGACGAAGAGCAACGAGTTTGAAGACACTGTCGTTTCATTCGGCAGTCCTGTTGTTTACAGGAAAAGCGATATGGAAGGCAAGTCTTGGCTTTCTGCGTGGAGCGAAGGCAGGATGGTATATGATATGTTTATGCTCAGTATCTATTTTGATAACATAGACAAAATGAAGGTTGGGGATACGCTGAAGACGAGTCGTTTCATGTTTTCGTTCCCCGCTTCAAGCGATAGTAACGCCACGACCTATACATATGGAGGGAAGATTACTCTTGCAGACAAGGGCGACGGTTATGTCATACTCCACTTCCACAGAGTCAGTTTCAGTTGTTCCTTTGGGAAATATGTGACAGACGGATACTTGTATTGCACGCTTGAGGATGAGTTTCAGATAGCGTATTGATCTGTTTCCCTTTCCTTGCCTTTTTTGAAACAGATGTAATTTGCAACGCGTTCATGCAGCGTGATTTATGCAAATCAACCGGCGCGGACTGAAGCTGGTTGGATTGCGCAACATGATAATAATCAGCAAATTGAAGAAAACGCCAGGGTCTTCAACATGAATCCCGGGACCACGACTTGTTTGGACAAGAAAGAATAGTTAATTTTGTTTGATCCATCCACACTCGGCTGGAAGGTAATAAGTATTTAACAACAGATATGAAAGCGAACTACTTTTTTATTCTCGCGGTGGTCGCAGCGGGAATGCTGGCGTGCTCCGGAAATGACGCTAAGTATGTGATTACAGGCAAGAACGCCCCCGTAGACGGGACCTCCGTCTATCTGGTGGACCGGATTATTGCCGACGACATCGACAGCGCAGTAGTGACCAACGGCACCTTCGAAATGAAGGGAAAGGCCGCAAAAGACGCCTTCCTGAGCATTGTATTCGAAGACTCGGACTGGTATTACCCGCTTTTCAACGACGGAGTTCCCGTGCAATTCGATTTCGCCGACAGTTCCGTCACCGGGTCTGCCCAGAATGTCAAACTGACGGAATGTGACAAGCGGGACTCCAAGTCCTACGCCCGGGTGAATCAACTCCTCGATGGCTTTTTGGCCTTGCCCAAGGAGGAGCGGGATGCCGCCCAGAACGCATTTCTCGCACAGTATGAGGAGGTATTCCATCAGTATGCTGATACCAAACTGGCCATCATCGAGGAGAACAAGGACAATCTCATCCCCGTCGCTTTCATGGAGAACGTCCCCGAAGTCTTAGGCCACGCCAAGTTCAACGAGCTAGTCTCCTCGGATGCTCCCTTTGCCAAGCATCCCTTCATCGTGGATCTCAAGGAGAGTCTGGAAAAGGCTGTTGCTGAACAATTGAAGGCCGATGATGCCAAGAGTGCCATCATCGGCAAGCGCTTCCTGGACTTGGAAGAGGCGGATACCGAAGGCAATCTGCATAAACTGAGCGAGTATGTGGGACAGGGCAAGTGGGTACTGGTGGACTTCTGGGCCTCCTGGTGCGGGCCCTGCAAGACCGAAATGCCCAATGTGGTAGCTGCTTACAAGCAGTACCACGACAAGGGTTTTGAGATTGTCGGGCTCTCCTTTGACCGCGAGAAGGATCCTTGGCTCAAGGCCATCATCGAATGGCAGATGCCGTGGATCCACCTTTCCGACCTGAAGTTCTGGAAGAGTGTTGCCGCGGAAGTATACTCCGTCAACTCCATCCCGGACAACCTTCTGATCAACCCCGAAGGCATCGTCGTAGCCCGCGGCCTCCGCGGTGAGGCGCTGGCGAAAAAACTTGCCGAATCCATCCGATAATCATCCGACCCGGCACCACATTATTATTAACCAAAACTGACAATCGTATGAAACATATTCCACTGATCGGCGCGATAGCGATCTGTGCGTTCGCCCTTAACATCAACGCAAGCGGAGCCGTTCCGGACAGGATAGCCAGAATCCAGATCGAAGGGAACCAGAGACTGCAGTTCGGTCCGACGACCGATATCCCGCACGCCAATGCATTCAGCCTGACCGTATGGGATGCCGACGGTAATCCCGTTAGCGAGGCAGACCTCAAGACGGTTACGGACGGCTTCGTGGTTGACTGGGACATTGCAGGGTTCCAGACCGAGAACGACCTGCCGGGACAGTATTGCGACTCCTATGGCGCGTTCACGGTCAACGGCAAGCCCTTCCTCTCGACGAGTTTCGAACTGCGCAACGTCCCCATGAATTTCTACGGCACGCTCCGGGCTGTCCTGAAGGCAGGTGACAAAGTGCTCCGCGCCGAAAAGCGCGTAGTCGCCCTGGGCAACGAACGGCAGCCGAACACGCAGGTGCTCCCCGAAGGAGGTTATCCCAAGGCATTCAACGGTTTCCCTGACCAGCTCCTCGGAGAGAAAGTACTCACGGAGCGGTATGGGCAGGCCCAGGACATCGTGTTCGGAAAATGGATCGTTGCCGGCAGTGATGCCGGCCAGCAAGCCGAGCTCTGCCAGGATCCGGATGGGTCCAAGTTTATCCGGTTCAGCGCGCATGAGACCGGCCAGTCGCATGTGTTTGCCAAATCCTTCACGCCACCCGTCTCGGTCATGGTCTTTACCGCAAAGGTACGGTTCCACGAACCCGGAGCCGTCATGATGCTGAGTTCCCGTTTCCCCTTCCAGTTCAACAACCGGCTCTACACGAATCCCGTCACGCTGCTGTTTGACGGCCAGTCCGTCACGCTCAATGATTCCCCGTTGGCCAAGAGAGGCAAGGCAGTCAAAATCAAGACAGACCACTGGTACACCGTCTCCCTGGAGATAGACAAGAAGGGAGAATTGTGCCAGGCATCCGTAGCCGACGCAAAGGGGAGAATCCTCGGCAAGAGCGAACAGGTCAAGTGGAAACAAACGTCGAATCCTGACTTCTTCAGCATCGGCTTCTCCGATGAGGCCAGCGGGACCATCGACATCGCAGAATACGAAGCCATCTCCCCGAATGCCGACGCGGAACGTTTCGAAGCCCCGGTCGAGAAAGGCAACCTATATCGGGTCATAGTCACCTACCAGGGCATTCTCTCTTCGGGTTACGTCAACAGCGACCTGGCTGGATATATCCTGGGACGGCACGACGTGATGAGTACGGATACGCTGGTAGTCGCATGCCCGAGAGACGTGTTCGACCTGCGAATCGGCGCCAACGCCGGGGGCGAAGCCAGGATCGAAGATGTGCAGCTCGTCAAATTGCCGAAACCCGCGCGACGCGCAAAGCCCAAGGTACACCACATCGGGGATTCGACTTCTGCCAGTACCGGGTCCTGGGCCTGGAGTCTTGAACGGATCCTCAGCACCGGTTTCCCGGCACTCGCCGAACTGTGTGACTTCGGCAACCAGGGAGCCGGCGGCCGCAATCTCAGCACCTACTATCAGCAAGGGAAGCTCGCTGAGGTCCTGCTCGACATCTGCCCCGGAGACGTCGTGATGCTGGGCAACAACGGGACCAACGGCCTGAATTCCACTTTCGAGGACGATGTGAACTATTACCTCGACGCTGCCGAAGCGATGGGGGCAAGCGTCATCCTCAATTCCTATACGCCCCATGGCGCAGTCAGCAACCATACGAAAGGTTACAATCCGGAGACCCACACCTTCGACAGTTACCGCCGGGACACCTACGACGTCATCGTGCGCAAGGTCGCGGCGCAGCGGTCGCAACAGGACCCCACCTATCTAGGATTTGTCGAAATCGGGCAGAATGCCGACGCCATCTTCAACGCCTATGTCACGGACTACAAGGCAAACGGATACGATTCAGCCGAAGCTGCTGCCCAAGCCATCATCTCCTGTTTCAGGGACCATAACCACTACGACAAGGGAGAATTGGCGTGCCAGCTCATGCTGAAAGGATATCCCGGCTGTCCGGCTCCGGGCATCGTGGAACAAATTGTCACGCTACTGAAAAAGGACGTCCAAAAGCAATAATCCGGTTTCAGCCGGAGCGCGCTTCGTCATACTGGCGATCCCACTCGCGGTAGTACTCCAGCTTGGGATCCTCGAACAAGGACATCTGGATGGCGCTTTCGTGGGTGAGTTTGGTCACGCCCAGGCCAACCTGGCGAATGGGCGTCACACCGTCCCAGATCTCCGCAAGCAGGCGCCGGGCCTCGTTCAGGATCACGGCGGTCACGTCTGTAGGTTGATGGAGGGAGGTCTGCTTCTGGACCACGGAGAAGTCCTTGTGCTTGATGAAGATGGAGACCGTGGATGCCCGGAATCGGTCCCGGCGGATGCGGTGCGCCACGATGCAGGCCACATTGAACAGGGCGCGGTCGATGTCCTTCGGATCCGTGTAATCCCGGGAAAACGTCCGTTCGGCGCTATAGCTCTTCGCCTCCCCCACCTCGGTCTCGACCGGGGAATCATCCCGCCCGTTGGCATTCTCGTGGAGCTGCAGGGCGAATTTCTGGCCGACCAGCTGGGTCAGAGAGCCCATCCCCAGCTTCGCCAGGTCGCCGATGGTGCGGATGCCGTTGGCCGTCAGGCGCGCCTCGGTCTTCTTCCCGACCCATAGCAGGTCCCGCACGCCCAGCGGCCACATCTTCTCCTCCACCTCGCTGTCCCACAGGGTATGCACCTTGTCCGGTTTCTCAAAGTCCGAGGCCATCTTGGCCAGCAGCTTGTTGGAGCCGACCCCCACGTTCACGGTGAATCCCAGGCGTTCCCGGATCGTATCCTTGAGTTCCGTGGCGATCTCCACGGGGTTCCGCGAGCCGCAGCGGAAGGTCATGTCGATGAAGCACTCGTCGATGCTGAACTGCTGCAGCACGGGAGAATAGCTCCGGCATATCTCGATAAAACCCCGCGAGCACTCCTTGTACCAGGCCCAGTCGCCGTGCACGATTACCAGCGAGGGGCAGGTGCGCAGGGCCATCGACACCGGCTGCGCCGTCTTGATGCCCAGCTTCTTCGCAGGCATCGAAGCGGCCGTAATAATACTCCGCCGGTCGTTCGGATCACCCGATACGACCGACGGAACAAGCCTGATGTCAGGGCCGCCCTCCCGCACCATCTTCACCGCCGTCCAGCTCAAAAAAGCGGAATTGACGTCGATATGGAAAATTATGCGGGAGTGCGTACTATTTGCCTTTGTTGAATGCGGCCGCGCGGGCATTCGCCTCCTCGGCCGTCAGGAAACCACCGTCCTTGACGATGAGCTTGTAGGTGAAGGTGGCGGTCTCGCCAGGGTTCAGCTTCAGCTCCACCGGCTCGGTGAGCGTCTTGTCAAAGTCCTTGCCTCCCATGCTGTTGACGGCGAAAAGGCCGTAGCCGCGGGCATGAGACCATGCCGGGAAGTTGGGGTTGTCCTTGGAGTCGATGATCAGGATGGAGATGTCGTCTCCCTCCTTCGTGCCGTTGAGCATCGTCCACTCCGCGCGCTTGGACCAGACGTCGTCGCCCTTGTCGCCCAGGTTGTTGACATACTCGCCGTTGATACCCTCGTTGTTGACCGTGGCCACTTCCGTCACGATGCCGTTGGCGTCCGTGTAACGCTCAGGACGGTCAGAAGGCTTCTGGAAGGCGCGGTCGACGCGGAGGCCCAGCATGCCCTCCTTGTTCTCCTTGAACAGGACGGGCTCCACGGCGGTCAGCTTGGCCTGACGCACGACGGAACGCTCGTTGCCGCTGCCGGCGAAGGTGAAGGTGGTCTCCTCCTTGAGGAGGACCTTGCCGTCGTTGTCCACCCAGTTGGCGCGGGTGACGAGCTTGTCGCCCTGGGCGGACACGATCCCGTCAAAGACCACGGAGCCGTAGGAAGGCTTGCGCTCGGCCGGGATCGCGAAGGAATTGTTCCAGAAATCCAGGCCGTTGACATTGCCGAAATTGAACCACAGGCCCACGTGGTGCGGGTGGTCCGTGCTTTCGAAAGCCCTGGGAGCGCGGGGATAGCCGCGGGTGATGTCCTTGCCGGAAGCGGAGAAGATCGGCCAGAGGACCTGCTTCTCCATGTCGTTCGGGTAGATGAAAGACGTGAAGCAGGAACCGCCGATGTTGACGTCCACCTTGCGGGCGGCGTCGTCACGGACAAATTCTACCTCGGCTTTCTTTTCAGCCGTGCAGGCCCATGACAGGGCCAGCACGGACAGTAAACAAAGGATCTTCTTCATATGGCTAGTACTGGAAAGGCTTGCCGCCGGCCATGATTTCCTGCGTGGCGGGATCGAACACGGTGAACTCATGGGTGCGCAGGGCCGCGGTGACCATGGCGCAGGCGATGGAGTGGTTGTAGCCGGCCATGTAGTTGGCGTTCGGCTGCTTGCGGCTGCGCACGCACTCCATCCAGTTGAGCATGTGGTTGGAGGTCATCGGGTCGCCGCCGGTGTTGGCCTCGGTGCTGACCTTGACGTTTTCCGCCAGGGAGAAGGACTCGAGTTTGTTCTCCTTCATGCCCATGGCAGCGGCGTCGCGGGCGGCCATGCCGCCGTTGGGAGTGACCATGTTGGTGTCGAGGTTGAGCTCGCCGCCGTTGGAGTAGTAGATCTCCTTCACGCCGCCGGCGCTGTTGGTGAAGCGGGAAGAGTAGATTACCTGGAAACCCTTGGTCGGGTCATCAACAGGGCCGTAGTCGAGCACGGCGGTCATGGTGTCGTAGTTGGTACGGCCGTCGTTCCACAGGTAGATGCCGCCGTTGGCAGCGACGCTGCGCGGATAGTTGTAGCCGGTGAACCAGTGCACCGTGTCGATCTGGTGCGCCATCCACTGTCCCGGGATACCGGAAGAGAACGGCCAGAAGAGACGGAACTCCAAGTACTTGCGCGGATCGAACGCCTGCCAGGGGCGGTTCATCAGGTAACGCTTCCAGTCGGTGTCCTCTTCCTTCAGGAGGGGAACCGTGTTGGGGCGGCGCCAGCGGCCCGGCTGGTTGACGTTCCAGGTCATCTCGACCATGACGATGTCGCCGAACTTGCCGGAACGCAGGAAGTCGTTGGCGGCGTGGTAGTTCGGGGCGCTGCGGCGCTGGGAACCGATCTGGACGATCGTGCCGGCCTTCTCGATCGCGGCCTTGGCCACGCGGGCGTCGGCCATGGTCTCGGCGAACGGCTTCTCCACATAGGCGTCCTTGCCGTTCTCTGCAGCCTCGGCGGCGTGCAGGGCGTGCTGGAAGTCGGCCGTGGAGATGATCACGGCGTCGATGTCCTTGTCCTTGTACATCTGCTCGTTGTTGACGTAAGTCTTGATCGCGTGGCCGAAACGGGTCTCCAAGGTGTTCTTGGCTTCCTCACGGCGCAGGCGCCAAAGGTCGGACACGCCGACCATGTCGAAGTTCTGCTTCTGGCAGTGAGCCTGGAAAGCAGGCAGGAGGGAACCCTTGAAGCGGTCGGAGTAGCCGACGACGGCGACATTCACGCGGTCGTTGGCGCCCATGATCCGACGGTAGCTGGAGGCGCTCAGCCCCTGGCCGCCGATCACGATGCCGGCTGCGGCATAGCCCGCCTTCTTGATAAATTCTCTTCTTTCCATAAAAGACTGTTGATAATGTGATTAATATTGGTTTTGTGGTGTCTCGCGCAATTGCTTGTAAATATAAGCAAAATAAACCGTCATTCAAAATCCCGGCACTCCTATTTCTTGCCGGACTTCGCATGGTCATAATATTCGGCCGTGGCCGTGAAAAAGGCGTCACTGCTGGAGTTGAGCGCCGTCTCCACGGAGTCCTGTATCACCCCGATGATGAAGCCCACGGCCACCGCCTGCATGGCAACGTCCTGGGAGATGCCGAAGAAAGAGCAGGCCATGGGCACCAGCAGCAGCGAGCCGCCGGCCACGCCGGAGGAGCCGCAGGCACCCAGCGTGGCGATCACGCTGAGGAACAGGGCCGCGCCGAAACTGACCTCCAGCCCCATGGTGTGGGCTACGGCCAGGGACAGGACCGTGATCGTCACGGCGGCGCCGTTCATGTTGATGGTCGAGCCGAGCGGGATGCTGACCGAGTAGAAATCCTCGTCCAGCCCCAGGTCATGGCAGAGCTCCATGTTGATCGGGATATTGGCGGCCGACGAACGCGTGAAGAACGCGCTCAGGCCGCTGGTGCGCAGGCAGCGCCAGAGCAGCGGATAGGGATTGCGCCGCAGCAGGATGAAGGCAATCAGCGGATTGGTCACCAGGGCCGTGAGCAGCATGCAGCTCACCAGCAATACCAGCAGCTTGCCGTAGTCGACGAAGATGTCCAGCCCGTTGCCGGAGACGGAGGAGAACACCAGGCCCAGGATGCCGAACGGGGCGAACTGGATAATCCACTCCACGACCCGGGACACCGCACCGGCGAAATCGGAGACGATCCGGATGGTCTCCTTCCCCGCCAGCAGGCGAAGCGCCACGCCGAGGATGATGGACCAGAACAGGATGCCGATGTAGTTGGCGCCGGCAAGCGCCGCCACGGGATTCATCACCATGTCGGTCAGCAGTTTCGTGAACACGTCGGCGAGCGAGGACGGCCCGGGGGCGCTCTCGCCGGCGGGGCTGGCCAGTTTCAGCGTCACGGGGAACAGGAAACTGCCCACGACCGCCAGCACGGCCGCCAGCAGGGTCGTCGCCAGGTACAGGGTGATGACCGTGCGGAAACGGGGGCCCAACCCGCCCTTGGCCTTGGCGATGGACGAGGCCACGAGCACGGCCACCAGCACGGGCGCGATGGCCTTGAGGGCGCTGACGAAGACCGTACCCAGGATGCCGATACCCTGCCAGCCGGGGCAGAGCAGTCCCAGGGCCGCACCGATCACGAGGCCGCACAGGATCCGGAGCACCAGGCTCGTCCCTGTCCATTTCTTGAGGAGTTGAGATACTTTATTCATCGAATCAATAATTGGTCATCATACGGGCTGCCCGCCCAGGATCACCTGGCGGATAAACGGGGTCTGGTAGAGATAAGGCAGTTTGTCAAGCGTCCAGCCGGGCCGGGAGAGGATCAGGTCCGCCCGCTTGCCGGGCGTCACGGATCCGGTCTGTCCGCTGACGCCCAGGGCATAGGCGGCGTTGAGCGTCACGGCATTCAGGGCCTGGACCGGGGTCAGGCGCATCCGGATGCAGCCCAGGGCCATCACGAAGCGCATGTCGCCGGACGGTGAGGAGCCCGGGTTGTAGTCCGAAGCGAGGGCGATCCCCAGTCCGGCGGCGATGAACTCTTTCGCACGGGCATACGGGATCCCGAGGAAGAACGAAGATCCCGGCAGCATCGTAGGCATCGTGTCCGTGCCCCGCAGGGCCTCGATCTCCGCGTCCGTAGTCCGCTCCAGATGGTCCACCGACAGGGCCCGGTGTGCCACGCCCACCTGCACGCCGCCGCTGACGGCCAGCTCGTTGGCGTGGATCTTGGGGCGCAGGCCGCAGCGGGCACCTGCCGCCAGGATCCGCCCGGTATCCGCCGGCGTGAAGAACCCTTCGTCGCAGAAAACGTCCACGAAATCAGCGAGTTCCGCCGCCTGCGGCATCATCCCGACCATCTCCTGCACATATCTTTCGTGCGTGTATCCGCGCCCCACGGCGTGGGCGCCGAGGAAGGTGGCGCGCACCGTTGCCGGCACGGTCTCCCGGATGCGCCGGATCACGCGCAGCATCTTCAGTTCGTCCGCCGGGTTGAGTCCGTAGCCGCTCTTGATCTCGAGGGTACCCGTCCCCTTGCTGATCATCTCCCGGACACGCTCCACCGACTGGGCGTACAACGCCTCTTCCGGGGTCCGGTGCAGGAGGTCGGCGGAATTGAGGATTCCCCCACCCCGGGCGGCGATCTCTTCGTAGGAGAGCCCTGCGATCTTGTCGAGGAACTCCCCTTCGCGGCTGCCGGCATAGACGACATGCGTATGGCTGTCGCAGAATGCCGGCATGACCATGCCCCCCTGCGCGTCAATGACGTCGGTTTGGCTGCCATCGTCATTCCGGGCTTGACCACCATAGTCATTCCGGGCTTGACCCGGAATCTCCCCCATCCGCCCAAAACCCGCGATCACACCGTCCTCGATACGCAGCCAGGCATCGTGCAGGATGCCGGTCTGCGACATCTCAGCGCCCTGCTTGCGCAGCACGCCCGGCGGCACGATGCCGGCCAACTGTCCGATGTGGGTGATTAGCATAGGTCACGAAGGTACTGCTCCCTGCGCAAAAAAACAATGGATTTCTCGATCAACGGATGCATATACGTATCATTCGAGAGGAAAGGCACTTCCTTCCGGTAGTCGGCGAAGATCTCCTCCAGCCGCGCGGAGCTCTTCGCCGGCCGGCGGAACTCCAGCGCCTGGGCAGCGTTGAACAGCTCGATGGCCAGGATCGTCTCCACGTTGTCGATGACGCGGACCAGTTTGGTGGCGGCGTTGGAGCCCATGCTCACATGGTCTTCCTGGCCCTGCGACGAGGGGATGGAGTCGCAGGAAGCCGGCCAGCACATACCCTTGTTCTGGCTCACGATCGACGCCGCGGTGTACTGCGGAATCATGAACCCGTTGTTGAGTCCCGGATTGGCCACCAGGTATTTCGGCAGGCCGCGGTGGCCGTGGATCAGGCGGTAGGTCCGGCACTCGGAGATGTTGCCCAGCTCCGACATCGCGATGGCGAGCGCATCCATCGGGATGGCGATCGGCTCGCCGTGGAAGTTCCCGGCGGAGATGACCATGTCCTCGTCCGGGAAGATGTTGGGATTGTCCGTGGCGGAATTGATTTCGTTCTCGATCACGGACTTGACATAGAGGATATTGTCCTTGACGGCGCCGTGGACCTGCGGGATGCAGCGGAAGCTGTAGGGATCCTGGACGTGCTCCTTGGGCCGGTTGATCAGCTCGCTGCCGTCCAGGATCTTCATGAAGCGCTCACCCGTCATGATCTGGCCGACATGCGGGCGGAGCTGGTGCGTCAGCGGCAGGAAGGGTTCGATCCGTCCGTCGTAGGCGTCCAGCGACATGGCGCCGATCAGGTCCGCCCAGCGGGACAGGCGCATGCTCTTGAGGATGGACCAGACGGCGTGGGCGCTCATGAACTGGGTGCCGTTGAGCAGCGCCAGGCCCTCCTTGGACTGGAGCGTGATGGGCTCCCAACCCTTTTCCGCCCAGACTTCCGCAGACGGACGCACACGTCCCTGGTAGAGCACCTCGCCCAGGCCGATCAGCGGCAGGCTCAGGTGCGCGAGCGGGGCCAGGTCGCCGGAGGCGCCCAGCGAACCCTGCTGGTAGACAACCGGGAGGATGTCCTCGTTGAACATGTCGATCAGGCGCTGGACCGTGACCAGCTGGACACCGGAATGGCCGTAGGAGAGGCTCTGCGCCTTCAGGAAAAGCATCAGCTTGACAATCTCAGGTCGGACCGTCTCCCCCGCCCCGCAGGCGTGCGAGACGACCAGGTTGTACTGGAGCTGGGAGAGTTCGTCGGCCGGGATGGTCACGTTGTAGAGCGAGCCGAAGCCCGTGGTGACGCCGTAGACCGGACGGTCGAGGTCTTCCATCTTGCTGTCCAGGTACTTGCGGCATTTGACAATCGCCTCTACGGATTCGTCGGAAAGGACGAGACGGGCATGGTTGTCGATGATTTCTTTCAGTTGTTCAAGTGAAAGGCGTGCGTTGGAAATTGTATGTATCATTGTCTTTTCTGTTTTCATAGTCATTCCGGGCTCGACCCGGAATCTAAAACATTCCGAATAAGGTTTTCATCGGCCAGGCTGGGGAGGGTGACCCGCAGGCCGGGGGTGCGGGCCATCTCGCGCTCGATGGCGCTCCGGGCCCCCGTGTTGCGGGCCCAGGAGCGGCGCGCGATGCCGTTGTTGACATCCCAGAAGAGCATCTCGCGGATGTGGCGGGCTGCGTCGTCGGAGCCGTCGATGACCATTCCGAAGCCGCCGTTGATCACCTCGCCCCAGCCCACGCCGCCGCCGTTGTGGACGGAAACCCACGTGGCGCCGCGGAAGGCGTCGCCGATGACATTCTGGACGGCCATGTCGGCCGTGAAGCGCGAACCGTCATAGATATTGGACGTCTCCCGGAAGGGAGAGTCCGTGCCGGAGACGTCGTGGTGGTCGCGTCCCAGGACGATGGGAGCGGAGATCTCCCCGCTGCGGATGGCATCGTTGAAGGCGAGGGCGATCTTGGTCCGCCCCTCGCAGTCGGCGTAAAGGATGCGGGCCTGCGAGCCCACTACCAGGTGGTTGCGTCCGGCTTCCTCGATCCAGCGGATGTTGTCCCGCATCTGCCCGGCGATCTCGTCCGGGGCCGTGGCGGCGATTTCCGACAGGACCCGGACCGCGATGGCATCCGTCTTCGCCAGGTCGGCGGGATCTTCACTCAGGCAGACCCAGCGGAAAGGTCCGAAACCGTAATCGAAATAGAGCGGGCCCATGATGTCCTGCACATAGGACGGGTAGCGGAAGCGCCCGTCCGGCAGCAGCACGTCCGCCCCCGCACGGGAGCTCTCCAGCAGGAATGCGTTGCCGTAGTCGAAGAAATACATCCCCCTGTCAGCCAGGCGGTTGATAGCAGCCACCTGCCGGCGGAGCGACGCGCGGACCGCCTCGCGGAAGCGCTCCGGCTCCTCCGCCATCATGCGCTTGGACTCCTCCAGGGAATACCCAACGGGATAATAGCCGCCCGCCCAGGGATTGTGCAGCGAGGTCTGGTCGGAGCCCAGGTCCACGCGGATGTCCTCGTCCGCAAGCCGTTCCCACAGGTCCACGACATTGCCCACATACGCGAGGGACACGACTTCGCGGGCAGCCACGGCCGCACGGATGCGCGCCAGCAGTTCGTCCAGGTCTTCGTGGAGTTCGTCCACCCAGCCCTGGTCGTAGCGCTTGCGCGCCGCCAGCGGGTTGATCTCCGCCGTCACGCTCACCACGCCGGCTATGTTGCCCGCCTTGGGCTGGGCGCCGGACATGCCGCCGAGGCCCGCGGTAATAAAAAGCATGCCGTTGCGGTCGTCTCCACTCAGGCCCCGAACCCGGAGCTGCTTCCGCGCAGCATTCATCACCGTGATGGTAGTGCCGTGCACGATGCCCTGCGGGCCGATGTACATGTAGGATCCGGCTGTCATCTGGCCGTATTGCGACACGCCGAGGGCGTTGAAACGCTCCCAGTCATCGGGCTTGGAGTAATTCGGGACCACCATGCCGTTGGTCACGATGACGCGCGGAGCGTCCCGGTGGCTCGGGAAGAGTCCGAGCGGGTGGCCGGAGTACATCACGAGCGTCTGCTCGTCACTCATCGTGGCCAGGTACTGCATCACCAGGCGGTACTGCGCCCAATTCTGGAAGATGGCGCCGTTGCCGCCGTAGATGATCAGTTCGTGGGGATGCTGGGCCACGCGGGGGTCCAGGTTGTTCTGGATCATGGCCATGATGGCCGCCGCCTGCCGGCTCCGCGCCGGGTACTCCTCCACGGGACGGGCATACATCTCATAATCGGGACGGAAGCGGTACATGTAGATGCGGCCGTAGTCGCGCAGTTCCCGGGCGAATTCCCGGGCCAGCACCGCATGGTGCCGCTCCGGGAAATAGCGCAATGCATTCCGGATGGCGAGGACTTTCTCCTCCTTCGTCAGGATGTCTTTCCGCTTGGGCGCATGGTTGACCGACGGGTCATAGGCTTTCGGCTCCGGCAACTCCGCCGGGATGCCTTCGAGAATCACACGCTGGAAATCGGAAAGCGTCTGCTGTTTTTCGTTAGTCATTGTTATTCTGTGGTTTATCAAAAGCAACCGGCACTGAATCAAACCGGTTAAATACTGCAACTAGTTAACAATCAAACATATATGCAAAACGCTAACAAATATGTTTGTCAACCTCCGCCAGGACTTCGTCATGGATGGCGACGGCCTGCGCGGCGATCTCAGCGGCGCGGGCGAGGAGCGGAGCGGCGGGAGCCGGGTCCGAGAGGCCCGCGGCGTTGATGCGCACGTTAAGGTACGCACCGCGGACGGCCGCGAGGGCGGCCAGCGCGGCCACGCCGGCATCCGACGCCGACGCCGGATTGCCCTTGCGGGCCATATCGAGGGCCAGCGGCAGTGCCTTCAGCGACGCCTCCATCGTCTTGAGCGGCACGGAGGCCGCATAGAGCGTCGCGGCCTCGAGCGCCGCAGCGCGGGCGGCCTTCTCCTCGGCCGTGCCTTTCGGCAGCGAGAGCGCATCCATGATGCGGTTGAAGGCGGCCGTGTCCTCGTCGACCAGGGCGGTCAGCTCCGCCACGAGGGCCTGGCCCTGCTCCGCCACGTCGGAGAACTCCTTCCAGCGGTCATCCCAGCCCCGCTTGTGGGCGGAGAGGTTGGCCACCATCGTGGCGAGGGCGGCGCCCAGCGCGCCCATGCAGGCGGACACGGAGCCGCCTCCGGGCGCAGCGGACTCCGAGGCCGTCTCGGCCACGAAATCCTTCACACGCATGCGCACAAGACGCTCTCGGACAGCCGCTTCCGCAGGATCTTCCATCAGGTATTCGATGACCTTCTCCCGGGGATCGAAAGGCTTCAGGTCGTCCAGCGACATCGACTTGACGGCTATCTTGATGATCTCCTCCTCGGAGATACCCAGCGAGCGCTGCTGCTTCTCCAGATAGAAGCGGCCGGCGTCCAGCAGGACCTGCTTGGGCACCAGTCCCACGATCTCCGTACCGGTGACGCGCAGGCCGCGCGCCGCGGCCGCCCGGCACACCTCCTCGAAGGCGACGTGCAGCGGCGTGGCTTCGATGTCGGTGATGTTCATCGACACCTGGGCGATGCCGTATTCGTCGATATACCAGCCGATGGCCTTGCAGCCCTTGAGCGTGCCGGGGATCCAGAGCTGCTCTCCCGCGGCATCCTTGAGCAGCTTGCCGGTCAGCGAGCCGCCTTCGCGGGCCTTGCGGCCCTTCTCGCGCACGTCGAAGGCCACTGCCATGGCCCGGCGCGTGGAAGTGGTATTGAGGTTGAAATTGACGGCGATCAGGAAATTGCGGGCGCCGACGTTGGAGGCGCCGCTGCGGGCGGCCGTATCGTCGTACGCGCCGCCGAAGTCCGGCTTGCGCTCCGGATCGGCCATCTTCTCGGGCAGGGCCTCGTATTCGCCGGCACGGCAGACCGCCAGGTTCTTGCGTTCAGGCTTGAAGGCGGCGGCTTCGTAGCAGTAGCACGGGATGCCGAGCTCCCTGTACATCCGCTCCGCCAGGGCGCGGGCGAGTGCCGCGCATTCTTCCAGCGAGATGCCGGAGACCGGGATCAGCGGCAGGACGTCCGTGGCTCCGCTGCGCGGGTGCGCACCATGGTGGCAACGCATGTCGATCAGCTCCTGCGCGGCCTTCGCCCCCCGGAAGGCGGCCTCCACGACCGGCTCCGGCTCCCCGACGAAGGTGACGACCGTGCGGTTCGTCGCCTCGCCCGGATCCACGTTCAGCACCTGCACGCCCTCGACGGAGGCGATGGCCGCCACGATCCTGTCTATGACCGTCCGGTCCCTTCCCTCACTGAAGTTGGGTACACATTCGATGATTTTTTTCATAAGCAAGGTTATCAGTTTTATCTTCAAAGATACCGATTTGTTTTCAAAATGTCAGTAATCCCGGCGGGAAATCCGCCATGAATCAAAAGCGAAAGTTTTTGCACCTTCCCCGATAGGATATGACGCGCGCGCGGATTATCTTTGTTTTGCGAACTATAACCTAATTCCGGATATGCACCAGAAAAGCACCTTGGCAGCCTTCTTCCTCGCGGCAGCGGCCCTGCTGGCCGCCTGCGGCCCGAAAGACGTCGAAGTCGGTCCCTACACCGTCTCCGTGATCGAGAAGGATGTCTACCACATCCAGGACTGCAACAAGTCCAACCCCGCCGGCGAGGCTTTCGACGCCGAAGGGAACAAAACCCACTTCAACAACTGTTCGGACATCTACCTGCTCGTCGGTCGCGACGCAGCCCTGGTCATCGACCTGTCCAATCCCGTCAACTGGGCGGACAACGCCGCCGAGTCCCTGCGCAGCCTCATTGCGGAGCGCGCGGGCGGCAAGCCCGTGACCGTGACCTTCACCCACAGCCATAGTGACCACACCGGGATGCTCCCCGCGATGCTCGAAGAGCCCGGCGTGCGCTTCGCCCTGCCGGAAGCCGACTTCGCCCGCTTCGCGGACCGCATCCCCGCGGAGCGCCGCGAGTTCTTCGACGAAGGCCGGGTCTTCGACCTCGGCGGGCTCGAAGTGGAGGCGGTCGCCGTCCCGGGCCATACCACCGGATCGATGGTCTACTACCTCCGCGGTCACAACCTGCTCTTCACGGGCGACGCCGTCGGCTCCGGCCACGGCGTGTGGATCTTCAACACCGACGGCTTCAACGAGTACGTCTCCGCCGTCCCGCACCTGATCGACTTCCTGGAGGACCCCGCCAACGGCGTGGATCCCGCCAAGTTGCAGATCTACGGCGGCCACTACTGGCAAAAAGACTGGCTCTCGCTGCCCAAAGGTCGCGAGATGGGGATGGAATACCTGCGCCAGATGAAGGAACTGCTCGACCGGATGGAATCCGGCACCGCGGCTTCCGAACCCTCCGGCCTGGACCACCCCGTGCTGGACACGTATTTCCGCAACGGCAACGCCATCGTAGTCTGGAACGCCGCCCAGGCGGAAGCGGCGAGGAAGCAGTACCCCGAGACCTTCGCCTACCGCGACGCCGACATCGTCTTCCGCCGGATCGACGAGCATACCTGGGAGGGTAACGGTCACCTCGTGTACAACGAGTCCGTCTACGTGCTCGAGGGAGACGAGCGGGCACTGGTCATCGACGCCGGCACCCACATGCCCCACCTGGACAAGGCCGTGGCCGCGCTGACCGACAAGCCCGCCACCCTCGTCATCACCCACGCCCACGGCGACCACGTCGGCGGCATCCCCTGCTTCCCGGAAGTCTGGATGCACCCCGCCGACACCGTCCTCACCCGCAATTTCAGCGGCTACGACGGGCAGATCCGGTTCCTGTCCGACGGCGAGGTCATCGACCTCGGCGGACGGCAGGTCCAGGTGCTCCACACCCCGGGCCACACCTTCGGGTCCATCACCCTCTTCGACAAGGAGCACCACTACGGTTTCAGCGGCGACGCCTTCGGCTCCACCAACCTGCTGCTCTTCGCCGGCACCTTGCGGGGACTCGCCGCCACCTGCAGCCGGACGATCGACTACATGTCGAAAAACGGCATCGAAAAGCTCTACCCCGGCCACTACCACGGTGACAACCCGGAGACCCTGCAGCGCCTGCTCGACGAGCGCAAAATGGCGCAGGAAGTCCTCTCCGGCAAGCGCAAGGGCACGCCGGACAGTTCCAACGGCAACCTCAACCGCTATGTCAGCGACTATGGGGTGACCATCCGTTACAACGATCCCGAGGCATTCAAATGAGATTCCGGGTCAAGCCCGGAATGACGATAATGCTGCCCGGAATGACGATAATGCTGCCCGGAATGACGATAATGCTGCCCGGGATGACGGAAACACAGCCGGATATCTGAAATTATTCTATGATATTATGATAATCAAGCGATTCCTTCGCGCCGCCGCTGCGGCGGCCGCACTGCTCCTGTCCCTGCCCGTGTCGGGACAGGGGCCGAAGAACACCTTCTGCAATCCGCTCGACCTGGTGGTGCCGGGTGAGCGGTCCTACCGCGGAGGCGAGCCCGTCGTGCTGGTCTACCAGGACGACTACTTCCTCTTCGTCTCGCACCGCAAGGGCTACTGGTACTCCCCCGACTTCAAGGACTGGACCTATGTGGACGCCCCGAACTATCCGGGCGGCGTGGTGTCCGTCGTGGAGATGGACGGCGACCTGTACGGCTGCTCCATGAACAACAAGAACGTCTACAAGGCCACCGACCCCAAGGCCGGGACCTGGGAACTGGTCGGCACCCTTGACAGCGACCGTTACGGCGACGCCAACATGTTCGTCGATGACGACGGCCGCCTCTACCTCTACTACGGCTGGTCCCAGCTGATGCCCTTCAAGGTCGTCGAGCTGGACAAGAAGACCTTCAAGGAGATCAAGGGCCCCGAGGTGCTCTTCTTCAGCGACTACCGCAACCACGGTTTCGAGAAGCGCACCCACGACGACGTGATCTGGTCCATCTTCAACGGCCGCCGCGATTATTTCGAGGAGGAATACCCCTGGATCGAAGGTCCCTGGATGACCAAGCACAACGGCAAGTACTATCTCCAGTATGCCGCCATCGGTCTCGAACTCCTGTCCTATTCCCACGGCGTGTACGTGGGCGACAGCCCGATGGGGCCCTTCACCTATTCGCAGCATAACCCGCTGACCTTCAAGACCACGGGCTTCGCCGTGGGCGCCGGCCACGGCAGCACCTTCCACGACAAGAACGGGCAGCTCTGGACCATCTGCATGATCCCGGCCAGCTACGGCGATGCCGGGCGCGGCTCCGAGCTCGCCATCTTCCCCACGGCCGTGGACGGTGACGGGGTGATGCATTCCAACGAGGAGTTCGGCGACTATCCGCAGTTCTGGCCCGGCACCCGCACCGATGCGGTGGACCACAACTGGACCGGCTGGAAACTCCTCTCGCACAAGAAGAAAGTCAGTGTCTCCTCCACCTTCGGGAACAACGTCCCGGAAAACGGCGTGGACGAGAACTTCCTGACCAACTGGGCCGCCGAGACGGGCGATCCGGGCGAATGGTTCCAGGTGGACCTGGGCAAGGTGGCCGACATCTACGCCATCCAGTGCAACTTCGACCACGTCGGCGCGCAGGCGCCAGCCCGGGGCGGCATCGGCGCCCCCGCGCCCGCCCTGCCGGAGTACTACCAGTGCTATACCGTGGAGGTCTCGCAGGACGGCGCCGCCTGGACCCGGGCCATCGACAGGAGCGAGAACAAGCTGGACCTGCACCACGCCTATACCGAGCTCCCCGAGCCCGTCCAGGCCCGCTATGTACGGGTCACCAACGCCCGCACCTGCCACGACGGGGCTAAATTCAGCATCAAGGACCTGCGCATCTTCGGCAACCCGCACTCCGCCGGATCCGTCCGGGTGGGAGGCGTCAAGGTGGTGCGCAACCCGGAGGACCGCCGCGAAGCGCAGCTCCTCTGGGACCCGGTGGCCGGCGCCGACGGCTACGTCATCCGCTACGGGATCGAGCCCGGCAAACTCTACAACAGCTACATCGTCTACGACGACAACGCCTTCAAGCTCCACAGCCTCAACACCGCCTCCGACTACTGCTTCGAAGTCGAATCCTTCGACTCCGGGCTGGATTACTACCGTCCCCGCAGCGAGGAGATCAACGGCACCGGCGGCGAGGTGGAGATCAACAAACGCGTCCAGGGCCAGCGCGGCGCCGGATACGGCGGCAACGCGCAGACCAAGCGCGTGATGGTCAGGGAAGGCGTGGACGAATACGTCTTCGAGGGGATCGACCCGGGCTACTGGGTGATCAACCACACCTTCGGGCCCGTCCTCTGGGCGGGCGAGCTCACGGCCGCCGACCTGG
>JAEEGI010008078.1_pt1 | contig 23324 bp, 23 predicted proteins | sample 8958751 | NCBI WGS metagenome assembly JAEEGI01 (sample SAMN16246545, study PRJNA631951) | gut metagenome | biome: gut microbiome; feature: rumen; material: KS-attached | host: Bos | place: Iran: Karaj | collected 2018-10 | reverse complement strand
CACTCTTCCTTTTGACCGAAAGATGCCCAACACGACATCAATGAACAGCAAAGAATAATCAGTATTTTTTTCATATTACTTATGATATTTCTTTCTCGTTTAGTATCTCATCGTAAAAATCATACAAACACTGTCGGACAAAATGCTGCTCGAAACGCGACTCGATAGATGGTCGGGCATTGGCAGCCATCCGGTTTCGTTCGGCGTCATGGGTAATCATCCACTCCATCGCCTTCTGCAATGATTTGGCGTCGTGAGAGGGAACGATCAACCCGGTTGCGCCCTGAGGATCCTTCTCGTAAGGAATAATGATCTCGCGGGAACCATTGATATCGGTCACAATCGAAGGCAATCCAAAAGCTCCTGCCTCGAGCACGGTATTGGGGAATCCCTCACGATAGCTTGGGAACACGAAGCAATCGGCTGCCGCGTACCAAGCCAACAAGTCGTCATCGAACTGTTGTCCAACGGCCTCGATTTCGGGTGTCGAATCAATCATCTGTTTCGTATCGGAAGAAATCGGATCGAGTTTTTCCTCAAATCTACCGACAAGGACCAGTCTCAACTTCGTAGCACAATCCTGAGCAAGCAAGGCTGTGAAGGCTTGCACAAGTTCGTTGATCCCCTTGTCGCCCACAATACGACCTACAAAGACGAAGGTAAACACACTTTTCTGTTGCAATAAAACGGCCTTCTCCATCACCTCTGGTCGACGAGAAAACCGCTTCATATTGACCCCCATCACATTGCCATAGCCCAAGACCTTCATCGGCTTGGAGGTGATGCCATTGTTCTTCAAGTCGTTCAGTACCCCCTGTCCTTCCGGTATCACGTGGGTAGCGCATGCACAGGTCAGCCAATCGGTCGTCATAAGCAATCTTTTGGTCATTCCCTTTGCCGTTGGGAACACAAGTCCTGTAAAAGTATGCACTCGCACGGGAACCCTCGCCATCCAAGAAGCTATCATACACAAAAGACCAGCCTTAGGTGTCATAGAGTGCACCATATCCGGTTTCTCCTTGATAAAGACACGAATCAAACGAAACAAAGCAATGAAATCCTTGAACGGAGCTATACGACGTTCCATCGGTATGGCAATGGTTCTAACTCCTTCTCGCTCTCGAAGCGCATCAAAATCTGTATCTGGAGAAGAGATTGCAACGACCTCGTATCCTTTTTTCTTGAGGTCGCTTAGAATCCCTTCACAGAAAGTGTAGAGTGACGTTCCTAATGTTGCTGTTCGAATTATCTTAAGGCTCATATTAACTTACCCAAATATAGTTTCAAAAATGTAACGTATATCACCCAAGAATGTATGATGCTTATAATATTCCAGATTGATACGCACCTTATCGGGATAGATGACCTCGTCATTGTATCGGATGGGATCGTCGACCTGAGAAAGAATTTCTTCTTCATTCCGGTACTTTAAAGAAGCAGGCCCCGTAATACCAGGACGAAGTTTCAATATCAAACGATCTTCTCCCGTTAATTTATCTGCATATCCGGGCACATCAGGACGAGGCCCAACAAAGCTCATATCCCCAATGAAGACATTCCAGAGTTCAGGGAGTTCGTCTAACTTATATTTACGCAGCACTGCTCCAAGCGGAGTTATTCTTGATTCGCCTGATACACTCACAGTGCTTCCGCCATGACCTACTGTCATTGAACGGAACTTATACATCGTAAACAGTTTGGCATCCTTTCCAACTCTTTGTTGCTTAAAGAGAGCTGGACCTCCTGGCATTTTTGCACGAATCAGTAAGGCTATTATGATTAGTACAGGCCATAAAAAAAGTAGTCCCAGAAATGACACTATTCGATCAAAAAAGAACTTAATCATTTATCTAAGGATTCAACTTGCGATTTTTAATGAGTTTCTCAAAATAATAACTGAATTCGCCCAATATGGCTCGTTTATCATCCTTTCGGAAATCATCGTATGCATCAAAATCGAAGTCGAGCAATTGGGAAACCTCCTTCCAGGACAGCTTGAACGACACAAGTCGTCCGACAAAGGTGATGACATCACCTAACAACCATTTGGTTTTTGTACCTTCGCGAATGATGAAATCTCGATTGAAATCTTTCCCAGTAGAGAGACAGAAATGAATATAGGGAATGTCAAAACCTGCTGCTAAAGGTGTCGCAAGGCCACCCGTATAGCGGGCGTTAATTTCAATAAAGTTGGCTTTTCCTGTTTCTTCATCCACCTTAAAATCTATTCCACACACACCTTGATAATCCACCTTATCTAGGATTAATTTTGCATAGTGAATCAGATCTGGATGCTCCACGATAATTCGTTGCGTGGTGGTACCTCCTCCTTCTGTCTTGGTAACCAATGCTCGATATACAGATGCCTTGAAAAAGTCTTTCCCCCTGACACAATCAACACTATAATCACATCCACTACATTTTTCTTCAATTAATGTTTTCCTCCCCTCATATTGACGAATCAGATTCTGCAGCTCTTCTATATTCCTCGGGAAATACACATCTTTAGCAGAATTACTGATAGCTGCCTTGAAAACTACGGGAAAAGACTTGATCTCTTCTATACTATTGAAAACACGTGGTGTGGGAACCCCGACAGAATTGGCTAAAGACGTTGCAATCTGCTTATCTGACAAATCCTGTAATAACCGATAGCTCGCTATCGGAATGATTAACCAAGATGGGAATTTATCAATATGTTTGGCAATCACCAATGATTCATCGTGCGTGGGCAACAAGATATCAGGGTGAAGCTGTTCTATTATCTCTAATAGCTTCTTGATGAAAGCCTCCTCTTCAGTAAATGGATCAGGATAGACATAACTCCCTTTTATATATCTTGACATCGAACAGATATTCCTCCTAGAAGTATCAGCAACATACACATCTATGTCATGAGCAGACAAGCTTCTCATAATATTGTATCCAACACGATTCCAACAATATGTAATTAGAACTTTAGCCTTCATTTATTTATCCATTTAGAGAGTTTCACAGGATGAATAAATAATTGAGAATCTGGGAACCTATTCATCATATCATCTAAATTCTTATATTCTTTTTCAATATTATCCCACTGATATTCGTCAGAATAATAAAAAGGGCCAGTCCCCTGCCAATAAGCTCTGCCCTTTCGTTTCATATTTTTTTCAACTTGAATCTTATCTGAAGATGCTAATCCCAAGGCTGTAGGTATAGCCACTTCTGCAAACAGACAAGTAGAAGAAAAAACGCCACAATAATGAGCGAACTTTTTTATAGAATTGGATGCAACCAACAAAATATCCGAATAAGAGCCCACCATAGGGTAAGGAAGCTTGTAGATATTCTGAAGAGGATGGCGTAATCTTGTCAGAAGCCTTAATAGAAGTCTCGCTTTATTACCTAAGGAATTAATACTAAGTGAAAAATCGCCAAATATCTCTTTGCGAGTTAAAGGACGAATTATGGCACCTTGATTATTCAAAAGATTTGTGGCAATTTCTTCAGACGGAATCTCACTAGCGACCTCTACATATTTCTGCTTCTTAAAATAAAAAACAGCAGAAAGAGTTCCAATCCAAAAAGAACCCATTTCATGAAGCGGGCGCAACTCAGATATATAAGATTGACCATCTTTAACTTCAAAGAATTCACGATAATTATTTTCGTTTATTTGTGGATGGATAATCATATCATCAGCAATAAACAAATAATGCTTAAATTCTTTCTTGATAAAGAAATTTGCTGCTTGAGCAATATATCCTTGGAAAAAGATACTCCGTCCATACACAGGAATAACATTATCCATATCCCCGTCATAAAAAGGGACAATATAATAGCGGTGCGTAAATCTCTCCCTATACATCCTTTCAAGTATAGGGAGATTCTTATCATATCGATGATTAAAAATGACAATCAAGCAGACATCATTCATTTTGCATCCATTAAACATTATAAAAACCAGAAAGTTTTTTGATATTCATATTGACATCGTAACCAGCTTTGGCCACTTCGCAATGATAAGAAACCCTTTCCTTACCTATATCAACCGAGTTAACAACAGTAGCCCAATATTTTGCATCTTTTTCAAGAGGAACTTTTGTGACAAGATCAGTTATGCAAGTATCATTCGATAATGTGTCCGAAAAAATACAAGGCAGGCCTGAAGCTTGGGCTTCAATTCCAACAACGGTCAACCCTTCAAAGAATGACGGGAATAAAAAAATATCCATCGCCGACAACAAATCAGGCACGTCTTCTCGGACTCCTGCAAATACGCATTTATCTGTTAATCCCAAAGAATTAACCTTAGATTTAATCTCACTCATTAAGCCTCCATTCCCAATAAGCAGCAATTTTACATTTTGTCGAACTTTCGATAGTTCATAAAAGATATCAATAAGAAAAGAATGATTCTTTTGTCGTGTTCGAAAGCTACCAATATGACCTATCACAAGATCATTACCATTGAAGCCAAATTCATTACGAATTTTGTTTCTTTTATCTTCATCAAACTGAAATTTATCTGTTTCAATAGCATTGTAAAAAATCTGAAAAGGCTCATCTCCGAAAAGGTATTTCCCAGCATCATAACTACAAGCAAGCCTTAAAGTAGAATACTTTATCAAATCGCGATGAAAAAGCCACATAATTCTCTCCTTCAAAATGAAAATAGGAGGTTTTGTATTATGTGAATGAGCTATTCGCACAGAAATTCCCTCTCGTGCCGCAATTGGTAATACAATTCCTGCGATTAAAAAATGATGAATATGTATTATCTGATATTCACGATGCTGAGAAAAAAAACGTTTCCAAGCCCGTTTATATTGTATCATATTAATCAAAGTAAACCTTGGAACACGATGAATAATACCTCCCAAAGAAAGAACTTCATCTTCAAAGTCACAATGATTCGGAGTATGAATTACAAAATCGAACTGAACCTTTTCCCTATCAATGTGTCTGTAGTAATTCATCAACATTGATTCTGTTCCTCCTCGATCCAACGATCCTAAAACATGCAAGATTCTTTTCATTTTCGTGTTTTATATAAGATATAAAAGTACAAGAGAATACCAAATGGCGACATAAGTATTGTAAGCAATGGAAAAGGAGTATTCTTCAGCCATTCTCTATCTTTGGCAATGATACAACTGCTAACGTAATGCGCTGCGAGAATCATTTTTCTTTTCATAAGAACATGTGTCAACTCCATAGTTTTAGCTCGATATTTAGCATAACTCTTGGGAGAATTCATATACTGACTATAAATTCCTTGGGACATTGAGTCAACACCTATTTGGTACTCTACTATACAAAGATTATCATTAATAATGAGAAAAGGATATACATCGCAAACTTGCATTAGCATATAAAAGGGATTAAAATTCTTCTCCCCCTCAAAACCAATCATAGGAGAAACTTTTCTCATTAAATCTGTTCTCATGACCTGTTTTGTATCGCCTGAATGTAATCGTTTGCTTTCAATTTCCAGCATATTTCCTTCCAACATATATTCGGGGAAGAAGCCTCCTATAGGAGTCATTGTTTGTATATTGAAATCTAATCCCAATATGCCGCAATATCTCTCATTGCCTTTTTCTGACCACAACCGAATAATTTTTTCAACTGCATCATCTGGCATAAAATCGTCGCTATCTACACAAACACACAATTCTGTTAAAATTGTAGCATATGCAGTGTTGTAACCAGTATATAATCCCCCATTGGGTTTGAAAATATATTCTATACGTAGAGGTTGGCCAGTTTTTGCTGAATGAGAAACAATAATAAAATGATTCGAATCTGTCCGATATAAGGGACGCCCCATCCAATCAAAACTCTCACCCTCAGAAGTTATCTTTTCGCCCAAACTCTCTACCCAATCACGTGTTCCGTCGCTACTTCCATCATCAATAATCAACCAATCATAATCTGCAGAAGTTTGACGGCAGAGTGATTCGTATGTCCTATGAATCGTATGTTTTCGATTATATGTTGGGGTAAAGACTGTTAGAGTTTTCATTAATCACAATTAGCCAAATAAGAACATAAACATAGTAAAAGCGGAATGTGCCAGCAATATCCTCCCCGCGATTTTATCCTGATCTTTCCAAATAGGCACTCTAATAACTGCGTATGCAATTACCAATGCATACATAAACCAAGAAAGATAAGCAAATCGATTGGAAAAAGCCACACGGCAAATTAATACCCAGAATGAATTTGCAATGATATATGTATTCGCGATGAGCGTAAATGTATTATCAATAATTCCCTTACTTCTCACATACCCCGCTAACCAAACTGGCATTGCACTATAAAGCAAGAAATCCCATCTAAATCCGGAATGCGAAAAATGTGACGCTCTATCTTCTGCAATTGAAGAGTAAGTGGACATTCTATTATCAATCCCTAAACCAGCAAAAAAGTTTTGAAAGAAACTACCGGAAACCAGCGAAAGAATTACGCAGCCTATCCATATATAGATAGCAATTTTGATATCCTTGACCACAAACATAGATACCATCAAGGCAGCCATCGGGATCATCACGGAACGATGGCATCCGACAGCCAATATGAATAAAATGGCACCAATGGCATAACCTCTCATTTTACGGTCACAGAAAAACGAAATCGCGAGCATCATCATGCCACATGCCATACCATTTCGAATACCATTAGTTCCAAACGTACAGAATTGGAATGACAAGTAAACAAAAGCTATAGCCAACCATACATTTTCCCAAAGCAATCGTTTACATGCCCAAAATTGACAACCGATATAAAATAATTCTATTATAAGAAACCAAAACTGGACATCGTTAACAAGAGCTTTACAAGAAATCAATACGTAATCGAAAAACCACTCTGTATGGAAATTGAATCTAATGCTCGGTTGAATCATTTCAACCATATTCCATCGATGCTGGTATAAAGGCATATCACCGAATCTATAGCTTACGGGTCTTAATCCTAAATAACCGATCAAAACCATAGTAAATAAGAGAGGCAAAAATGCCGAATTCTGTTTCAATAGTTTATTGCACCCCGGACTCCACTGATAATAGAGCGATGTTATCAGACATAGGGCAAACATAGTCCAAAAGAAAACTGTGGTATAATATTGCTCTGGAACAAATTCTATCATTGCGACAAATAAAACTAAAGATACAAATTAAGATAATACCAGTTTATTATTTTCACATACCAGGGACTTTTTTCCTTTTCCAATGGATAATCCATCCAAGGTGTCTTTTTCAGTGTCTCTCTATAAAGATTGCGCATAGGATGTTTACAATTGTGCTCCCAAGGATGGGAAGTGAAACTAGGCGTAAAATGGAATATGACAGTTTCGCTTTTCGCTTTTCGAATTTCTTCAGCATTATAAAAAGAAGACTCATCTTGAAAATATTTTTTTATTTTATCTTGAGCCATCATAAAATGAATCGTCATCACATTATAGTTTAAAGGCAATCTCTTCCATTGACCTTTTAAAACACCATTTAATACACCTTGGTCATGATGTATAACCTTTCCTTCATGACAAGCAATAAACTGCATACTTTTATTGCTCAAATCGTTTTTTCGCCACCTCTTGAGATCTATAAGAAGAATACCAGAATTAAAATAAGGGTCAATCGGGTCTAATCCCACACTGGTTTTTGTATTTGAAGGAACCTGATCTTGAACTGCCCCAACAACATTATCACCAAGGTCAGTATTCCATAGATTATAAAGGTCTCCATTAACAAACACATCACAATCCAAGTACAATACTCTGTCTGCGTTCTGATCGATCATTTCGCTTATAAATAATCTTGCATATGCACTAACAGAGATAGGCCATAACATATTAAGATGTAAACTATCGGACCATTTTTTATAAGGGATGAAAATTAGTTCTGCATTTCCAAAAGCATTAACAATAGACAGTAAATTAGCCTTATTATCAGAACTTATTTCATTATCAACAATATAAAACCTAAAAGTTGGAATCTTTATATTATGAGATAGTATACTGTAAATAGCTACCCCAAGGTGCCTAACATAATTATTATCTGAAGAAAAAAGAATATTCATTTTAATATCTTATATAATTGAAGAGTTCTCCAAGAAAGATAATCTCGAAAACCAAGAATTGAAATCATGATTCTCTCAACTTGAAAAAGAAAGGTTATACTGTATGATTTCGATTGTCTCATCACTTGTAAAATCCAATTACAAGCAGCTTTGGCTTGACTTATAGCTTTTACCACTACAGTATGAGACACGCCTTTATGCCTTATCTCATCAATAATAAGCTTATGTGCCATCAGATTTGTAATAATCTTTTTATCAAATGAATGCCAAGTCTTGCTCATTGCTCCCGTTGTGTTCCTATTATAATAGTAAAGCACTTTATCAACACAACCTACAAGACCATTGGAAGAACAAAGATATTGTACTACAAACAATCCATCTTCCTTATAATAAATGTCTTCTCGAAATCGGATTTGATTTTGCTGTATAACAGACCGTCTAAACATTCTGTTCCATAGATAACGTTGCCAATCAGTTGGACCTGCAGCATAAAAACCTAAAAGATTCTCTTCAAGAGACTCAATTTTGTTCTGAGGAACTATTTCACAATCTTCATGGCTCAACAAATCTGTTTTTTTGAATCCGCACATCGAAGAATCAGCGTCGCCCATTGCTTGATAAAGATCAGACAGATAAGTGGAAGCTATCTGATCGTCAGCATCTACAAAACAAATAAAATTGCCCACAGCATATTGCAGTCCTAAATTACGAGCAGAACTCACTCCCCTATGCTCTTGATGATATATCTGGAATCGATCATCTTTACCTCTAAAATAATCTATTTTGTGTAATGTATCATCATTACTTCCATCGTCTACCAAAATAACCTCAAAATCTGAATAAGTCTGCGCTTTAATGCTATTCATACAGTCAAGCAGATATTGTTCAGCATTATAAAGTGGAATGATAATAGAAAACCGAGGATTCATTTGCAGATAATATTATAGAAGTAGTTCGATTTCTTCACTAAATCCGTGATCGACTACGATATCACTCTCCGATTTGCAATTGCTCGATTTCTTTCTTCGTGATCCTCCTATTTAAATTATAATAAAAGAGTGAATGATTCGAAATCTGCTCTTCAATAGGTGGTGGGGTCATGTAATCGCCATACATGGCAGTTAGAAATTGGTCATACCCAGAAGGCACAAGAATATTTGTATCTTCAAAAGGAAAAGAAACAAATCCATCAAACCATGAGGAATGAAAGATATCTTTCTCTCCAGAAGTCCCAGTGTAAGCGACTATCCATTCACCATTGGACCTATTGGAATGTGTAATAATTTGTTTTTTCAAGATTGAATGGTAATGACTCAATATATACTTCTGGAAAACATACCATATCATTTTTTTAAATTCTCCTTTCAGAAGACAATTCATAATTACCCTTACTGGATGATTATTAGAAGAAATATAGAAAAGATTGACTTTATGAGCATATTTCATTCTCTTAATCGCAACTTCCTCGCGTAAACCATCCTCATAATCCAACACAAATATATCAACAAATGCGCCGTAAACAAATGGGATGCCCTGAAACTCCCAAATGGTTGAATAACGATGAGAAAATTTTGTATGTGCACAATAATAGCCATTAATATTTGGATCTATTATCTCATAATCAGAATTATCCAAAAGGTTTCTCAATGATATGAATCTATCATAATCCGTACGCTTCATATAGACATCAATATCATCATCCCAAGGAATGAAACCCTGATGTCTAACAGCTCCAATCATGGTTCCACCAGCAGCACAATAATGAATATCATTCTCCTTGCAGAAATCATCAAATGCCTTGAGTGTCTGCAGCAATAGAGCCTTATATCTTTTTTTATCGACCGAAGAGAATTCCATTATGCTATATTCAGCAATTTATAAATTTTGTTAACTTCATGCTCATTCCCATAGTCATGAGACGAGACATAATCGGTAAGCAATTGTTGCCGATTTCTATCATTTGCAAGTGAATAGATCGCCTCAGCAATGCTTGAGTTATCCATACCGCAGATTATACCATCGACTCCATCAAGAACCTGGCTTTTGGCTGTCGGGTAATTTGTTATAATAACTGGTTTCCCAAGAATCTGAGCTTCTCGAACCGTTACCGAATGTCCCTCATAACGGGATGGTTGCACATAGATATCACATGCCTGCATCCAAGGATAGGGATTAGACTTTGCACCGATGAAATGTACGCAATCATCTACGTCATCTTCCTGAATAGTCTTGGATATTTCTCCGAGATCCCCAGGGCCAATCACATACCAATGGAATGTCAAGCCTTTCTCTTTTAATATTTTTGCAATATGTGGCAGATTATCAAAATTTTTAGCATATGCTATCCTACCTACCGAACATAACGTAATACCATCTGGATTGAAATCTCCGAAATCAACAGATTGGGCTGCCTGGTCTTTGACAAATGAAGGACTCAGAATATTATGAATTTCAATAATCTTGTCCTTAAATTGCGGAAATCGCTTTAAAAAACGTTCACCAACATGTTCTGAGATAGATACAATATAATCATTATGTCCCCATCTGGATGCAACTAATTTCTCATTAACATCTATGGTAGACCAATCGGCATGAATCCACTCCATCTTTATGTCGGCATCTACCTTATCTTGAACAATGTGAGGAGGATCAAGAAAACTGATAGCCATGTCATAATGCCCAAAATGTTTTAATGAAGGCAAGAAAGGAAGGACTCCATCAAAAGCATACTGAGTGGCACTGCCGTCTCTCGTTTTGCCGATTGACTTTAGGTATTTCTTGTGTCTATATTTGCCAATCAATCTACCAATTAAAATGCCGAAATGACCTTCATACAAAATACTTCGCATAGGTCGTTCGATGGCAGAATAGGCGGGTATCTCAGGCAATAAGTTTATTTTATCTGGGATCAGAGGCATAAAAGCGCCTGTATGCTGATTTAGAAATAAATCGACATCCACCTTATTTGTATCAAGAGCATTTAATAATCCCAAAAGAGCCCTTTCAGCACCTCCAAGTTCCAAATAATGCATATTGATAAATATACGAGGCTTTTTCATAATTATTTAAAACGACTAAAAAAATTAACACCAAACAAACGATGCAAAAATCTAGTTATCTTAAAATACCAGGAAGGCTTATCTACCCATGATTTGGAAAACCAATGAATTGAATGAGTATTACTCGTTTTATTTATAGTTCCAGTCAAATCATCAAACGGATTAAAAAAATCCATCGGATAAATAGTCATTGAATCCAAATACTGAATATCATTGTTAGGCTGCAAACTAAAATATGACTGCAAAACAAATGTCGTATGTGCAACTACTGTACCAGGGATCTGCTCTCCTTTGTCATTTTGGAAATGAATGGTTTTATAATAATCTAAGATTTTTTTTATAACCATATTATTTGCTTCTGCCCCTAATCCAAGGCCTGGATTAACCGCAGGATAAGAACCTTGATTACTAGGTAGCTCGACTCCCATAAAAGGACCAATTGAGACAATATCTTCAAAAGATCTTATAACTTCAACATCAGTATCGAAATAAATACCACCTTCATTCATCAAAATCCAAAAACGTGCCACATCACTGACGAAAGCATATTTTTTAGCCTTGTATGCTTCTTGCGTGAAAGGCATCATATTCACATCAAAATTACTTTCATTCCACTCTTTAATAATATAATCAGGGAAGTATTTCTTCCAACTGTTTATGCATTTAATTGCAGATTTTGGCAAAGGATTGCCTCCAAACCAACAATAATGAATAATCTTTGGTATCATAAGAAAAATGCAGTTTATATGATCTAACGAGTAGGAGTGTTATTCAGTAAATACGTAATATCTGCTTTTGTAATTCTTTTTTCAAGATTAACATAAAAGCGGGCATGATGAGCAATACGCTTGTTCTCTGGAGGCAAGGTCATATAATCCCCATAAACTTGAGAGAGAATAGAATCATAAGAAGAAGGCACATCTATAAAAGTATCTTCGAAGGGAATGGTTAGAAAACCTTCCCGAATCCAGGTCGATTGGTAAATATCCTTATTGCCATAGATACTTTGATAAACCACAAGCCATTGGCCCTGATCTAGACAAGAACGTTTTAATATCTGAGTTCTGTAATAAAAACGGAAATTCCTAACAATTAACTTCTGGGCCAAATACCAAAAGCCTTTCTTAAAATGTAAGTGAGAGAACTCTTCTAATACTTGTGAAAATGGATGATTTGCAGAACTAATAAAGAAAAGATTTGAGAACTGATCATATTTTTTTCTCTTCTTTGCAACTTCATCAAAACTACCATCCTCATAATCCAATACAAAAACATCAAGATATACTCCAGTAACAAATGGAATATCACGGAACTCCCAAATAGATGAATATCTATGTGAAAATTTAGCCATTGAGCAGAAATACCCTTCATCACAAGGATCAATTATCTCATAATCTGTACCTTCGAGTTGGCGTTTTAATGAAATAAACTTATCGTAATCTTTTCGTAACATGAAAATGTCTATGTCATCATCCCAAGGTATAATTCCCTTATGCCTTACGGCTCCAATCATAGTACCACCTCCTGCAAAAAAGTGGATGTCATTGGAAAGGCAGAACTCACGAAATGCTTTATAAGTCTGTATAAGCAATGACTTTATTTTATAATCGACTTCAGAAATACCCATTTTAACAGACGTTTGTATCTTCTAAATAATAATATAAAACCCAATTCAGCAACAAAAATAACTATTATTACAAACCCTTAATTTCGACTCTTGAACACAAACCGAACCAGAAAGAAATTGATAATAGTTGCAATGCTCATCACAAACACAGGAGCCAATGCCTTATGAATACCAATCCAAAGGAAAAATTGCAATAAAACGATATGCATGAAATAATTAATCACATGGGCACCTGCAAATCCTGCACTTTTCTTTAACGTAGCTTTTCGATGAAATGTAAACCTGCTAGTGAGATAAAGATTGCAAAACCAGCTTAATATATAGCCAATTGTATATGCGACACTTACATGTATGAAATGATAAAGAACAAAATAGATAGCATAATGAATAATTGCAGCAGTAACACCAACTATAGCGAAACGCAAAAATTCTCCTTTTTTGTTATCTTGATGTAAAAGAATGAAAATTCTATCTATTAGTTTCTCATTCATGAGCCTTACATACATTAATTGTCTCTCTCAACTTGTCTTCCATCGTCCCACTGATAGACCAGCCTAGAGTTTCTATCTTTGATGTGTCTAATATTGCTCGACTAATGCGTGTGAATTCCTTCTTTTCTTTATCTGAAGGCAATTGCATAACGACTTTACGTCCTGCAATATGTGCTATCATTTCAGCCAGTTCTCGTATTGTGGCTACAGAATTCTTGTCCGCTATATTATATGCCTCGCCACTCTTTCCCTTCAAGATGATGTATAACAAAGCATTTACACAATCTTCGACATAACACCAGGAACGGCACTGCGTACCAGCGCTCTTCAAAATGATATCCTGATCGTTCAAGACATTACGGATGAACTGAGCACAGACTCGATTATCAGAATCCGTAAAATGCGGCCCATAAGTATGACAAGGGCGAGCTATCACAACATCGGCACCATACTCACTAGCATAGCACTTCGCCATAGTCTCTGCAGCACGTTTGGAAGAAGGATAACAAGATCGCGTATCGAGAACATCTACATATCCGTAACAATTCTCATCCAAAACCGTAGCCTTGTTAACACCATAAACCTCACCGGTAGAAACATAGAGGAACCGCTTCATATCATGACCAAGTCCGTATTCGATGAGGTTCGAGACGCCAAAGAGATTAGATTTCATTATCTCAACAGGATAATTGGCGAAGAATTTGGGACTTCCATTACTTGCCGCATGAATGATATAGTGAAAAGGCGTGTCGCGACGCAAAGTCTCAGTCACATCACCCGACAAAAAATGAAAGGTAGGATCATCTTCGAAACGATTAAAACGAGAAGTTGCACGTTTCTGATTCCGCCCCATAGCATATACCTGATAATCCTTAGATGGATTCATCATCAAGTGATCCACCAAGCAGGAACCGATAAGCCCCGTACCTCCTGTCACTAAAATATTACACCCAGAGAGTTTATCCCAAGGAAGATTGTTCACTTCAACCATGAATCTTTCTCTGTATGCATCAAAGCCTTGACCATCTCAATGTCCTCCACAGTGGTTATCTTGATGTTCTTTTCCGATCCCGGGACAACATGCATCACTCTGCCAGAGCCAAGCTCGGCTATAAGCGTACACGAAGCCACAGAGTGCTTGATGCCTTTCTTCGCAGCCTCCTCATGAGCAGAGATAATATTCCCCAATTTAAAAGTCTGAGGAGTCTGCGTACGAATCAACGTATCGCGCGGGATACTGGTCGTAGTGGTGAAACCATCCTCACTCCTAAGGATTGCCTCTCGGCACTGAATGCCCGTGATTGCATATCCATAAGCCTTACAAATAGCGATATTTGAAGAAATGATTTCCTGTGAAAGCAAGGGACGTACAGCATCATGAATAAGCACAAGATCCTCATCATCACATCCAGCCTCCTTAAGCCCATAGATTCCATTGTGGATCGACTCCATGCCCGTCTTCCCGCCTGGGAAAATCCACTTCAATTTGGAAATATTAAACTGGTGAGCATAAGACTGCAATACAGTGTCCCATCCGTGCAAACAAACAACAGCTATTCCATCAATATCAGGATGCTGCTCGAAAGCCTTCATGGTGTGTATAATAACTGGAGCTCCGTCAATATGTATAAACTGCTTGGGAATATCCTGTCCCATACGATTGCCAGAACCACCAGCAATGATTAATGCTACGTTGCTCATTTGTATAAAGTATAGTCAAAAACAAGAATTACTTTATAATTTATACCCATGTCTTTTAAGAAGATCATGCATTCTGATATTCAAACCATCTTGCCTATCGAGTACCTTGAATGGCACTCCATAGATCATAGCAAAAGCGGTACCATGAAATGAATTGCTAACAACAAAAGAAGCATTTTTAATTAGACTAACGAATGTCTCAGGTCCTGCGTATATATAATTTTTGTCAGCGTATGAGAATCTTGAATGGCTGATATTATAGATTTTCAAGTTTTCCGAATGAGCAATTCTTTGTGCTTCTAACTTTATATCATTACTCTTGTAAAAATCATATACAAGTACATATTTTTCACCTGCACCTGTCCCATCTGCAATTTTATCCCAATCAGAAGCAGACAGCAAAAAAACCGGATCCTCCTGTAGGGTACCTTCTAATCCTAATGTTTTTAATATGCTTAATGAAGATTGTTCTCTAATGGTTATCTTATCAAACCTTTTAAGGTTTTCCTTGACAAACATTTCACTGCCTGGTTTCAAACTTTCTGTGCCGAAACTTGCAGCAAAACTTTCTCTACGTACGTCAGATGAACCGAAATCAAGATAATAGGCAGGATCTGAACCGTTGGGTAAAGTAGTATTCCATATCTGATCACTTCCTGCAATATACATATCTGCTTGAGGCGGATTGTTCCTCAAATCACCGATACTATAATAGACGTGTTCAGTGAGAGGAATATATTTTTTGGAAAACTCATCGAAAGATTTTCTTCTTTTTAATTTCTTTTTACGTAAGGGGAAATATATAAATAATTTTACCCATTCTTTAATTGACATGCCGGGCCAATACCATAATTTTTTATTCAATGATGGGACAGGCCTATAATCGATTACTTCTACCTCGTGCCCCTGTTTTTGTAACCAATAAGCTAACGCATAACACTGGAGACGTGCTCCATGGTTAACTGCATTTTGGCATGTGATAGTACATATCTTCATTTTTTCAAATGTAATTTATATGGCAATCTATGCCAATAATATAAAAACCTTTTAGGAAGAGAAGCAGTATTGTCAATTATATCTGCAAGGAAAGCAATAAATCGAAGTGAATAATTTTGGGACAATAAAATAGAAACTATCTTATATGATTTTGATCTAACTGCATTGGTTTTCATCTGTCCTTTTAGAACTTCTGTGGTCGGTTCTTTATTAATCACACACGAATCCTGAATATGCGACAAAAGCTCTTCTCCTTTAGAAGTGAAAGTTAAAACAGAATTAATACCTTGATTATTTTTGCTATATTTTGTCCCCCAAAAATCGCCAACTCGGATATCAGCCAAAGATGATGTGGCCTTATAATAACACGAATCATAGCAAACAGGATTCAAACATCGATTACGCAAGAAAAAATTAAAGAAAATATCACCTTCCGACATCATTCTAAAATACTCTCCTTCTGAACCAATAGCTTCAATAGAAGTAGAGCTTTGCCAGCCGCATCTCTTACTACGGAACTTAATGGAAGATATGTCTCCTATTTGATTTCGCAAATAATCCAAATATTTCCAATAGAAAGTGTAAGAAGGTACTCCATGGCAGAAGAAGTCTATCAAAATGAAATTTGATTGTAAATTCTTGATTTCGATATATCTTCTTAATGAAGCTATCATGCAAGGTAAACCTATGATGACATATTTGTCGGTCGTAGTAAGTTCAACTAACGCTTCCAAAGTATAACTTTGAATATATTTGGAACCAGAGGCAAGAGCAAGACCGTCTAACGAATCAAAAATAAAGTGTTTTGCAATGTTCTTACTATAGTCATATCTTACACCTACCACTTTATAGCCTCTTGAAATAGCACTTTTGGATATTTCGTAAAGAATTCCTCCTGATGTCGATGTATAACGCGTCTCATCATCTCGGCTCCAAGCGGAATATGAGCCACAAACTTCAGATTGTTGAGGAGATGAAAATAGATCATAGGAGCATGTCTTTAAACACTTTCCACAATCAATACATAAAGAATCATCAACAGATATGTGGAAAAAACCATCCTTTAATGTGAACGATATAGCATTAACAGGACAAGTGATTGAACAAACACCACATCCATAACAATTCGAAAATTTAGATACACTTTTGTTCGTACTCATATAACAAAGATGAGAGCGACTACTTGCTCCATGTAATTCCTTGCTTTACAATAGTGGCTGGATTACCAGCGACAATAGAGTTGGAAGCACAGTCCTTGGTAACAACAGAGCCAAACCCGACTATAGAATTATCTCCAATGTGTACGTTCTTAAGTATGGTTGAATTTTCGCAAAGCCACACATGATTACCTATATGGATATCCTTGGGGAGATTAATTTGCTTGTTCATATCTTCAACCTTGAATATCTTGTGAGAATCATGATTTCGAATTAATACTCCATAACTTGTCATACAATCCTCTCCCATTTCGATACTACCATTTCTAATAACAAATTGAACCCCACGAATCCTGGTCTTATTTCCAATCTTTAGAATTGAATCTCCTTCCATACAAATAGAACTTGGACCCATAAAACGGACCTCTGAACCAATTGTTATGCAATTATTATCTCCCGATATTACAATTGACGTATTCTTTAGGCTACAGTTACTATCTATTTCAATTCGATTATTATTTCCATAAATAGAAATAAAAAAACCAGTCTTTAAATCAGACTTTATTATAAGATTATTATTCTTTCCTTTGTCAATTATAGGTCGAAAAAATCTATAAATAGATCTAATAGTATGATTAAAAAACATAAAATCAGATATGTATACTTCCTGTAAATAATCCGTTAACGACCACAAAAGGAGGCCGTAAAATCATTTTTTCAGATTCAATTTTTTTTGTATTTTCTTAATAGAAGCCTCTTTCCTTCTTTCTTTTCTCACCTTAGTTATGTAATCTTTATATGAATGATCTGGATCAAGCACGACCAATCCTCCATGCATAGTCGGAGCCTTTACTGGCTTCATATAATCACCATATTGAGTCCTCAAAATAGCATCATAGTTACCAGGCACAGGCATCATAATATTTTCGAAAGGAAGATAAATAGTATCGTTATACCATTCTTTCTCTCTTAAATACCTTTTATCATAGACCCAAGAAATCAATGAGACTTTATGGTTATCCGTTCCCCAATATTGTTTAATAAATCGGTCATATTCTTGAAAACAAGAATGAAATCCATTAATTCTAATTTTCATTCTATTTTTGAATATATTCCAATTGTATTTCCAATTAGAGAAACAATATTGGTAATGAATAGCGTATTTTAAAGCTTCTTTCTTTCTCACCTTTTGTCGAATGAATTGATCTCTCAAATCATCATCATCAGGCACAATATCCAAAGGAAATAAATCAATAAAAATACCCTGATGATAATCATCATTAATTGAAAGATCCGTGATAGCTGTAGTACCATCCATTCTTAGTCTCGTCAAACCATTCGCAAATCTATCTGTATAGCCAGACTGAAAAAAATAGGGGGCTTTAAACTCATCTTTGGCAACAGATTGCAACTTATCATAATCATCACGCATCATAGCCATATCAATATCATCATCCCAAGGAATAAATCCTCTTTCTCTTACTGTGCCTAACAATGAGCCACCTTCAGCCCAAACCTTCAAATGATGCTTATTGCAGACCTCCAATAATTTATTCAGCAGTTGCATTTCGACATGCCAAACCTTTTTCATTTCTGCAGAGATCAGAAAACCATTTCGCTCTTCCGGGGCCAAATTCATTTTTTAATCTTTTAATAATACAATAAAACCACACTCTTAATAATACATCCTTTAAGTTATTTGTTATCTGTTCAAACAACATATTTATTAATCAAAGGAATTTTTGATAATCCCCATGAGAATAACCCAGATATTAGAAGCACAAATAAAGTAAATAATGGTATATAAAAAATTGAATACCATTGAGAGAAATCTAAAGTAATGTTATCTCTTGCAATCCATATAAACAAAAGATGAATAAGATAGATACCAAAACATAAATTAGATAATTTCACAATAATATTATGATAAAACATAGGAACAGTCTTAGATTTATCTTTGACAAATAAGAAAATAGCTAAAGCTTCAAATAACGTAAATGGTTTAAGATTATCATAAAACAAGACAGTTGGATGACCACTAAAATGAGAATAATAATGAGTAAAGACAACGACAAATAAGAAACTTAGGCCTCCCAATAAATACACGATCCGTTTCTCTTTTATTGATGGGCTATATGTATTGATGAAATGCCCTAATACAAAGTATCCTGTAAATCCGACTGCTATCTCTAAATAAAGAGATTCTATCATATTGATGACGAGCTTCTGTAAACCTTCATTAAACAATCCAATGCTATCAGTAATTAATCTAAACAAAAAGGTTGTAACAAATGTCAAGCATAAAAAATAGGCTTCTATCTTCCTATTAATTACAATAGTACGCAATAATGGTATAGCAATATATAAGCCTATAATCATTTTCAAAAACCATAAATGAACAGGGCCTTTAATAATTCCAAGAAAGAAACCAGAGACGGTTGTTCTTTCTTCGAAAACATATAATTCATATACCACAGACCATACAATAAATGCCACAAAAATACGTAAAAGATTTTTTTTATATAGTCTTAACAAACTAAATTCTTTCAGAGGATCAAGGAATAGAGCGCCACTTATCATGACAAAGACAGGCACTCCCCATCTTACCATTGAATTAAAAAACAAACGAACATCCCATTCAAAAGAAGGGAACGAGACATAAAAGCGTTGAGCAGATACATGCAAAATAACGACTGCTATTATAGCCATTATCCTAAGGATATCCAAATATATTATTCTCTTCATTCCTACAAACATCTTTACAATAATACTTTCATAGAAATAGAAAACTCGTTTTTGTGAAAAAAACAAATAGAATTATAGTAATTTCAAAATTCTATATTCCAATCCATTTCAAATATAACACCGTGTTTTGTAATAAGAAGACAAAACTTTAGTTCTTACATAGTATCTAATCATAGACATCAAATAGGTTCGGATATTCAATTTCCATCTTCTCCCAGTCTACAATGTCAATCGCAAGTTCAAATCTATTTTATGAAAACAACCTATAATAAACTTTCATAAATTGTGCTTGAAATATAAACGAGACACATATTAATAAGACTAACACCTAAATCCAGGCACCTACAAGTAATATTATTAATATAAAAATGACTAAAGAAAATGTATCTACAACAATCTATCAGAGCTCATAAGGGGATTATATTGAGAAGATTTTTCTCAATATTTGGATAAATAAATCTTTCAAATATTGATAATCTATATGCGAGCAGAAAGCCGTTTTTATTAATGCATATAGACAAGATTCGCTCATTATTAATCGAGTCATCAATTGTTTGTAATATAAATCCTCGAATTCTAAATTGCTTAGTTCGATTAAATATCATAGGATAAAACCCTTTGGTAGCGAACCGCTAATATCTAAAAAAGTATGGGTTTATTATAATAACTTCTCTGATTTTTTAACATCTCTTTTCAAAAATATCATTTGATTATTCCTATGCTTCATTGAATGTCGATAAAAAGGTGGTTGTTCCATATGTCTCCAATTAAAGCCGACAAACAGTTTATTCTAACCATAAAACAATAAATTCTATCGGATTATTGACAATAATATTAATTATTCATTTGTTTTTTCTTATTCCAGTACTTTTTACAAATAATAAAGAAATATAAGCGGAATAGTGGTCGACAGTAATAGAACAACAATAATTTCTTTTTGTTATTATGTTCTGTCTGTAAAATAGTCTTCTTATTTAGAATCAAAAAGCATTCTACTTCTCTAATAAATGATTCAAATTGTGGCAAAGACGAGGTATAAGTAAAAGCCAAAAAAGACTCATTCACTAATTGTTGTAACTGATATGTTTCTAACTCTGGATATTTTTTTTGAATAAACGCTAAACGGTCAAGCCAAATCTCAAATCTGTTTTGAATTGAATATGGACGATAATGGGCAAAACTCAAACTACCTTCTCTTCGTTGATAATGATAAAGAACCTCATCATAAAGATAAATTTGTTTCGCTTTGTCAAATAACAGATAGTTGACACCCTGATCACTAAAGTTACGTTTCATAGGGAAACGAACTGTATCGAACAAAGACCGTTTATATAATTTATTCCATACGAATCCATGTATCACATCTTCCAGTGTTATTAATGTTCTAATTGCTTCAGATGCTGTAATAGTCCTTGGATTGATAGTTTTTATTACTCTGGTTTTTCCTCGAACATTGGTTTTAGTATATCCGAAAACCACTAATTGTACTTTTTTCTCCAATGCTATCTTAAGTGGTTTTTCACAAAAAGTGGGTTCTAAAGTATCATCAGCATCGGCAAACATAATGAAATCGCCCTTTGCAATACCAATTCCCTCATTTCGAGCCACAGCAATCCCTTTATGGGACTGATGAATAACAACTATTCGCTTATCTTTTTGAGCAAATTCATCAGCAATAATACCACTATTGTCCTCACTTCCATCATCAACAATAATTATCTCTAACTGATGATAAGTTTGGTTGATAATCGAATTTAAGAATTGTCTAAGATGAGGTTCTTCATTATAAATTGCGACAATAATAGAAATAATGCTAGTTTCCATTCAAATAACAAATTTAACAAATTATACTTTTTGTTAATCAAAGCTCAAAAGTAGATTTATTGGGATACTTTATTTCAAAAGTTTTGATAAACAAATCTTTCAAATATAAATAATCCTCATGCGAACAGTAAGCCGTATCATTAATGCATATAGACTTTATTTGGTCATTATTTATCGCGTCTACAATTGTTTGTGCTTTATATCTTCGAACTCTAAATTGCTTAGTTCGACTAAATTTCATTGGATAAAATCTATTGGTAGCGAACTGCCAATATCTAAAAAAGTATGGATTTATTGTAATCTCCTCTCTGAATCTTGTACAACTCTTTTCAAGAATATCACTTGATTTTTCCCAGGCTTCATCGAATGTCGATTTTAAAAATGGTTGTTCCAAATGTCTCCAATTGAAGCCGACAAATAGTCTTTGACGTCCTAATATCAAACTTATCAAAATACCTTTAATTCCCAAATGTGGTCCAAACCATTTTTTTAAGGAACTTTTTACCGTTAACCAACGATTAAAATTAGCATTAATAACACCAATATTAGTCAACAACGAAGGATAAATCCCAAAATTAAAATCTTTATGATAGGTCGGAACATTCAATATAGTTTCCTTATTGTTGTCACATGGCAATCCGTTCCTAAAATAATAATCGGGATTAATATGACCATTAATAAAACAATCATCGTTAAAATACACGAAATGTTCGGATAATCCATGGATTCTGTGCATGTGCAATTCTATAGTACAAGAATTAAAAGTCGGTAAGAATTGTTCTGGTATATAATCAATATGATTCACTAGAACCAATTTCGGGTTATCTTTGTTAATCCATTTGGGGTATGTTCCATTAGTTACTAGATATACTTTGTTAACCCATGGCGCATATATCTCTACTGCTCTGAACCAGAATCTAAATAAATCCCAATTACGAAATCTAGACTCAGATTGATCTCCAGAAGAATATTCTCCTTTATACTTAAAATAATCTTTTTGCCAATTTTTGTCAGAAGAGTCTAACCAAGTAACAACAAAATCTATCGGATGACTGACTGTATTATTAGGTCTTTTCATTTTCTATTTAAATTATCATTTGCTGAATAATAGGAGTATAAGCAAAATAGTAGCCTACAATAGTAGAACAATGATTACTTCTTGTGTCTTTTTCTATTTGTTAAATACCCTAATAAGGAATAATTTACATAATAACTAGTAGTTTTATTGAAATAGCGAACAAGAGATTCTTAAACTAATAAAAAAATGATTAAATCTATTTCAAACTACATATAAGAATGAAATATAAAGGAGAATACATTTTATGTTTCAAAAAAAAGAAAACCAGTTTTTCCCATCTACCTTGCGGAAGATTAGCGTTTCCTAAAACTGAGAGCCACATAGGAATATCTTCAATCTTCATCATCTCATTTTTGAATTCTTGACACGTAATGTTAGATTGTATCATTTTCCTAATATTTCGGATGAAAGTCCACCACATTCGGGCTGGCAATTGATTTGCAAGAAGATTGGCTGTATCTAAATCCTTATACCTCTTCCAACATTCAAATTGGTTTGTCCAAAGGCTAGTATTGTATTTTTTGGTAGCTTGTCCTTCATGTTTTACATAGTAGTACAGTGGCTCTGACAATACAAACATTG
>JAEEGI010008077.1_pt1 | contig 23325 bp, 17 predicted proteins | sample 8958751 | NCBI WGS metagenome assembly JAEEGI01 (sample SAMN16246545, study PRJNA631951) | gut metagenome | biome: gut microbiome; feature: rumen; material: KS-attached | host: Bos | place: Iran: Karaj | collected 2018-10 | reverse complement strand
ACTATACTGGTCCTCATGGCGATCCTGGCCGTGGGCATGATAACCTACGCCCTCGCCAAGGGGAAGAACTCCAAGATCCAGATGGTCAACGACCTGGAGGACCCGGAGGGCCCCGAGGAGGACGAGGACGAGGAAGACGTCGACGAGGCCTGACCAGCGACTCGGACACCTTCTCGTACAGGCTCCCGCCGTCGGCGTCCATGGCCACTATCAAAGGCCCGAGCCTGTCCGCCTCGAAGCGCCACATGGCCTCCGGCATGCCCAGGTCAAGCCATTCGACCCCTCTGCAGGGCCCCAGCCCGTCCGCGAGGGACACCGCCGCGCCCCCGGTGGCCGCCAGGTAGACGCATCCGACCTCCTTCATGGCCTCGGCGACCTCCTTGGACATCCCTCCCTTGCCGATTATGGCGCGTATGCGGAACCTTCTGATCATCTCCGGCTCCAGCCTGTTCATCCTCGCCGAGGTGGTCGGCCCGGCGGCCACGACGCTCCAAGAGCCGTCCTCGGCATTCTGCCTCATGATCGGCCCGCAATGGTAAAGGACGGATTCCTCGACGTCCTTCGGGACCTCCTTCCCCTCATCGGCCAGCCTGAGGGCGCGGATGTGCATCTCGTCGCGTCCGGTGATGACCGGCCCGTACAGATAGACCGTATCCCCCAGGCGGAGGGACCTGACGAGGTCCTCGGACAGCGGCGTCCTCAGCGTCCTCACAGGACCGCCCCCTGGGAGTACTCGACGCCGTCGGAGGTTATCCTCGCCGAGGCGCGGCGGGTGGCCCAGCAGCCGATGTTGACGGCCACCGGGAGGCTGGCGGTGTGGCAGCACGCCTTCCTGATCCTGACGCCGAGGACCGTCGTGGAGCCTCCGAGGCCCATGGGGCCGAGCCCGGACGAGTTCAGGGCGGAGAACAGGTCCTCCTCCATCTTGGCCAGGACCGGGTCGGGGTTGTCGGAGTCCAGAGGGGCCAGAAGGGCCTCCTTGGCCATCTCCACGCACCTGTCGGAGGTGCCGCCGATTCCAACTCCCACGATGGACGGGGGGCAGGGCCTCCCGCCGGCGTCGAGGACGGAGTCTATCACGAACCTCCTCACCCCTTCGACGCCGTCCGCGGGATTCAGCATCGCGAGGCGGGTCATGTTCTCGGATCCGGCGCCCTTCGGAAGGACCGTGATCTCCGTGTAGTCCACGTCCGCCGGGATGTAATGGATTACGGGCATCCCGTCGCCCAGGTTGGAGCCCTGGTTCTCGCGCGTGAGGGGGTCGACGGTGTTGGGCCTCAGAGGAATGGAGGCGGTGGCCTTGCGGACGCCCTCCGCGATCTTCGAGGCTATGGAGGAGTCGAACCTTCCCCTGACGTAGAACACCGGTATGCCGGTGTCCTGGCACATCGGAATGCCGAGATGCTCGGCCTTCTTGACGTTCTCCATGATCGCGCCCAGCTGGGTGCGGGCGATCTCCCCCGTCTCCCAGCCGGCGGCGGCCTCCAGGGCCCATCCGATGTCCGCGGGGAGCTTAGTGTTCGCCAGGCGGAGGAGGTTGACCACGACGTCCTCGGTCGGCTCGAGCAGTCTCTTCATGCGCGCGTATAGGCGGGCGTCCGTTAAAACACTGACGAGGGGCCCTCCGACGGCGGCGCGCCTTCATCACGATCGGAGAGCGGCGCTCAATCGGACGACACGTCGAACTGGCTGTCGAACAGCTCCTTGTACGCCCCCTTCCTCTTGAGAAGCTCCTCGTGGCGCCCGGTCTCCGCTATGGAGCCGTCCTTGACCACGATGATGAGGTCGGCGTCCATGATCGTCGACAGACGGTGCGCGATGATGAAGGACGTGCGGGACTCCATCATGCGGTCCGTGGCCTCCTTGATCAGCCTCTCGGTCAGCGGGTCGACGGAGCTGGTGGCCTCGTCGAGGATGACCATCTTCGGATCGTCGATCATGGCGCGGGCGATGGTTATCTGCTGCCTCTGTCCCACCGATATAGAGCCGTCGTCCTTGATTGGCGTGTCGTATCCCTTCGGGAGGGATGCTATGAAGTGCTGGAGGCCGACGGCCCTGCAGACCTCGTCCAGCTTTTCGTCGGAGACGTCCGTCCTGTTGAACACGATGTTCTCCCTCAGCGTGCCTTCGAACATCCAGGTCTCCTGGAGCACCATGCCGAACAGCCCCCTGACCTGCTGCCGGGTCATGTCCTTGACGGATATCCCGTCGATGGCGATGTCCCCGGAGTCGACCTCGTAGAACCTCATCAGGAGGTTGATGAGCGTCGTCTTCCCGGCGCCCGTGGGGCCGACTATGGCGACCTTCTGGCCCGGCTCCACCCTGACCGAGAACCCGCGGATGACCTGCCTGTCCCCGTCGTATCCGAAATGGACGTCCTTGAACTCCACCAGGCCCTTCACGTTCGACACGTCCACCTTCTCCCTCTCCACGGGCATCTCGTCGTAGCCGAGGAATATGAACACGCGCTCGGCCGCGGCGGCGACGGACTGCATGCTCACGACGGCCGACGACAGCTGGGAGAACGCCCCGGTGAACATCTTGACGTAGATCATGAAGGCGATTATGGTCCCGAAGTGTATCGCGCCGTTGAGGTACAGCATGGCTCCGCTGACGCAGATCAGGACGTAACCGACGTTGCTGATGAGCCCGCTCAGGTGGTTGGAGATGCTTCCGAGGAACTGCGACCTGAACGCGGTGCGGCCCAGGGATTCGTTGATCCTGTCGAACCTCTCCATGGCCTCCTTCTGGCCAGCGTAGATCGTCACGACCGAGTGCCCGGAATACTGCTCCTCGACCAGCCCGTTCATCTGGCCGAGGTTCTTCTGCTGCGTCCTGAAGTACTTCTGGGTGTGCTTGGCGACGGTCTTGATCATCACGAATCCGACGACGGCGATCGCTATGGACAGCAGGGTGAGGGGGATGTCGAGGAACGCCATCAGGACCAGCGACACGATCAGCGTGGTCACGGAGGTCACTATGGAGCCTATCGACTGGTTCATCGACGACCCCAGGGTGTCCACGTCGTTCGTGACGCGGCTCATTATGTCCCCTTTGGAGGACTGGTCGAAATAGCGCAGGGGGATCCTGTTGAACTTCCTGGAGATGTCCCGCCGGAACATCTGCGCGGAGCGTTGCGAGACGGTGGCCATCATGTATCCTTCGAAGAAGTGGATGGCGCCCCCGGCGGCGTATATGCCTATGAGCAGGAAGCCCAGGCTCTTCACCGCGTCGATGTCCAGCTCCTTCAGGGGGTCCAGGCCTTCCTGTATGAGGTTGGTCATCTCGCCGATGTAGTACGGCCCAAGCAGGGTGAGAACGGACGCCACGGCGGACAGCGCGGCGGTGAGCACGAACATCCACCTGTACTTCTTGATGTAGCGGAAGATGTTCAGCCAGGCCTCCTTGAAGTCCTTGGGCTTCTTGCTGTTGGTCGGAGCGCCGCCCATCATTCTTCCGCCTCCGTGAACTCCTGGATCCTGGCCATCTCGCGGTATAGCCCGCAGTCCTTCATCAGGTCCTCGTGCCTTCCGTTTCCGACGATCCTTCCGTCGGAGAGGACGATTATCCTGTCCGCGTCGGCGATCGTGTTTATCCTCTGGGACACGATCAGTATCGTCGCGTCCTCGGTGGCCTTCCTGAGATTCCTCCTGACCTGGGCGTCGGTCTTGAAGTCCAGCGCCGAGAACGTGTCGTCGAAGAGGAAGATCTCCGGCCTCTTGCAGACCGCCCGGGCGATGGAGACCCTCTGCTTCTGTCCGCCCGACAGGTTGGCGCCCATCTGGTCGATGACGGTGTCCAGGCCCTCCCTGGATTCCAGGAAGGCGTCGATGCATGCGACCCTGGCAGCCTCCATCATCTATTCGTCGGAGCATCCCTCGCATCCGTAGCCGATGTTGAATCCAGCCGTGCCGGAGAACAGGACCGGCTTCTGCGTGGCGAACCCTATCTTGGAGCGGAGGGCATCCAGCCGATAGTCCCTCACGTCTATCCCGTCTATGGTCACCGAGCCTTCCTTGACGTCGAACAGCCTGGGGACCAGGTTTACGAGGGACGTCTTCCCGGAGCCGGTCTGCCCTATGATGGCGACGGTCTCCCCCCTCCTCACGTCGAAGGTGATTCCGGAAAGGATGTCGTCGGCGCTGTCCGGATAGGCGAACGAAACGTCCTTGAATGAGATGCAGACCTCCGGCCTGTCCTCGGAGGACTTGTCCCCGTCGACGATGCTGATGTCGGTGTTGATGACCTCCCTGATGCGCCCGGCGGAGACCAGCGCGCGGGGAAGTCCCATGGCGACGTGGGCCAGCAGGATGAAGGACGAGACGACGTACAGGATGTAGGCGGAGAACACGACCATGTTGGAGAACACGTCCAGAGCCTCGTCCGGCGATGCGGCCGCGAGGATGATCTCGGCGCCGATCATGTAGATCAGAACCGTGAGGATGTTCTGGACCACGCCGTTGAACGGCCTCGTGAACGCCAGCAGGCGCGACGCGTACAGGTTGTTCTCCGTCAGCTCGTCGTTGGCCGCGTCGGCCTTCCCGTTCTGATAGCTTTCGGCGTTGAAGGCGCGGATGACCCTCACGCCCGAGAGCCCCTCGCGCACAGTGCGGTTCATGCTGTCGGTGAACCACTGGACCTTCCTGTAGCGGGGTATGACGTAGCAGAGCATGAACGCCTGGACTATGACGATGGCCGCAATCCCCACCGCCGTGACCTCCGTCCACTCCCAGCTGCCGGCGGCCACTTTGGTAAGTGCAATATAAACCATCACCGGGACCTTCACGATCAGCTGCGACGTCCTGGCGACGGCCATCTGGACCTGGGTGACGTCGTTGGTGGAGCGGGTGATGAGGCTGTAGATGTCGAACCTGCTCATCTCCTCGGGGGAGAACGACTGGACCTTCCTGAACTGCTCCTTGCGGAGTATCACCGCGAACTCGGCCGCCACGTAGGCCGCGACCCCGCCGGCGCATATCGAGCACACCACGCTGCCTATGGAGCAGAGGATCATGCCGATGCCCTCGGCCATCAGGGGGTCGACCTCGCATCCCTCGTTCAGAAGGACGGTGATCTTGGTCATGTAGCCCGGTATCTCCAGGTCGAACCACACCTGGGCCGTGATGAATGCGGCCATGAACGCTATGAGCAGCCAGTGAACGGGCTTCAGAAAGCTCAGAATCGACCTCAAAACCTCGCATCCTCGGGTTGACTGTATATGCAATACCGATGACACGGTATTAATTGATTCTTGGACGCATCATCGTGATGCGACAGACGGACAAGCGTGAAAAGAGAAAACGGCCCCCGCCATGACCGACGGGAGCCGGATGGTTTCAGTATTCGAGGAGGGCCTCGAACGGGTATCCCTTGAGGACCTTGTTCTTCCTGGCGCCGAAGGAGGACAGCTCCGCGATGTATCCGACGCGGAGGACGGTGCCTCCCATCCTCTCCACCATGCGGATGATGGCCGCGGTGGACCTTCCGGTGGCCAGGACGTCGCAGATGACGACGACCTTCATGCCCTGCTTTATCCTGTCCCAGGGCATCTCGAGGACCTTGTCGCCGGCGTCCCCGCATATGGTGTCCCCGGGGAACCCGCCCTTGTACCTCACGGTCACGACGGGCTTTCCCAGAGTCCTGGCCAAGGCGGTGCCGAACATGCCGCCGTAGGACTCGGTGCAGACGACGGCGTCGAAGACCTCGCGGTCGAACATGTCCATGAACCCCTTCATGGCGGCGTCGAAGGCGCATTTGTCGGAGAGAAGGGGAGAGAGTTCGTAGTAGACGTCCCCGGGATCAGGGAAGTTCTCGTAGCGCTTGATGTAACTCGATAGGTCGGCCATGGTATCACGCAGTGCTCCTGAGGTGCATCTCGGCCATGATCGAGTCCACGGTCACGATGCTGGCGCCTTCGATCCTGTAGGTCTTCCCGGCGCTGTCCAGAAGGGCTATGTGCCCGTCCTTGATCTTCGATTTGATTACGTTGGTCGCGACGATGTCCGAATCCTCGCGCCCGTTCAGATATACCGTAAACTCGCACATTGGAATCGCTCCGATGCCCTCTCCAAGATGTTTTTGATCGCTTTAATATCTGCCACGGCGTCGCAATCAGGATATGCGTCCAAAAGGCACAGGCTGTTCCTGTCGGCGTCTATCACGCTGTGGTCGTACCTGACGCGGACGGAGTTCTCGACGGGGACGCCGACCAGCGACGCCATCCTCGCCACGTCCTCGGGGTACTCGGACTTGTTCACCACCAGGAGGTTGTTCTCCACGCCCAGGTTCCTGGCCAGGCCGGCGACCTGCTTGGACACCTCCGCGGACTTGGGGGTGGGCTCGGTGAGTATCATGTTGAAGTCGAAGTCCTTGGCCAGGCCCCTGCCGAGGATCTCCGGCCCCGCCTGGGAGTCCACTATCACCAGGCCGTACCTCTCCGGGCACATGTCGGATTCGAGGTAGTTCAGGAGTATCTTGACTATGGATATCGCCGAGCACAGGCAGCCGTTCCCCTCCTCGGGGATGGCCCCCATCACCACGACCCTGATCCCGTCAGGGTTCAGGCGGGAGTAGTTCCCCAGTATCTCCCTTCCGACGGCCATGGCGTCCTCGTCGAGGTCGTCCAGCTCGTGGTTGATCTCCTCCTTGTTGCCGGTTATCGTGGGCACTTCCAAGTAAGGGAGGCCTAGGGTCATGGCCAGGTTCATGCTGGGGTCGGTGTCGAACACCAGGACCTTCGTCCCCTCCCTGGAGAACATCGTCGCCAGGGTCGAGATGGTGGTGGTCTTCCCGACCCCTCCCTTCCCGGTGGCGATGACCTTCAGCATCTCACTCCGTCTCCATGGTGAGGGTCGTCGTGTATGCCGTCTCGTCGAACTCGTCGTCGACCTTCTTGCTCTCGTCGGCGAACTTGGCGATAAAGATGTAGTCGCCCTTCTCCTTCACGGGATAGCGCAGGACGCCGTCGCCGTCGGTGTTGAGGAACTGGACCTCCTCGGTCGCATGGCAGAAGCAGAGCACCTTGTGGTCGGGAAGGGGCTTGCCCTCGTAGTACACGGTGAGGATCGCGTCCTCTCCAACGGAAAGCCTGGCCTTGGACGGGACGATCTCGAGCTCGGCGTGCATGACGGAGCCGGGGTTCTTCCCGTCCCTGGAGATGATCCTCTTCGCGACCATGACGTAGGCGCCGGCGTGCTTGACCTGGCTGAAGTCGCGCTTCACCCCTCTGTGCCACCCCTCCTCGTCGGTGACCCAGACCGAGCTGGAATCGACGTAAAGGGTGTAGACGTCCGCGCCCTTGTCCTCGAAGGAGAACTTCCATCCGTGGGGCTCCTTGACGATCTCGCGGTCCGGGTTCCCTATGCGGCCGTTGTCGTCATAGAGCACGGGCTTGGCGTAATCCGTGGGCATGGGCTTGTCCGGGACCATCTTGTGGCCGTACAAGGCGTAGACGCAGATCTCCCCGTCCTCCTTGAACACGTCTCCGAGCCAAATCTCATGTCCGTAGATCTGTCTTCCGAAGCTCCTGAACGTCTCCGGGTCCATAGGGGTGTTGTTACTAATCATTAATTTGGTATTACGAATTGGGTATTAAACGATTTTCAGACATAATCATTCACACTAATTCGTAATTATAACATACTCATTCCGCATTCCCGGAAGCGATGAAAACGGGCGTCATCGTCCTCGGACTGGATTCCAAGTTCCCTGGCATCCGCCTCGTCGCGGAGGAATGCGCGGATTATCTCAGAAGGAAGGGAAGGAAGGACGTCAACGTGGCCTATCTGCGCGGGGAGCCCTATGCGGAGGACGTCCTGAGGAGGATGCACCGGGACGGGGTAGACACCTTCTCCATACTCCCGCTTTCGATATCGGAAGGCAGGAACACCGTATGGCTCATGCCCGCATCGGTCCTCCTCCCTGACAACTTCGGCTCGTGGACCATCATAGACGGCAAGGACGTCGCCACTCGCTTCGCCACCGCCCTGGGCCCGGATCCCCGCATGCTGGACGCCATCCTGACGGAGCTGGGACGGCCGAAGCAAGGGGAGGGGGTGCTCCTGGCCTCCAGAGGCTCGCCGCATTCCACAACGGCCAAGACCGCCGGATTCTACCTGGAGGGGCTCCGGAACGCGGGATGGAAGGCGGAATGGTGCGCCGACATGCACGGGACGCCGGTGGAGGATGCGGTCGGAAGGCTCAGGACCCAAGGAGTCAATAAGACTATAGTGCTACCTTTGTACATCGCCTTCGAGGGGCCCTCCTCCGAAAGAATCAGGGAAAAAATCGAATCCACGGGGATGGATGCGCGGTTCGAGAAGCCTGTGGCCAGCCTTCCGGTATTCAAGGAGATCCTCGACTCCAAGGTGCCCGAGGGATGGCGACGGAGCCAAACGGAATCTGATTCCGCCAGGGCCGGCCTCACGTCTTCGGCTATCCACTCATACGCGAGGCTCATTCTTCCGAGCAGCCTTTTTCGTCGTCGCCAGCCTTTCTATCCCCATCTATCACGCAAAAGTACCGGAGTCCCGTATACAGGCTGAATGATTTCCGTTTGGACCCGTCGGACGACGACCGAGGCATATGATGGACTCGAGCGCCTCATCATCAAGGAACCCGATCTGCACGATGGCGGGAGCAGGTCTGTCATAGACTGTGGTCTATCGCTGTCAGACGGCTATTCGAGTTGCAAAAATGCGCACTGAACGCTTCTTGAAACCCCTCAGATGCTGGAATCAGGAAACGACTTCTCCAGGGTCACAAGCTGTCGCTTGCGGGACCGCATCTCCGACAGCTCCTTCGCGGCCCATGCCAGGCCTCCGTCGGCCGCCTTCTTCATCCAGAACCTCGCCTTGTCCATGTCCGCGTCGACGCCCCTGCCGTCGCGGTAGCATCTGGCCAGCCTGCCCATGCCGCGCTTCTCCCCCTTTTCCGCGAGCTCGGACGCTATCGTGAACATCTCCCGGTCGGAATCGGCGCCGCCGATCCGCCACAACACGTCGAACAGCTCGAATTTCGCCAATAGGACGCCCTTGCCCGCCGACTTTCTCATCCATTCCGCCGAGGTTTCCAGATCCTGGGGCACTCCCAGGCCGTCGCGGTACATCCTGCCGATGCGCAATGGCGTGGAGGCGACATTGTCGGATATGGACGTGAGACGCGACATGCACCAGCCATACTGTTCCAAGCACTTGCGGTCGATAATGAGGTCGGCACACTCGTTCATCCACAGGTCGTTGAAATCCGACGCCTTCATCATCCATGCCAACGCCTTCTGAACGTCGGCTTCGATGCCCCTGCCGTCGCGGTAGCATCTGGCCAGCCTGCCCATGCCACGCCAGTTTCCGGATTCCGCAAGGCCCTTTGCCATACTGAATATCTTCACGTCGGATTCCGGGTCCTTGAGCCTCCATAGAACGTCCATGTACTCCACATTGATCCATTCCAGCCCCTGGTCCGACGCCTTGCCCATCCATTCTGCCGCCTTGCGCATGTCGGCTTCGACGCCCCTGCCGTCGCGGTACATCCTGCCCAGATACGCCTGCATAGCCCTCTGCCCTTCCTCCGCGAGAGACTTGGCGAAAGCCGCCATCGTCTTGTCCACACCGAGGTCGTGCATGGACCACAGGGTGTTGACGTAATCGTTGCCGGCCCATGCCACGCCGTGATCGAAAGCGTCCAAGGCGAGCCGGGCCGCCTTGCCCATGTCCTTGGGGACCCCTCTGCCATGGCGATAGCATTTGGAAAGCCTGGCCCTCATCTCCATGTCCCCGGCGTCCGACATCCTCTCGGCAAAGGCGGCCATCCTGGCATCGTTCTCGGGGCCCTCCATGCCCCATAGGACGGAGAACAGCTCGTACCGGGCCCATGTGACGCCTTTATTGGCTGCCTCCTCGTAGAGGGACGCCGCCTTATCCAGATCTTTCGAGACACCCTTCCCGTCCCTGTACGCGCGAGCCTTCCATCCTAAGGCCTCCCACTCCTCCTGAGAGATCAGCCGGTCGCACAGAGGGACGAGATCCGGATGTCCCCTCGGCAGGGACAAGTAGGCCTGTATCGCACCCGCCGTCTCCTTGACCGGCAAGACGTCCCCTAGGATGATGGACCCGACCTGGACCATGTACCTCGACGTTATCCTGTATTGCTCCCTCCTCATTTGGGACGGGGACCTGTGGTTGAGGATCACGTTGTCGATGGACTCTTTCAGGTAGCGGCGTATCTCCGCCAAATAATGGACCTCGGAATCGGAATCAGACGCGATGCAGGTGAGGGGGTTGTCGATGTAATAGCAGTCCAGGTTCTCGACCAGAGATTGGATCAGCCTCCCGGAATACGCCTCGTAGTAGCATGAGAACTCCTTCGTCGGGACGACGGCCCCGCCCTGGTACTTGTATATCGACGACCTGGAGTCGATCACTATGACCTTCTTCCCCCAGTTCCTCTTGACGAAGTCGGCGAACGCCTTCTCGTAGAAGCCGACGTTCAGGCATGCCTTCAGCGGCTCTATCTTCACGTCCCTGTACTTCTCCGAGTTGCGGCGTATCTCGAATATGTACTTGCTGAAATGAGATTGGTAGTACCGCCTCTCGTCCTCCCCCGGGAAAGTCGCCGACATCAGCACGGGGTCGTCGTAGCAGCGGGGGTTCAGCAGCACCCTGCTGCCCCTCCTTATGACGGACTCCTCCGCGGCGCCGCCGTTGACGTACGAATAATGGGTGTCTATGATCAGCCACTCGCCCTTCCTGGCAAGCAGCTGATCATCGGCGCCGCCGTTCATCAGCAGCCTCATCATCCTGCGGTTGAAATTATGCTCGAAGGAAGGGGACCACACGCCTATGACGGAATCGTCGATCTGATACCCGTCGGGACAGCGCTGGAATATCAGGTACGGGTGTATGTTCTGGATGTACGCCTCCACCTTGTACGCGGGGCCCACCTCCTGATTGACGGCTTCGCGCGACAGGCAGCACCCTATTATGTTGAGGGTGACGGCCTCGTCCCCGCCTCCTTGCCCGTCCGGATGAAGAGAACCCATGGTAATACCGTCCTGCGGCCTTCATGCAGGGCTCGGCGACCCGGGGGCCGCCCTGGCGCTAGGCCTCGCATATTGTCCGACCACAAAATGATTTGCCTGATGGGAGAATCGAGCCACGTAGTTCCAATCGGCGCCAGCGGGTCATGGAAGGGCTCCGTGCACGCACGCGACGTCACGGCACCAGGTACAGGACGTCGTCGATGGACACCGTCTTCACGGTCTCCCCCGGCTCGAACCCCTCCGGAATCCTGAGGTCGGCCATCGCGTAGTTGTCGGGACGGAGGACCTGTATCTCCTTTCCGGAGGAGCTGACGACCGTGGCGTCCCTCAGGCCGGAACGCTTCTCGTAGACCTTGAAGGAATCCATGTCGGTGCGCCGGACGGTCCTCTCCATGAAGTTGGACAGGTCCATTATCCTGCCTCCGACGCCGGTGAGCTTGACCAGCTTGAAGTAGCGGCCCTCGAACTGTATCACGTCGCCCACGTGGAACTCGGGGAGGCGGATCAGGTAGGTGACCCTGTAGAGGTCCTGGCCGTCGTCGGTCTTGCCCACGAGCTTGGGGGATTCCTTGATCTCGGCGCCGTAGGAGTCGGATATCTCCTTGGAGACCGCCCTGCCGAGGGATATCGACGACACGTAGACGTCGGCGCCGCCGGGGACCTGCTCTATCTTGGTTATGAAGAGATGCCTGTTGTTGGCCTCCTGCCTCGACACGGAGCCCTCGATCTCCGCCAGGACCTCGTCCCTCAGGTCGTCGTCGAAGTCCTTGGCGCCGGACCTTATCTGGATTATCGCGGTGTAGTAGTTCCCGAGCCTCCTGGAGCAGGGCTTGCAGACGGAGTTCTTGATGCGCACTATGGTGCTGCATTCCACCGCCGTCCTGTAGTCCATCACCCTCACCGGGGCGAGGACGTGGGCCACGTAGACCTGCGGGTCCTGCTCCTCCACGTCGACCGTGATGGCGGACTCGTCGACGACCACCTCCCTTATCGTCTCCAAGGCGTCGGCGGCGACTATACTGACGGCCATCTCCAGGCCGCAGTCGACCCACCTGTTGTCGATGAGGAACTCCCCGCAGTGGACGCACATCCTGAGGTCCACGTGATGCGGGAGGGAGGCGAGCTTGCGGCCGTCGAGCCAGCAGTCGATGCACATGCCGTCCAGAGACTCGTCGCAGTCCTTGCCGCACTTGACGCAGAACCTCAGATGACCACCACCACGAGGTATCTGACGCCTCCGACCTCGAACACGTCCTCCGGGTCGGCGTATCCCGCGCGGACGGCGACGTCGACCGCCTGGTTCCCGATGATGTTCATCGAGCGGGCGGACTTCATCCACTCCACCAGGGTCTCCTCGTCCACTGACGAGCCTTTGAAGAACGCCTCGTGGACGACGATCCTGCGCCCGTCCCCTTCCAGGGTGGTCCCGATTACGTCCTCGTCGCATACGGCCAGGACGACCTCGTCCCCCTTCCTGTGCACCCTCGCGAACATGTTCACACCAGCATGTATTCCCCTTTCTGGGTCTTTATGGCCTCGGCCTTCTCGCAGAGGATCGCCAGCGTCGACCTGACCTCGTCCTCGGCGAGGCCCTGGGCGGAGGCGTGGGAGATTACCTCCTCCACCGTTATCCCGGGATTGCCGTACTCCTGGAGGATCCTCTTTATCGTCTTGATCTTGTCGCGGCTCTTCGACGATATGCCGGACATGACCTTGTCGATGTCGAACCCGCCGTCGGAGTTGCCGGCTATCTTCCTGAGGTAGAACTCCACCAGGTCTATGGCGCGGTCGGCGTCGACCTCGGTGACCTTGTCGCTGAGCCTCATCTTCGCGGAGGCCTCGGCGAGACGGACGAACGCCTCCAGCTGCCTGGCGGTTATGGGGACGGAGTCGCCCTGGGCCGAGCTCCTGATGGACAGGTAGCTCTTCTTGATGAGGTCGCGGACCTCGTCCGTCATGACGGGGACCAGGCGCTTGGAGTACGCCACGTACTTCCTCAGGATCTCCACGTCGTAGACCGGCCTGATGTTGTCGGTGCGGTCCAGTATCCCCTTGATGTCCACGCCCTCTATCCTCCCGTCCTCCCCGATGAGGCGGGCCTGGCCGCGCTGGTGGGCCGAGAGGATGTGGTCGGTGATCTCGGTGTCCCTCTTCTTGTTGGGGCTGTCAGTGAGCACGAATATCAGGTCGAAACGGGACATCAGGGCGGGAGGGAGGTTGATCTGGTCGTAGATCGGGGTCTCCGCGTCGAACCTCCCGTATTTCGGATTCGCTGCTGCCAGCATGGAGCACCTGCACTGGAGGGTCGCGGTGATCCCCGCCTTGGCGACGGAGATCTTCTGGGACTCCATCGCCTCGTGCAGGGACGACCTGTCCTGGTCGGTCATCTTGTCCAGCTCGTCGATGCATGCCAGGCCCTTGTCGGCGAGGACCAGCGCCCCCGCCTCCAGCGTCCACCTGCCGTCCCCGAAGTCGTCCCTGACCGCGGCGGCGGTGAGGCCGGCGGCGGATGCGGACTTCCCCGAGGCGTATATCCCCCTGGGGGCGAGCATGCTCATGTACCTCAGGAGCTGGGACTTCGCCACTCCGGGGTCTCCCATCAGGAGGATGTGCATGTCCCCCCTTATCACCGTGCCGTCGTCCAGGACCTTGTGGGAGCCTCCGAACAGCTGCAGGGCGATGGCCTTCTTGACCTCGTCCAGGCCGTTGATCGTGGGGGATATGGACTTCACGATGTTGTCGAACAGCTTGGGGTCGGCGGACATCTCCTTGATCCTTCTTTCATCCTCCTCGGTGATCTGGATCTCGTCGTACTCGTGCTGCTCGAACTCCACGGACAGGACGTCCAGGAACGTGTCGAACACGGTGGACTTGTCCCTGTCGGACTTCTCCACCGCCCTGAGGACTCCGATCAAGGTGATGCGGTTTCCTGCGGTGACCTCGCCGGCGATGTCGTCCTCCACGTACCCGGAGATCCTCTCGGGCTGGGCGCCCCCTCTCAGGCCCTCGGGGCTCTCCTGTATCTCGATCTTCTGGGTGTCCGTGTAAACCGATTCGTTCTGGTCCAGGATGAAGCGGACCGCCTGCTTGTTGCATCCGCCCTCCGGGTTGGAGCACATGGTCGGCTCCCTGAGTATCATGCCGGACTGCTCCACCCAGGTCTCCGCGCCGCACCTGGCGCACCTGAACAGGGCGTGGGTCATGCGGGGCTTGACCGTGGTGACCTTCCTGGCCAGGCCTTCGACGGCGACCAGCTTGAGGAGGTGCTCGGACCTGAGGTTCCTTATCTCGACGGTGGCGTCCCTGGGAAGGTTGAATATCCTGACGTGGACGACGTCCCCGGGGCGGTTCACGTTGGGAACCAAGGACATCACGGTCTTCCTGGCGAGCTCCAGGCACCTGTCCGGGTGGTCCATTATGAACATGGCGAAATCGACGCTGTACGCGTTTATGTCCGCGTAGTCCACCCTGAGGCTGCGCTTCTGCGGGTAGCTGTTGGCGACCTCCGCTATAGCTATGCGGTACTCGTCCTTGGAGAAGACCTCCGCCCACGCCGCCTCTATCTCGCTGTCCTGGAAGTTCACGGCCATGCTCGAGCCTCCTGGGAGCGGCACTCCTCGTCCGCCCACCATATCCATCCTCCGCGCTCGACGGAGACCTGCCCCTTCACCCTGCCCGCCCTGCGGAGCTTGGCGAGCGTCTTGGCGAGATCGTCCGGACACCTGTATCCGAAGAGGTGCTCCAGCCTGTCGGTGGCCTCGGAGGTCGTCAGCCTGTCGTCCCCCAGGGCGTCCCAGATCATGGTCAGCAGGTCCTCTCCCGTCATGTCGGCTTGTATCCTCATCCCATGATAATAAAATATAGCCCCAGGACGGACGGAGGCCTTTCCGACGGGATGTTCCTCGTGCTCCATGGATGAAGATTGCCGAAGAATCTGGTTCAATCCTTCGCGTGCGGTCACGTTACGGCTGCGAAGATGATCGGGGTCGATCCGACTGCTGATCGCCGACTATAGAGCGCACGTACTCGTCCTGTATCCGGACGACCTCGGCGCTGTCCTTCGCCTTGGAGTAGTCGTCCAGCATGGCGCCGTTCAGCCTCATGAACTCCGGCGCCCAGTTGAAGCGCGGAAGGAAGGAGTCCGCCTGCTCCCTCTCGCCCAGGATGACCAGGGAGGCCATGACGGCCTCGGCGCTGTTGAGCTCCATCGGCCTCCCCCAGTTTATCGGGTTGGACGCCAGGAGGTACGGAAGGGCGCGCTCCTCGACCCTCTTCAGGCGCGGGAACTCGTCGATGTTCGTCCATGTGAGGTCCATGACCACCAGGCCCCTGCGGGCGTGGCGGACGTCGGCCGGCGAGAGGGCCTTCTGCGAGAACGGCGACAGGACCACGGATCCCGACGGTATCGCCCCCAGGGTCTTGGCCTCCTTGGCGAGCCCGAACCTCAGCATGCGCTTGGCGGTGCACTTCTTGGGGTCGCACTGGCACTTGTCGTAGACTATGACCGGTATCATGCGGACGCCATGGCCTTCAAGGCCTCCGGGTCGGCCATGTTGGCCTCTACCCAGGCCTTGACCTCGTTCATGCTCCTGACGTACTCGTCGAAGAGCTCGGCGTCGTCGGTGGCCCCGTACTCGGCGCGGGTCCTCATGGGGGCGAGCACCTGCCTCCCCCGCCAGGGGGTCCTGGGGGCCCACTCGTCGAACGTGGACCTCTCCATGTACACGACCACGTCGTAGTCCTCGTCCTCCCTGAGATAGTCCCTGTCCTTGAAGTCCTTGGACACCTGCCTCCTCAGGTCCTCCCCGTTCTGATAGAGCACGGAGATCATCTCGCAGTCGATGAAGTCCTTCTCGGGACCGGCGCTGTATACCTCGTAGAGGTTCGGGAAAAGCTTGTTGGCGAAGTGCTCCGCGATCTGCGACACGAAGTCGTTCTTCTGATCTATGAAAAGCACGCGGGTCTTCGGAGCGGTCTTCTTCCTGAACATGGGCACACCCTCTCCCTTCAGTGGGATTGCATAGATAAACGTTGGCTGGCGGCCGTCGCTGGCCAGCCCCCTTCCCGAAGAGGGCCTCGTACTCCTGGCGATACTGGCGCCTGAGGGACGCGGCGGCCTTCATCCAGCCCATGGCGGCGGGCTTGTCGTACGGGACCCCTTCGCCTTCCCAGTGCATCCTCCCGAGGAGCATCATGCAGTCGGGGTCCCCTCCCTCGGCGGACCGGCGCACGGCGGCGACGGCCTTCCCGGCCAGGTCGTTCCTCCTGACGGAGCGCGCGTAGCCGTACAGGTCGCGGGCCGACTCGGCGCTTCCCTGCTCGATGGCCTTCAGATGGGCCTCGACGCCGGCCTTCGCGTCCTTCTCCACGCCTCTCCCGTCCAGCAGGGCGTTCGCGAGGCGGTTCAGGGCCCACGGCTCATTGAGTGCGGCGTACTTGGCCGACAGCTCCGCCATCTCCTTCAGGGCCTTCTTCGTGCCTATCTCCGACAGGAGGTCGCACAGGTCCGGCAGGGCCTTGGCGTCATTCGCCTCCACGGCGGCCCTTATGCACCCCTCGGCCTTCCCGAGGTCCTTCGCCGCGCCCACCCCGTGGCGGAACATCCTTCCGCGGATCCTGTACGCCCAGCCCTCGCCCCTGGATGAATAGAAGTCCGCGATGCGCGCCATCTCGTCCACGGCCCCCTCTTCGTCCGATTCCCAGAGGATGGCGGAGAGATTGGCGTAGGCGGGTATGGAGCCTTTGTCCACGGCCTCCCTCAGCAGGCCCGTGGCCTTGCCGACGTCCCTGTCCACCCCCCTGCCGTAGAGGTGCATGAGGGCCAGGCGCCTGACGGCCCAGCCTTCGCCCGCTTCGGCGCGCGGGACGATTATCGAGAGGGACTCCTTCGCGGAATTGTCGGTGTTGACGTCCCACAGGACGGCCAGGAGATTCTCGTAGAACTCCGTCGTCCCGCTCTCCGCCGCTATCCTCGCGTATTTCACGGCCTTGGGAACGCTTCTCTCCGCCCCCCTCCCGCGGAGGCACATCCTGCTCAGGCGCCCGTACGCCCACGGCTCGCCCATGGAGACGTGGCGGTTCACCAGGGGCCCCAGCTTTTCCGTGGCTTCGGGCGTCCCCTCGTCCCACAGGATGCCGGCGAGATCGCCTCCGGCATACGTTGCCCCGAGCCTGTAGGCGTTCCTGAACAGCTCGGTGGCGCGTGCGAGGTCCTTCTCCACCCCTTTGCCGAAGCGGTACGCCCTTCCGAGGCGCCACTTGGACTCGGGATCCCCCGAGTCGGCGAACCTCCTCACCAGGTCCGCGACGAACTGATACTGGTCGGAGGACCTGGTGGACCATACGACGTCGAAGAGCCTGCAGGCCCCCAACGACTTGCCTAGGCCGGCCGCGTCGCGGAATAGCTTGGACGCCTCGGAAAGGCTCTCGGGGACGCCCCTGCCCTTCTGGTACGCCATGCCCATCCTGACCTTGGCCTCCCTGTCCTCGTCGACAAACGGGGCGACGACCGAAACCATCCTGTGTTCGGACGCCTCCCCTCCCGATTTCCAGATGACATCGAACAGCCTATGGCGGTCGGAGTCGTCGCCGCCTTCCACGGCCTTGTCGAACCAGTGGGCGGCTTTCTTGACGTTCTTCTCCGTCCCCCTGCCTTCCAGGAACGCTATCGCGAGGCGGGCCATGGAGCTCTTGCGGCCCTGCAGCGCGGACTTCCTCACGAGGCTGAAGGCCGTGCGGTACGGGCCGTTCCCGGAGACCAGGTCGAAGAGGAGGTCCGAGGCGGGGAGGTATCCGGCCCTTACCGCGGACGCGTACAGGTGCACGCTCCCCTTGGTGTCGTACAGGGTTCCGAGGCCGCGCATCTTCATCTCCCCCAGCATCGCCATGGCGCGGGGCTCGCCGGCGTCGGACAGCTCCCTGAGCATGGCGGAGGCCTCCTTGTAGCGGCGGAAGTCTATCATCCTCCGGCACCGGCCCAGGACGTTAGAGATGCTGGATGCCGTGCCGTCGCGGATGGCCATCATGAGGTCGCTGCACTCCTCGTACATCGAGTCGGCCTTGGCGTCCGCATCCGCGTCCCCGCCGACGAAGAGATTGATGACGCTGAACGCATACCAGTAGTACTCCTCCACGTAATGGACGGGCGAAGGGCCTCCCCACTTATGGAAGAAGTCGGAGACTATGAACCTGGGCTGGCGCAGGCGGCGGCACCCCGTGGCGCGGACGAAATCGTCCTCGAAGGCCCTGAGTAAGGCGCTTTTGCGCTGGGACTCCTCCCTCTTGAAGTCGCGGACGCGGCACTGCTCGTCCAGGTAAGCCTCGCTCCCCTCCGCCTCCACCAGGATTATCTTGTCCCCGTACCTGCCCTTCAGGAAATCGGCCATTGCCGACAGGGACTTCCTGTAAAGGGCGCCGGGATACCCTGTGCCTATCGGCTGCACCTCGTGCTCCACGCCCTTCTTGGAGAGGACCTCGCTCACCGCCATGACCCAGTCCGGTATCTTGGCGGACATGTACTCGGAACCGCCGTCCGCGTATTGGATCCTGTAGAGCCCGTACGTCTCCACCCTCCCGTCCACGATCAGCCACTCGGACCCGGACTCGGACATCTCCTTCATGAGCGTCTTGTTGTAGTCGCGGAGGGCCCCGGTTATGGAGGACCTGTGGCTGAAGCGCTCTGCGGCCGTCTCGATTCCATAGAAGTCCTCCTCGGCTAGATCCGGACCGGCATGCCCGGTGGTCTGGACGATGAACGACGTGGCCCTGAAGTAATTGATGTCGAGGTCGCCGTCGCCGAGGAAGTAATCCGACGCTATGCCGAAGATGTCGCGGCTGACGCACACGCCCCACACGTCTATGGGACCCTTCCCCCGACCAGAATACAGAGGGAAGCTTTCCATATTCTTCTGCGACACTAGAACCGGTTCCACATCCCTATTACGAAGAACGTTATTTAACGGTTTTCGCACGCTAATTAATAGTACATAATAAGCGTAGAACCGAGAACATACTATTAACGACGTGGTGAAGTGAGGTGCTTGATGACATGCAAGGTTGTCACGGGTTCACCGTGAGCCCGCATCTTCCGTACTCGGTAGGTTGTTCCAAGGATATGCAGTCGGATTCAAAAGTGAATTTGAAAGTCTTAATCCGAAATCGCATGTAAGGGGGAGGGGCCGAAGCCCCTCCGGTTTAATCACTTTAGAGGTAGGGTTTCACGTTCGCCGTTGCTAGTCGGAATATCGATCGCCCATGAAGGCTTCTGATACAAGTGCCCGAACACGTCGAGAGGGATTCCCACGAGGGCACCAACATCCTCGATGGCGATGAAGGCTCTGCCGGCAAGGGCATCATGGGCGTAGTACTGGGTCTTGCCGTTCTCGTCGACGTAGTTGCCGTAGACGGGCACCATGCTAGGCTCGTACGAAACGCCCGAGTCCATCTTGACGTAGGTCCTTCCGGTGTAGTTCTCAGGTGCGATTCCAGCGATGAAATCGACGGAGAACGCGTTCTCTCTGACGGCCCTGAGGCCGTTTCCGAAGACGATCTTGGTGATGGCCTTGTCGGAGAAGAACGCGTAGGCGCCGATGACCTGGAGGTCGTCGTTGAACTCGACGGACTTGAGGCTGCTGCAAGCGGCGAAGGCCTTGAGTCCGACGGTCCTGACGTACTTGCCGAAGGTCACGGAGGTGATGTCGGCCTTGTAGAACGCCTTGTCGCCGATGGCGAGGACCTTCTTGCCGTCGATGAAGTCGGGTATGACGACGTCCTTGTCGGAGCCGGTGTACTTGGTGATCTTCACTCCGTCGATTCCGACGGTGGTGTAGTCCTCGTACTCGAATCCGGTGACTTCGTCTGCAGGGGCCTCCCTGTCGATGAAGCAAGCTCCGAAGAGGGTGCCGGTGTATCCGTTCGCAACGTTTCCGTTGACGATGACGGTGTACCAGTCGCTGGCGAGGATGCTCCTGACGATCTGGTCCTGGAACACGACGATCTCTCCGTCGCCGTTGATGACGGTGATCTCGAAGTCGTCGATGGTGAAGGACTGGAGCCAGGGGAGCACGTCCATGGGGAAGAAGTGCACAGCCCTCTTGAGCTCGTCGAGGTCGTCGGCGGTCAGAGTGCCGACCACTTCGATGGTGTCGATGTTCAGGGTCAGCATCGGGAACCAGTTGAGGTTGATGTAGACCATGTCGCTGTAGAAGTTGGCTCCCTCGGGGAACTCAACCATTCCAGGCTCGTCCTCGTAGTACTGTCCCTCATAGGGCCAGTTCTTCTTGTCCTTGGGCCACTGGCCCTCGTTCAGAGGCAGGATGAGGTAGTCGGCGCCGGTGCTGTTCTCGTCGGCGGGGACGACGACGTCTCCCGTCTCGGAGTCGTACCACTCGGGCTGGTACTCGAGAGGCGTGATGTTCCAGATGAACTAATCAGGCTGGTATTCCACGCCGGTGGGGACGATGTAGGACGCTCCGTCCTGCTCCACGAGGATGTAGGTCCAGGTGAAGAGGCGCACTTCGGAATCCACAGGCTGCTTGGTCTGACTGTCGATCACGAGCTTGCCGTCCTTGTCGTACTGAGGAGCATAAACGGGGCTATCGACTTCCTCGGAGGTTCCGCCACCAATGGTGCCGATGGGTCCAGTGGTCGCGTCGTCCTCGGGAACTGCCTGCTCGCCGGGTCCGTAGACGGCCCAGGTGTAGTCGTCGGTGTCGAACTCGGCGACGCCGGCGTTGTAGACGATCCTGACGGTGTAGTCGAAGACTATCTCCTCCTCGGGCAGTCCGACCTGGGTGAAGATCTTCTCCTCGGTCTCCTGCACGTAGACGGGCTGGCTCTTGCTGTCGTAGGCGTAGAACGTTCCAGCAGTCGGATCCGCGGCATCAGACTCATAGTAGCCGTTAACCACCGCGTAGTTCTTGGTGTCGTTGGCTCCGATCTTCACGGAAATGACACTGCTCTCATCCACAGCGGGCTTGACCTCGGTCTTGCCGAGCACGGTGACCTTTCCGATGGATTCCAGGATGGACACGTAGGTGTACTTGCCGTCATCCGCGACAGGGGTGACCGTCTGGTTATCGCCCTCTCCGGAGACCTCGACCTCCGCGTAGACGGGTGCCTTCGCGGTGAAGTCGTAGACGGGCTTGGTGTAGTCGTAGACGGGGTTGCCGTTCTTGTCGAACTTGAGCGTTCCGTCTCCGTTGACCTTCTGCATCCAGACGTAGTTGTCCTTGTCCACGCCGCCGTTGATCTGGCCGGTCTCGAACTTCAGCTGCTGGTACAGGTACTTCTTGTACACGGGGAGTCCGAGCTCGTCGACCTCCTGCTCGTAGACGGGGTTGCCCTGGGCGTCCGTAGCGGGGACCTTGGGGGTCACGGTGACGGTGACGGGCTCGCTGTCGACGTCGTACTTGGGGACCTCGGTGGTCTCGGGGACCACGTAGGCGTAGACGGGGGCGCTGTCATCGTCGTAGTTGGGGACCGTCATGGTCACGTCGATCATGATGGGCTTGTCCAGGTCGTAGACGGGCATTCCGGTGGCCTCGTCGTAGACGGGCTTGCCCTCGTCGTCGACCATCTGGTAGTAGGCGTAGTCGCCGGTGATGTAGAGCAGGTGGCGCTTGACTATCTCGCCGTTCTCGTCGTAGATATAGACCTCCACCTCCTTGGGCGTATAAGCGGGCAGGTAGTCCTTCTCATCGGCAGCAGTTACGACTCCATCCTCGGAGTCAACGACCACGATTGCGGGCTCCATGCCCTCCACCGGGGTTGCAACGAATCCCGTCTCTGCGTCTCCGGTGATCGTGACGAGCACGTACTTGCCGTTGGACTTCACGGGGGTGTAGACGCCGCTGTCCGCTTCCTCCTCGATGACCATCACGTAGACGTCGACAGGGGTGTCGTCATCGCCGACGGTAGTCGTTATCTGGGTGTCCTCGGTGAGGACGTCCTCGAACACGAGACGTCCGAAGACGTCCTTGTCCTGGATTATCTCGGTGGTCTTGGTTATGGAGACGACCTTGTAGTTGCTGTACACGGGCAGATACTCAGCGGAGTCGCCGGCGGCGGTGATCGTCACCAGTTCTCCAGTAACACCATCGGCTGAGTCGACGTCGGTCACAGTAGCCGGTACCATCGCATGCTCGACGTATTCGTAGAACGTCGTGTTATCTACAATATCATTCCCGGTCCCGTCGACCTCGACATAGACCTCGACGTCGTCAGCAGTCTTTATCTGGTCACCGTTGTTCGTTGCGAGCTTGTAGTACTTGCTCTCTCCGTCTGTGGAGACGGTCACGACAGTGTCGACCTCGGGGTAGATGGCGGGGTTCTCGACGCTGAAGCCCTCGATCTCGGTGGCAACGTTGTCGACGATCGTGTAGTACGCGCCCTCGACGATCACGTACTCGCCGTCGTTAAGCTCGACCTCGACGTAGACGATGTCCGCGTCCATGACGGTCTCCATCACGATCTCGCCGGTGGGGTTGCCCTGCTCGTCGAGCTCCTCTTCGAAGTCGGTGAACATCAGGCGGCCGTACTGGTCCCTGAGCTGCATCTCGACCGGCTCTCCGTCGACCATCTTCTGGACGTAGACGGGGTTGCCCTGCTCGTCGTAGACGGGGACGGAGACGATGTACTCCTCGGGGAAATCAGCGGGGACGCCGTAGGAGACGTCGTAGAAGGGCACCGAGGCGCCGAATCCGAGGTAGTGCGCCTTAGCGCCGTTGGGTCCGTCCTCGGGCTCGCACCACTTCATGACGATGTCCTTGTTGGCCACGGTGGGCACGACCTCGTTGTCGTAGTCGTACGCCACGTCGTTGATGGTGAAGTTGACGTCCTCGAGTCCCAGAGGCATGATCCACCAGGTGATGGTGATCGTTCCCTCGATGTACTTGCTTCCGGTGGGGGTCAGGGTGGCGGTGTAGGCCTCCATGACGGGGAAGACGGCGTCGCCGTTCGCGTCGTAGTAGTATCCGTTCTCGAAGTCGTATCCGACGGCTCCGACCTTGTTGAGGGCCACGCTCTTGTTGGTGTCGGTGGCCTTGGTGGTTCCGGTGTACTTCCAAACGATGCCGTAATCGGCGTACTCGTCGAAGCAGTCGTTGAAGTGGACGTAGGGGGTGGAGGCGTCGCTGTTGTCTCCTCCGAGGGCCTTGATGGGGGTCTGCTCGAGGGAGTTGTAGACGTACGCGTACTCGTACTCGCCGGTGACGTCGATCTTCTCGACGACGAGCACGGGGATGGTCGTCTTCACGGTGACGGCGCCGGTACCGGTGCTCTTGTTCAGCTGG
>JAEEGI010008076.1_pt1 | contig 23325 bp, 14 predicted proteins | sample 8958751 | NCBI WGS metagenome assembly JAEEGI01 (sample SAMN16246545, study PRJNA631951) | gut metagenome | biome: gut microbiome; feature: rumen; material: KS-attached | host: Bos | place: Iran: Karaj | collected 2018-10 | reverse complement strand
GTTCTTCCAGTGTGAATTGTGGGTAGCGTTCGATAGTTCTCTCGATGAAGTGCATCGGGTCGGTCATCTGCTGGAGGTCTGCAATCTCAAATGTGGGTGCTGCCGTTTCGCTCTGTCTGGCTTCTTCCATGCCTCTCCAAATTGTTTTCGGGTTGAAACGCAGCTCATTGTCGTTTTCAATCAGTGTGTAGATGGTCTGGTTGATGTCCGACGGGATTTGGGCACCATAGTCGATGTGGAGTCGGAAATAGCCTTTCCCACCGTTTTTGATAAACGCTTTCACCCCGTCGATAGTCTCCTCAAGCGAATGATAGGATTCCTTGTCGGACGGGAGGATATGGAAATGGCGCAGCTGCTCGATTCTCAACTGCTGGATGGTGACGTTGCCATTATGGCGGTCGATATCCACGAGGCTGACGGTGTGGGGGTAGCGTTCGTCGCAACTGACATGAAGGGCACTTCCGCTGTAGCGGATAACTCCCGCAGGATAGGTGACGATTTCATCGTTGAGGTCTTCCTCATGTCCGATGGTCTGCGGTCGGTGGATATGTCCCAATGCGAGGTAATCATAGCCCGTTCCGAGTTTGTCGGTCTTGATGGTCTTGACGTTTCCCTTGAAGTCGTGCCCAGTGTAGTCCATGCCTTCTACAGCGGTATGTCCAGTCATGACCACCGGCTTCTGTTCAGCGTTTTCGGCGTTCACATAGTCGAGCAGCGCCTGAATCTGGAGTGGGCGTTCGCCGGGAAGGAAAGGCAACGCGACGATGTAGCCGTTTTTCAGCCGGATGATGAAGTTCTCCTGCCATCCTTCGGGAGCATTGTCGATGTCGAAAGGTGGGGACATCGCCACGACATACACGTTTTGGGCTTTCCACAGCAGCCGGTCTGCATGGAGGCGGGATGGTGAGTCGTGGTTGCCTGCAGTGATGACGATGGTCAGTTCGGGGAATTTATTGTGAAGCTCGACGAAGAAATTGTTGAAAAACTCTTTCACGTGGACACCTGGCTGTTGGATATCGAACACGTCGCCGCTCACCACGAGAGCGTCGGGGGTGTGGGTTTCGCACCAGTGTTCGAGCTGGCTGAAGAAATGGCGGTGTTCGTCGGTGCGGCTGTAGTTCTGATAGAGAATCTGACCGAGATGCAGGTCGGCAGTGTGAAGAATGCGCATGTTTTTTTATAGGATTTTATAGGATTTTATAGGATATTATGGGAGATTATAGGATATTATAGGATATTATGGGAGATTATAGGTTTTTATAGGAGATTATAGGATTTTATAGGAGATTATAGGATATTATAGGAATTAATAAGATTTTATGGATGAGATGGTTTTTTTGTTTTCAGATGCAAAAATAATGATTTAGTTGATATATTCAAATATCTCCGGAAAAAATTTTTCAACAATTATCATATTTTGCATTATTCAACATTTAAAGAGTAATGCTGAACAGTTGCTGATTAATTCCAGGAGAGGATGAAAGCGTAATGGTGGGGCTTGTTGCCGTCGATAGTGTATTGGGGTAGGGTGCGACGTCCCCACGTGTCGGTTCCTCCCACGCCGTGGATGTCGAGGTCGATGTTGATGTTGACAAACTGTCCTCGCCGGAGCTCATACGGGTGCTTAACCGTGAGGTCTTCCTCCCCGTAGTCCCATGCGCGGATGCAGAGAGGCTGGCAGCCCTCGATGTTCAGCTCATGACGCTGGGAGGCAATGGTGAAACGTCTGACATCGCAGCGGTTTCCGTTGTCCTGTGGCCTGATGTATTCGGTCATGTAGTCGGACAGCGGCATCTGATATTCACCGATGAATGCAGAGCGTTTGCGGTCGGGATAGTTCTCCCAAGGCCCCCGTCCGTAGTAGCTGACTTGTTTGTATCCTGCAGGGATGCGCATACGCATTCCAAACTTTGGGATGAGCGGAATGTCGGTGGCGGATGGGAGATAATGGGCTTCCACTTTGAGCTTTCCGTCGGATGTGAATGCATAGCACAAGTTGAGGTCAGCACCGACATCGAGCGACATGTCGAAAAGCACTCTCAGCGACTCCTCGTCCACCTCTGTCCTGATGGCATGCACCTGCCGCTTTTCCGCCGCCTCTTTCCATGCTCCCACTCGCTTCTCAAATCCCGCTGCTTGCTGGTTGTCGTTCTCCGGTTTCCAGAAATAAGGCTCCAGCGGTGCCTGCAGCATCTCCTCGCCGTTGATTTTCCAGCTGGTGATCGCACCGCTGTTGTCGATGACTACTGTGGCGTTCTTCATGCTGACTTCGGTGCCTCCCTCAATCTGCTTCGACTCAGCCGGGCTGCCTTCGATGCCTGCAGGGAATTGGTAAGGAGTGATCACAAACTGCTCCTTCGCCACGGCGAATCCTGATTCCGCCCAGCGGTCAGAATCGTTCAGAATCTGGTAGGACGATGGTCTGTCGTGATTCAGTCTCGCACTGACATTCAACAGCACCTCCTTGCCTTCAGGTAAAGCCTTGAGGTCGGGGAACCCGTCACCAAATTCCAGCTGCGCTGTGCTCAGGTATTCCTGCTGCGGTCCGGCCCCTGGTGCCTTTGTAATGTTCTTTACAGATGCCTGGTGGTTATAGATTTCCTTTCCGTCGCATACCACCTGGCAGTAGTAGTCGTAATAGTCGAGTGACGTGAAGAAATTGCGGTTGGTCAGTTTGACAACGTTATTCTCAAGTTCAAACTGGATGGGCTGATACACATGCTGCACCTCATAATAGTGAGGGTGGGGTGTTCGGTCGGGTGCGATGACCCCGTTGCAGCAGAAATTCCCGTCGTTCGGCTTGTCACCGAAGTCGCCTCCGTAAGCCCAGAACTCATCCTCGTCCTTTGTCAGTTTCGCCGATGTGCGCAGCGGTGAACCGTCGATTGGTTTGGCGATACCCTGATCCACCCAGTCCCAGATGGCGGCTCCGCAGATGCTGCTGTCGGCATAGATGACATCCCAGTATTCTTGGAAATTGCCGATGGAATTGCCCATGGCGTGTGCATATTCGCGCATCATGAACGGCTTGTCGGTCACCTTTTGGGCAGTCTCACGCATCTGGTCGGGGTAGAGGTAACTGTCGTCGTAGATGCTGCTGTAGCGTCGGTCGCTGTCGTAGAAAGGCGGTCGGGTGGGGTCGAGTTCCATCACCTTGCGCTGCATTGCCTCGATATTCGGTCCCACACCCCCTTCGTTGCCGAGGCTCCAGAGAATCACACACGGGTGGTTCTTGTCGCGAGACACGAGTGATGCTGCACGGTCGATATGGGCAGCCATCCATGCCGTGTCCTCGCCCATCTCATGGTTCGCATATCCGTAGCCATGTGTCTCATGGTTCGCCTCGTCCATCACGTAGATGCCGTAGCGGTCGCACAGCTCATAGAAATATTCGCGGTCGGGATAGTGGGAGGTTCGGAGGAAGTTGATGTTGGCCTGCTTCATCAGCTTGATGTCACGCTCGTAGGTGGCATTGTCAACGTACCGTCCGGAGCGTGGATGGTGGTCGTGGCGGTTCACACCGCGGAGTTTCACGTTCTGTCCGTTGATTTTTAACACCTCGCCAACCACTTCCACTTTTTTTATGCCTAACTTATAATCGAAATGCTCAATTACGTGTCTGCTTTTGTCGCGTAGCTCCACGCTGTAGGTATAAAGGTTAGGATTCTCTGCCGACCATAGCTTTGGCTGGTTTATCACGCATGACAACTGAACCGTGATCGTGTCGCCAGTCGTCAGTTTTTTCACCTCTCCAGTTGTCTCCTTGCCTTCCAGCAAAAATACCACTTTCAGATTCTTTGCCGTTTTCTTGCCAGTGTTGCAGAGCGCGATATCGGCATGGACGGTTGCCTGGGAGTAGTTGTTGTTCAGGTCAGCCGTCACCTTGTAGTCGCAGAGATGGGTGTGGGGACGAACCCAAAGCTGTACCGGACGGAAGATGCCGCTCAGGCGCCACATGTCCTGGTCTTCGAGGTAGCTTCCATCGCTCCAGCGGTAAACCTCCACCGCAAGTCGGTTGCGTCCGGCTTTCACGTAGGGAGTCACGTCAAACTCGGCTGGCGACATGGAGTTCTGGCTGTAGCCCACTTTCTGCCCGTTGACCCAGATGTACATGGCTGAGTGGACACCTCCGAAATGTAGGATAAGGTGCTGCCGGAGCATCTTGTCCGTGGTGTCGAAGAACGTGACATACGACCCTACAGGATTGCGGTTCTCGTAGGCAGTCCAGTTTTTGGGCGGCTCAGTGGTCACGCTCGGCCGGTTCTTCACGAACGGGTAGTTGATGTTGATGTAAATAGGTGTGCCGTAGCCCTGTGTCTGCCAGTTACCGGGCACGTCAATCTGATTCCATCCGCTGACATCGTAGTCCACTTGATAGAAGTCGGCTGGGCGCTCCTCGGGATTGCGCGACCAGTGGAACTGCCATTTGCCGTCGAGCGAGATGATTTCCTTACAGGCTTTTTCGAGCGACGGCAGTTGAAGTGTTGCGTGGTAGGGCAGTTTGTTGATGCCCAGGACTGCGGGATTCTCCCAATCGTGTGCAGCATTTTGTGCGTTTGCTCCGGGCGACATCATGCATGCCGTGAGCAGAGATAAGAGAAATGTTTTCATTATAATGATGTTTTTTGATTGATTTTTAGAGTTTTATAGTAACTATAGATATAATAGATTCTTATAAATAATAGTTGCTTTTGTTGGCTGTCAGGATTTTTGAATTGCTTTTATCGTCCCCTGTATTGGAGGGGTGTCAGCCCTGTCTTGAGTTTGAACTGCCGGTTGAAGTAGGCGAAATCGTCGTAGCCCAACGACATGGCGATTTGCTTCACGGGCAATGCCGTCGTGACCAACATCAGCTCAGCCCGCTCGATTTTCTTTCCGATGATGTATGAGGTTGGTGTCTGTCCCACCTCTTTTTTGAACATCCTGATGAAATGGTCTTTCGACAGGCATGCAATGTCCGCCAGTGTGTTAAGGTCAATCCGTTGGCTGAAGTTTTTTCTCACGTATGCCATAGTCTGTTCGATACGGCTGTCTGTCACCTTGTTTTTGGGCACAGCCTGCTGCAGAAAGCGTGAGAAGAGAATGAACAGTATGCCGCGTGACTCCACTTTGTCGCTGAAGGGCCGTTCCAGATTACGCTGAATATTTCCGATGAGCGTGGAGTGGTTGTCGTAGGTCTCGGGGTCGGACTGCGGCAGTCGCATACGCGGGTTCATCTCGCAGAGGCGTTTGACCAACTGCAGGTCGGCTGGTGTTGCTGCCGTTTCCACCGGATATTCCCAGTCTTCCAACATGCCGGTCTCTCCCTGGTGGTCCTCATAGATGTGAATGTAATAATGAGAAAACTCTCCGTCGCAAATATCGCTGTGCATGGTGAATGGCGGTATGAAATAGAGGTGGTCGGGCCGGAGGTTGTGTATGCCCGACGGCAGTTCTATCTTGGCAGAGCCTTCCGTCACATAATAAAGCCTTGCGAACGGGCTCCGCACGTGTTTCCAGTTCCAGTCGGCATGATGGCTGGCGAATCCCACGTTGAGTGTGAGCAGATGAAGCAGATCGACTGAGAAATTTTGCATAATTAGGTGTTTGATACCGCAAAATTACAATTTTTTTCTGAATTACGAATACTTTTTCTGTCTTTATTTAAATTTGTTATTATTGTTGATTTTTCCCTCTTTTAATAGATTATTTCTCTTTAATTGCCTAATATTAATATAGTTAACTATTTTTCCTAAATTCGTCAACTAAAAACTGATAACTAAATAATATCGATAAAATCCAATAAATTCAGCCATTTTTTACAATCGTTTATGTTATCTTTTTCCTTAACTTTGCATCATTAACATAAAAAAGGTACAAGAATACGAGAAGGCAGGAAGACGAGATTATTTACTGTTATAAAGTAAGTGGCTACAAACAAATGAAAACAATACATAGTCATTAATTCATCTTCAATACAAAACATCAGTTATGATTTACAACGAAATTGGAAAAACCGGGATGAAAGTGTCGAACCTCTCGTTCGGCGCATCTTCGCTTGGTGGTGTGTTTCATGGCATCCGCGAGGAGGAGGGCATCCGTGCCGTTCATGTGGCAGTGGACAATGGAATTAATTTTATTGATGTGTCGCCTTATTACGGACATCTCAAGGCAGAGATGGTGCTTGGCAAGGCGCTGCGTGAAATCCCGCGCGACAAGTATTACCTGTCAACGAAAGTGGGCCGTTATGGCAAAGACGGTGTGAACATGTGGGATTACTCAGCCGAGCGTGCCACCGCCAGTGTGTATGAGAGCATGGATCGTCTGGGTGTGGATTACATCGACTTGATCAATGTCCATGACATCGAGTTTCAGGCTGCATTGCCTGGCGGACTTCAGAAAGTGGTTGACGAGACGCTTCCTGCATTGGTGGCACTCAGAAAGAAAGGTGTGGTTGGTCATGTTGGCATTACCGACTTGCAGCCAGAAAACCTGAAATGGGTGGTGGAGCATTCAGAACCGGGCACGGTGGAGAGCATCCTCTGCTTCTGCCATTACAGCCTGAACGACATGCTCATCACCGAATATCTTGATTTCTTCCAGCAGCATCAGGTGGGCATCATCAACGCATCCCCTTTGTCGATGGGACTGCTGTCGTCGAGAGGAGCTCCCGACTGGCATCCGGCAGAGAAGCCGCTCCGCGAAGCATGTGCCAAGGCGGCTGAGTTCTGTGTGTCACAGGGCTATCCGATCGAAAAACTTGCTATTCAGTTCTCTACAAGCCTTAATCCGCAAATTGCAACCACGCTCTTCAGCAGTGCCAACCCTCAGAACGTGCTCAAGAACATCGGTTATGTGAACGATCCGATGGACGAGCAGCTGGTAAAGGAGGTGCAGGCAATCATCGGCGACCAGATGTTTGTGAGATGGAAGAACAGTTGAATTAGTTTGTAGTTTTTAGTTTGTAGTTTTTAGATTTTAGATTTTACAAGCGTCTTCGGGCATCGAGCCCTCGACTCTTGACGCGGACGAGACGTCCACGTCCCCAGTGATCTTTAGATTTTAGTTTTTTGTCTGAATATTCGGATTATTCAGATTACTCTGATAATTCAGATTACTCTGATAATTCAGGACAATCTTAATACTCAATTTTTCAAAAACAATGATAATCGATGCACATAGCCATTTATGGCTTAGACAAGATACGGTCCTTAACGGACAGGTGATCAAGACCACGAAAAACGGCCGCTCGATTTTTTTCGGTGAGGAAGTCCAGATGATTCCGCCTTTCATCATAGACGGCAGAAACTCGGCAGAGGTGTTCCTCTCCAACATGGACTACGCTCAGGTTTCGGCGGCTGTGGTGGTACAGGAATTCATCGACGGATTCCAGAACGACTATATGGCTGATGTTCAGCAGCGGTTCCCCGACCGTTTCATCACCTGCGGCATGGCAGACTATCTCAATCCCGGATTCTTCGCTCAGGCAAAAAGCCTTATCGACAGCGGATTCAAAGGAATGGCCATTCCCGGCCACCGTCTGTTCAACGAGGCAGGGTGGGTGAGTCTCACCTCGGATGAGATGATGCGTATGTTCAAGCTGATGGAGGAAAAAGATGTGTTCCTCTCGATGGCTCTAGCCGACGGCGACCGTCAGGTGGCAGAGATGGAGGAGGTCGTTCAGGAGTGTCCGAAGCTGCGTGTCGCCATCGCTCATTTCGGCATGGCCAATCCGCCACAGACTCCGCCATGGCTGAATCCCGACTGGAAACGTCAGATTCAGCTGGCGATCCACGAGAACGTGATGATTGAGTCGGGCGGAATCACCTGGCTCTATAACTCCGAGTTTTATCCTTATCCTTCTGCTGTCCGTGCCATCAGGGAAGCCGCAGATCTCGTGGGGTGGGAACGGCTGATGTGGGGCAGCGATTATCCTCGTACCATCACTGCCATCACCTATAAGATGAGCTATGACTTCATCACGAAATCGGTGGATTTGACCGCTAAGCAAAAATCACTCTTCTTAGGCGAGAATGCAGAACGGTTCTACGGCTTTAAAAATCTTATTGAACTTCCGTATGTCAAGAATATGTCGGAGTAATATTTAGTTTTTAGTTGATAGTTTTTAGTTGATAGTTTTTAGTTGATAGTTTTTAGTTGATAGTTTTTAGTTGATAGTTTTTAGTTGATAGTTTTTAGTCTGTAATTCCTATAATAAGTGGAATTAAAACATAAACAATAATTCATATACATTTATATGCAAGCAATACAAATCACTCGTCAGCAGCAGTTAAATATCATTGATGTGGAGGAACCTCAGCAGCCTGTAGGAGGTGAGGTGCTGCTCCGACTGAAATATGTCGGTTTCTGCGGTTCAGACATCAACACATTCATGGGACGTAACACCATGGCGCTCAATCCAGTAATCCCCGGACATGAAATCGGTGCGGTCATCGAAGCTGTCGGCCCCGATGTGCCTGAAATGCTCAAACCGGGCATGGTTGTGACCTGTAATCCTTACACAAACTGCGGCAAATGTGCATCATGTCGCAACGGGCGTGTGAACGCATGTCAGCACAACGAGACACTGGGCGTTCAGCGCAACGGTGCTATGAAAGAACAAATCATCATGCCCTGGGAGAAGGTGATTCCTGCCGGAATACTTGACACTCGCACCACCGCGCTTGTAGAGCCTATGAGCGTGGGGTTCCATGCGGTGAGCCGTGCAGCGGTTACCGACATCGACGTGGTGATGGTCATTGGCTGCGGTATGGTTGGCATGGGGGCCATCGTTCGGTCTGCACAGCGTGGTGCAACCGTTGTGGCAGCCGATATCGACGATGAGAAGTTGGCATTGGCAAAGCAGATGGGTGCCGCCTATGCCATCAATACGAAGACAGAGAATGTGCATGAGAAGCTGCTTGAAATAACATCGGGTTTCGGACCGGATGTGGTGATAGAGGCAGTTGGCAGTCCGATGACTTATCAGATGGCAGTCGATGAGGTGGCGTTTACGGGCCGCGTGGCATGCATCGGCTACGCAAAGTCGGAGGTGTCGTTCCAGACCAAGTATTTCGTTCAGAAAGAGCTTGATATCCGTGGGTCGAGAAACGCACAGCCCCAGGATTTCAGGGCTGTGATACGTTATCTGGAGCGTGGCACATGCCCTGTGGATAAGCTTATTACAAAGGAAATCAAACCTGAGGAGGCACTTGAGACCATGAAGTGGTGGAGTCAGAATCCCGGGAAGGTGTTCAGGATTCTTGTGAATTTCTCGTGAGAAGATTTTAGTTTGTAGTTTTTAGTTTGTAGTTTTTAGTTTGTAGTTTATAGTTTATAGTTTATAGTTTATAGTTTTTAGATCGATACTATTGACTCTATTGAAACTATAGATTGCAAAACCCTAAACTTTACATATTGCACTTTTTATTATGACTGAAGGATATAAAGTCAAACAATATAATCAGCCGGTGAAGCGTTATTGTCAGACGCTTGACCTGAAAGACGACCCGGAACTCATAGCCAGATATGTGGAAGCGCACGACCGCTTCCACGCCTGGCCTGAAATCAGGGCTGGAATCCGTGAGGTGGGCATCCTTGAGATGGAAATCTATATTTTGGACAACAGGCTGTTCATGATAGTGGAGACTCCGCTCGATTTTGACTGGGACAGCGCCATGGACCGCCTTGCCACCCTGCCTCGGCAGCAGGAGTGGGAGGATTATGTGGCTGTTTTTCAGTCATGCCAATCAGGCGCTTCATCGAACGACAAATGGAGGATGATGGAGCGGATGTTTTATCTTTATTAATAGGGAGTTAGATTCCTTCGGAATTGGAGTAAACATTTTAAAACTATAACTGACATAAATTATGAAAAAACTGAACAAATGCTTTTTATTTGCGTTACTGGCTGGTTTTTCGCTTGCTACAGACGCTCAGGAAATAAAAGTGCCGCTCTCAAATCCGCATGAGCAGATGGCACAAGGTAAATATCAGCCTACATGGGAGTCGCTGAAACAACATCAGACACCAGAGTGGTTCCGCGATGCCAAATTCGGCATCTGGGCGCATTGGGGCCCGCAGTGCGTGGAAGGTTCTGGCGACTGGATGGCGCGGGGATTATATCAGGAAGGAACAGATGCCTACAAATACCACGTGGCTCACTACGGTCATCCGTCGGAATTTGGATTCAAGGATGTGCTGCCGCTCTTCAAGGCGGAAAAATGGGATCCCGACAAGCTTGTGGAGCGTTACAAGCGTTGTGGAGCACAGTATTTCTTTGTCTTGGGTAACCATCATGATAACTATGACCTCTGGGATTCTAAATATCAGCCTTGGAACAGCAAGAATATCGGCCCCCATAAGGACATTCTCGACGGATGGGCAAAGGCGGCGAAGAAGCATGGGCTGCCGTTGGGCATCAGTTTCCATGCCGACCATGCGTGGACATGGTATGAGCCTGCCCAGCGCTACGATCTGAATGGAAGGAAGGCGGGTGTTTATTATGACGGTCATCTCACAAAAGAGGACGGAAAAGGCAAATGGTGGGAAGGCTACGACCCTCAGCAACTTTATGCGCAGAGCCATCCGATGAGTGAGCGCAGCTGGTGGAACGGCGCCATTCATCAGCAGTGGGGATGGGAAAACGGAGCGACATTGCCAACATCTGAGTTTGTCACTAATTTCTATGACCGCACGCTTGATGCCATCAACCGCTATAATCCTGACCTTATTTATTTCGACGTCACCGTGTTGCCTTTCTATGGAATCAGCGATGCAGGCATGAGGATTACAACCCACTTGTATAACAAGAATGACCGTAGTGTGGTGTTCGGAAAAATTCTTAACGAGGAGCAGCGCAAGGCCATCACATGGGACGTGGAAAGAGGAGCGCCAAACGAAATTATTCCTTATCCTTGGCAGACCTGCAACTGCATAGGCGGCTGGCATTACAACACCAGTATTTATGAACGAAATGGATACAAGACAGCCGAACAGGTTGTCAAGCAACTGGTGGATATTGTCAGCAAAAACGGTTGTCTGCTGCTGAGTATTCCTCTCCGTGCCGACGGCACATACGACGAGAAAGAGGATGCGATACTCACGGATTTGGAGGCATGGATGAGTGTGAACGGAGAAAGTATCTTCAAGACTCGCCCTTGGCACATCTTTGGAGAGGGACCAGTGGCTGAGAAGGATATCAAAATCAATGCTCAGGGATTCAACGACAGTCAGTTCAGCAATATGGACTACCGCGACGTACGCTTCAACCAAACTGAAAAATACCTCTATGTCACTCCGATGGGCTGGCCTTCAGATGCCACCATCACTATCAAGTCGCTTGCCAAAGGAAACCCTTACTTCAAGAAGTCCATTAAATCGGTGTTCTTGTTGGGCTACGGAAAACTGAAAGCCACTCAGACCGAGCAAGGGCTCACCGTCCAACTTCCCGCCGAGCCTACTAACAAGATCGCACCAGTGTTCAGAATTGACAAGTAATTTTTTTTGAATGGGAGAAGAACAGCACGGAAGACCAAGTTTCTCTTGGTCTTCCGTGCTGTTCTTTATGTTTTTTTGATGTTTCTGATGCTGTGGGAAACATTAGAATTCTCCTCCGGGACCTCCGAAACCGCCTCCGGGACCTCCTCCGAATCCGCCGTCGGGTCCTCCAATGGGAGTTCCTACGGGCATGTTGCCAGGATTTCCGACAGACCTGCCTTCTCCACGTCCGCCTCTTCCTCCGCGGTCGTTATTGTTGTTGCGGTTACGGTTTCGTCCGCCAAACATATTGAATCGGTAGATGAAATGAGCCATCACATAGGAATAGATGGCGTTGGTCTCTGTGTCGCGGCGCATAGTGGCGTTGATGGTACGGCTGATGTTGCTGCGCTTGCTCAGGATGTCGTATGCCTGAAGAGATACGGTTGCCGCCTTGCCTTTCAGGAAGCGGTAGGACACCTGTGCGTTCCAAATCAGCTCGTTCGTGTTCATGTCGGCACTGGCATAACCGCGGCGGCTGTTCATGCTCATGTTCGTGGAGAATCCGAAGCCGTTCTCCATGTTCAGGTTATAGGATGCTCCATAGGAGAAGTCGTAGGTGCTGCGGTTGTTGGTGGGTACGAGCACACTCTTCTGGTTATTGTAGTTGATGTTTCCCTGGAGGCTCACGTCCCAGTAGTCGGAGCGGTAATTCAGCCGGATGCTCTCTCCGAGAGAGAAGTTCTTCACCTTATTGCGCAACGACTGGTTCTGCTGATAGATATAGCCGATGTTGTTGCGGTAGCTTGACGACGTGGATGTGTTGAGTGTGAAATTATCGACGAAAATGGGTCGGTTCCATCCAAAATTACCGTTAATGCTCCAGTTCCCGTTCACGTTCGTAGGCTGAGTGATACGTCCACCGGTCTCCTCATTGTATTGTGTCCGGCTCTCGATGGCGTTGAGTGTGTTCTGGAACGAGAGTCTTGCCACAAAGCTCTGCATAGTGTTGGAGAGGTAGTTGTTCCAGTCGATGTTGATGTTGTTGTTGAACGATGGTGAAAGCCCCGGGTTACCCATTCTGATGTTAAGCGGGTTGGAGTTGTCGGTCATGTTGAAGAGGTCGGTGATGCTCGGCTGCTGTGTCTGTCCGCGGTAACGGATACGCAGTGTGTGCTGTCTGTTGAATCTGTATCTGAAGTTCAGAGTGGGTGACACCCGAATGTAATTTCTCGTTGCGGTGGTGTCGAGTGCCTGATAATTGTATTCCATGCGCTGCCTCTGCGGCTGCACGTTCACTCCGACGTTGAGGTTGATGGTCTGTGTGACAAGTCGCAGCTGCACGTCGATGTTGTGGATGTAGTTTGTGTTGTCTGTATAGCGGCTGAGGTCTTCGTCAAGATACTGGTAGTAGTCCCATGGCAGATAGCCGGCTCCAGTGTTGCGGATTTCTGTTATCAGGTCATCCACATAGCCCATGTCGTAGGCTTTTCCATCACTGTGGTTGTTCTGGTAGTTAAAGCGGTATGATGTCTGCAGGAAGAGTTTCCGTGCGATGAGTGGTTCGGAGTAGTTGAATCCGATGTTGAAGTTTTTCGAGCTGTTGGGTGTTGTGCGGTACCGGTAGGTGAGAGCGAGCGAGTCGCCAAACTGGAAGTAAGTGACATCGCTGAGGCTGAAGTTCTTGTTAGTGTTCTTGTTGTAGGATCCGCCAGTCTGAATGGAAAAGTTCCTTCCCAAGTTGTTCAACCGTCGGTTCATGGTCAGGTTTCCGTTGAAGCTGTGGTTGTTTCCCTCACTTTTCGACCCCGTGACATTGTGGTTCACCTTGATGTCGTGTGCGATTTTCTCCATCTCGAAAAGCGGGTTGGTCACTCCCTGCTGCTCGTAGGGATCGTCGTTGAATGTTGCGTTTTGTCCGTTTCCTTTTGACTCAGAGTCGCCGAATGAGAAGCTTGGTCTGAACAACACGGTCGTCATGGAGTCGGGCTTCCATTCTATTCGGAAGTCGCCGTTCATGTTGTTGCTTCGGTTGAGGTTCCAGTTGTAGGAGTTGGAGTAGGATGTGCTAGTGGTGATGAAGTTCTGTGTGGCTGATTTGGAAGTTGATGTGGTTTTACGTCCCTGATAGCGCACGTTGCCTCCGATTTCAAATTTACCTCTTTCCAGAGCGATGTTCACACCTCCCATGCCCATCTTTGTGTTTCCGCCGCCGCCTCCGCCGCCACGGCCTCCTCCGAATCCTCGTCCGCCGGTGTTGTTATATTGTCCTGTGACGGTGATTTGTGTAGCGTCTGCAAACCGGCTAACCATCGCCCTCTCAGCAAACCGCTCTTTCGTTCCGATTCCGAAGTCCATATTTCCGAACCATCCATTTCGCATACCTTTCTTAATTGAGAGGTCAATCACGGTCTCCTCCTCTCCGTCGTCGATGCCGGTCATACGTGCCATGTCAGACTGCTTGTCGTAAGTCTTCACTTTTTCCACGATTTCGGATGGAAGATTTTTCATTGCCATGCTGCGGTCGTTTGAGAAGAACTCCTTGCCTTCAACCAAGATTTTGGATACTGTCTTACCGTTGATTTTGATGGTTCCGTCATCGCTGACCTCTGCTCCGGGCAGTTTCCGTATCAGCTCCTCAAGCACACTGCCCTCAGGCACTTTAAATGCGGCAGCGTTGAATATCAGCGTGTCCTCTTTCACTTCCACCTGTTTCAGTGTGCCAGTCACCACTGCTTCCTGCAGCACCACGGAATTTGGTGTGAGAAGAATCGTACCACCGTTCACCTGGTTCTGTCCGTCTTTCACTTCCAATGTCCGGAAGAAGTTATGATAGCCGATATACGACACTTTCATCACATAGTTTCCTGCCGGTATGTTCTTCACATTATAATATCCGTTGAGGTTGGTCGTTCCGCCTCCGACCATGGATGTGGAGTCTGATTTCAGAATCTGGACAGTGGCATACGACAAAGCCTCCGCACTCTCTGAGTCGAGCACGCGGCCGGATACAGTGGTTTTCTTCTGCGCGTACATTGTAAAAGCCGGCAGAATCATCAAAATAAGCAGTAAAACGCGTTTCATAAAGAAAGAGGTGTTTGTTTTTTAATAATTGTGAGTGGCTTGGGCTGGTGCATGCAATGCCCCCGGTTCTTTGGATCCCCGCCTATATTTCTTTTGACGGACAAAAACCTCAATGGTTTAATGAAACGTGAAAAAAATACAAACTTACGAAAGTGTAGTGATACAAAAAAGCAGCCTTAGGGCTGCTTTTTTGTATTTGTCCTTGATGGATTAATTATTTTATACGCCATGGGGCATCTCTACTTAGAAATTGTATTCAAGTGTGATGCAACGCTGGCGGATTTTGCTGTTTTTGGCAAAATCGTTGAAGTCGCGTCCCCAAGACAGACCTATAGTGAACTGGTTGTTGTATTGCAGTTTTGCACCGAACTCCCATCCCCACTGGAACCGGTCCCATCCCTGATGATGGTATTCAGAAATCACAGCTTTCGTCTCCGGGTCATATACCACATCGTTCGCATCTTTGTACAAGTCATAGGATTTCTTGTCGAAGTCCTGAATTGCTCCATCCTTGATTCTTGCCGCTTCACGTCGGTTACGTCCTACGATGTCGAATCTGAAGTTCAGTCCCACAAATGGCATCAGTGCCAGCTTTGATGAAGGAATGTCCCATCTGTAGAGTACATGAGCTGGTGCGATAGCCGAGAGCACTCTGTATTTGTCGGTGTGATAAATAGGTGCTGTGGTTGGTTCTTTATCTATGATAGCCTTGTTCCACAGGTTGGTTTCCTTGTCGTAGGAATACTGCACCCCTAAGCCTCCCTGAACGAAAAGAGGCAAATCTCTTGACACACTGAACGCACGGCTGTAGCCCAGTGAAATCTGGTTAAATTTGTTGTTGTTGAATTCGGCATAATCCGATTTCACTTTGCTTGGGTTCCAATGAAACCAAACCGACTGCCATCCTGTTGTGTTCACGCTTGTGGTCTGTGCGGATGCTGACATACCGCATGCCAATAGCGCGGCAAGTGCAAGATACTTTATTCTGCTCATAGTGATTTATTTGATTTTTTGATGTTATTCTCTTTCTTTTTCTGATAAGATATACTCTTTCAATTTGCAAAGTTACGCAATTATTCCCGATTTATCGCAATAATAACAAAACTTTTTTTGAGAAAAAAGTTTATTTTCATGCCATATATGTACTTTTCAATCATTTATCAACAGTAAAAAACTAACTTAGTAAATTTAATGTCATGCAATCATTCAAGATTTATACTTATCTTTTTGGCTCTTTTCCAGCTGTTCATTGGTCATGATGCCCGCATCACTCCCTCTGACCAACTGGAAAATAGTTCAAAAATCTAAGATGTATTTTCCTAACTTATTTTTTCACTATTACTTAGTGGTGAAAAATAACCATGGGAACATTTTTTTCAATAAATAAAAGGAAAGAGGATGCGAACTCTTTGGCCGCACATCCTCTTTCCACTCTCTTTCTGCTATATATTTATGATGTGGTGATTATTTCACCAGCACCTTCTTTCCGTTCACAATGTTGATGCCCTTCTGCAGGCTGTTCAGCCGCTGGCCGCTGAGGTTGTAGATGACAGGCTTTCCGGTGTTGACAGGAGCCGGGGTGTCTGCCACCACATCTTCAATTCCAGTCGGTACGGTGCAGATGAACTTGATTTTGTCGATGTTGCACTGTGCCCCGGTGATCATGATTCGCAGCACATGGGTTCCTTTGCTGAGGTCACGGCTCAGCTTGCCTTTTACCACCTTGTAAGAGTCCCAGTTGCTGTTGCCTGTCTGCGGCACGTTCACTGTTGCCAAGAAGGTGGTGGTTGTGTTTTTCACCTCACCGATGCGGAAAGCGGATCCTGTTGTTCCCGATGAAACAGTCGCCTCGAATTCGTATGTTCCAGATGCAGTCACGTTCACTGTGTATTCAAGCCATTCTCCTGATGCGGTATATCCGATTACATTGCGGTTGTTGCTCTTCACGATGTCCACGCCCTCGTTGTCGAGTCGGTAGTTGGCTTTTCCCTGGTCGTCAGAGTCGGTGTCGTGGAAGGAGATAGACTCGCCTCCCTGGTCGAAGTCTTCAGCCTCGAGCACACCCGGGAGCTCTGCCATTTCTGTTTTGTATGGAGCCTGCTGCCCCTTGACGGTGACTCTGTAGGTGGAGATGGCTGACTCGTTGCCGTCGGCATCTACTGCCACAGCAGAGAACACGGTCGTACCTTTGGCCACAGTCTCGTATGTAGTCTGTCCCGGCACCTTGTCGAGTGTGTCGAACAGTACTCCGTTCGCATAGAGCCTTACTTCGTTGATGATGTCAGCACCACCCGTTACTGACACTCTCACAGTGGCGTTGTCGCCAACGATGAGAGTTGCCGGAGAAGCCTGGACTCTGATTTTCATCTCTTGGTTCAAATCCACGCGTTTAAATTCTATGCGGTCGATGTTGCACTGTCCGCCTGTGATGTACAGACGTATTTTCTGCTTGCCCTTCTCCAGTGGCACAGTCATACGTCCGTGTATGGGCTGGTAGTTGTCGAAGTTGCCAATCTCCAGACAAGGAACAGGAACGTTGTCGGTGAGCGGTGTCTGATCGATATAGTTGCTGAGTGTCAGCTTGAACGATGCGTTCTGAGCACCGGCAGATGCGTAGGCGTCGAACGAATAGAGGCCTTCCTCCTGCACATCCACGGTGTATTCCACCCATTCACCAGCCACGGTCTTGCCTATTCCGTAACCATCGTCACTGACTTTCACGAGGTCAACCCCTCCTCCGTTGGTGCGGTATGACCTGGCGTTACCCGTGTTCGAGGCATCGCTGTCGTAATAAACGATGTTGGATGGTCCGGCGTCGAAGTTCTCAGCCTCAATCGTTCCCGGCAGCACCATGCTGTCGTCGTATATCGTTCGTTTGGCTCCAACCGTGAAATTCCCGATACGCTCGTATTTCTCGCCGTCTGTGGTATAGACAATGGCTTTCAGGGCGTGGGCTCCTTGCAGGGTGGGCTTGTAATAAAACACGTATGGAGCTTCCGTCATGGTCTGATAGAGCTGGTTTTTGATGTAGAGCTCCACATGGTCGATGGTTTTGGTCCGCATCCGTGCGCGGACAGTGATAGGGATGGAGTCGTCCACTGACACTCTCGGTCCTGCCGGCTTCACATACACCGAAGCCTCTTTCACCATACCCGGGAACGGGCTTTTCGCGTTCTTTGCCTTGTCGGTCGCCATGTATTTACGCAGCCAATCCATGGCTGGGCGGTCTGTGGCTGTTCCGTCGTCTTCCAACCGTATTAATCCGGAATTGCCATTAGTGGTCCAAGTGGCACCGTAGATGTATCCCCACAGGGTGATTCCAGCGCAGTAACTTGACTCCCACATATAAGGAATCTGCTCTTGGTATCGCTTGAGTTGAAGATCATCGTCATCAGTGCCGATATCATATTCGGTGCTGTACATCGGCATCTTCAGATTGGTCTGAAGATTGTTCATGACCGACTTAAACGATCCGACGTCCAAGTCGGTGAGGTCATGCGACTGGCATCCGTAGGCATCAATTGGAGCACCAGCATCGCGGAGAGTCTTCACCAAAGTGATGAACTGAGAAGTGTTCCACTGGAATGTGTTGTAGTCGTTGTAAATCAGGATGGCGTTGGGCCAGCGTTCGTAAGCCAGCTCGAAAGCCTTGATAATCCAGTCATAGCCGGTCACACCGTCACCGCCAAGCGCAGCCTTGTAGGGTGCAGGCGCATGTCCTGGCACCGCCTCGTTCACCACGTCGATAAGCGGCAGGTCGGGGTAGTGTTTTTTCACTGCGTCGAACCATTCCACAATTGCCTTATACTGTTCGGCCGTGGAGAGCTTGTCAATCCACGACGGATACTGGGAGCCCCAGATGAGCGTGTGAAACTTATAAGGGAAATTGTGTTGTTTCGCGTAGTTGAACGCATTGTCTGCCCCTCCCCAGTTGAAGCTGTTGCGGGCATTTCCCTCGATAGAGCTCCATTTCGACTCGTTTTCAGGGGTAATCTGGTTCCACAGTGTATAAAATGGCTCCTTTCCCCAGTCCACACTATAGCTCGTGGTGATATTTCCCAGGAACTTGTCTGGGTTCTGCGACAGCTGTGCTTGAGCTGTCATGCAGAATGAACCCGTGGCGATGGTGAGTGCGATTGCTTTCTGTTTCAATGGTAAAAGCTTTGTTAGTATCGTTTTCATCATTAATTAGTAGGTGTTGTTTGAATAATGTAAATTTTCCACAAATATACGACTTTTTCTCAAATCATCTATATAAGAAATGTAACTTTTTCTTCTGTAATTGATAACGCTTGGTTTGTCATCCATTATATTCATGACTGCTTTTTGCTAAAATAGCAGAAATAAGGGATTTTAAGTGAAAATGGTCTTCTGCATACCAAACAGTGGTGTTTTTCCGTTTCTTTAATAGAGAATCTTTGTTCCGTTTGCCTTGTTGTCTTCACTTAACTTATCAAGAACATGAATTCTTATAAACTACTATGCTCAATCTTGTCGTTTTGCTGTGTTTTGTCTATGCTGTCGGCACAGACAATTATCCGCTTGGATGCCAGCATGAATGAACAGCAGCCGGAAAAATTGCTTTTCAACAATGCCGTTGACGCATTCAGGGCAATACCTCTTCATGGTGCCACAACTATTGAGGTGGCTCCGGGTGTTTATTGGCTTGACGACCCTGATGACCCTCAGGTGAGGACTGCACCGTCGGGCATCCCTTTCGCAGTGACGGTCAGGACTGACACGCTCCGTATGATCGGACTGTCGGGAAATCCGTCCAACACGATTTTTGCCGTAAACCGCGGACAGACACAGGGTGCCATCGGCAACTACACGATGATGCATTTCATTGGGCAGTCGGTGGAGGCTGATCATATCACGTTCGGCAATTACTGTAATGTGGATCTTGAATATCCCGACAATCCTGCATTCAGCCGAAGAGCAAGATCCAAGGCGGTGGTGCAGGCTCAGATAGCCATCTGTGAAGGAACTCAGACAGTGAGGATGGACAACTGCCGTTTTATTTCCCGTCTCAATCTGTGTCCGTTCGTCGGTGCGCAGCGGGCTTATTTCTCCTACTGCCATTTTGAGTGTACTGACGATGCGCTCAACGGGTCAGCGTTTTACCGGCATTGCACCTTCCTGTTCTTCAGCTCACGCCCATTCTATGCCACCGGGCTTACAGGTGCCATTTTTTATGATTGTGATATCCATACCCGAGTATCTGACACACAGTATCTCACTAAAGCAGGCGGACCTGTCACTATGATAAACACGCGTTGGCATGCACCGTCCGACTCGCTCGATATCCAGTGGTCGAAGGACGACCAGCCTTATTATGTCTGTTATGCATCGGGTGTCACGCTCAACGGCATGCCTGTCGAGATTGACCGGCACCGGCCTTGGCGGACAGTGTGGTGCGATAACCCGATGCACCGTTATCTGATTCCGGATCCGGCAGTCACCAATCATTATCCGCCTTGGGGACGCGAGCTTTCCATCCACTCCAGGATGGTGGAGTGGGGTCGGCATCCGGATGAGGCTGTACCTCAGTTTGAGCGGGACTATTTCTGCGAGAATCCCTCATTCCGTGCAGTCCACGACACGCTGATGATTGAGCACGACGGTTTGCGTGCCATCGCGGTGGTCAATATCGACGGACAGGTGTATTTGGCACCTGATTTCCTGGTAGCTCCACGATTGAAGATGAGAAAAGGAAAACTGCATGTGACCTATCGTCTGACGGATGACTCAGCACCGAAAGACGCTGAGACCAATGTGGATAACAGCCTCATTACCTGGTATAAAGTGCTTGAAGACGGTAAAATTCTCCCTGTTCGTCAGGGTAGGGTAGGCGAGGTGGCGGGTATTGACAGCATGGATCCTTTTGCCGATGAGGTGCTTGTCAGTGTCATCCCGAAATATCTCGACACGGAAGCAGGATATAGCAATGAAGCTCGTGCCTATATGGAGGTGAAACGAGGTAAAGCGCAGAATTCCAGTCGATTGCTGATCGATACGGATTTCCGGGACATTCCTTGTGTTGTGGCTGCTGACCTCAGTCAGACAGATGTGTGGCAGATGGACTGTTATAAGCCTGCCGACACGGAAAAATATACCTGGACAGCTGACAACTCTCGTCCGTCATGGCGATTCGGCACTGCACCCGATGGTGCCGAGGGTGAAGGACTTGTGACGTTCAGCCGTGGGGCACGGTTATGGTACACGCCCTCATGTCCGATAGTCGGGAACACCACGCTTGAGCTCTGGGCAGACCCATGCAAGACGGCTGGCCAGGGGTTCGGATCTGCCACAGGGCAGTATTTCGATATCGGTATCGGATTTGATATCCAATCGCTATCCGGTTATGTGCTTAGAATCGAACGAAGTCCGGATTACGATCATGCGGTGCTGTTTACTATCTGCCGATACGAAAACGGACGGACTACGCCTGTCTCGGAATCCGTGCCTTCGGACTGTTTCCGCACAGGATTCCATCTAAAGCTCAGCCATGCAGACAAGAAGCTGCATGTCAAGGCGGAACGCAGTATGCATGAGAGCGCTTCTGTGGTGGAACTGTCTGTAGATGCTCCAATGTCCGGTAAATCCATCTATATGCAACACACCGGCACCTGCGGTGCCTCAGCGTTGATGCTGCACCGTCTGCGGATAGAGAGTTTTTAGCGTTAGGTGATTTGCTTTTGGTGATTGGGTTTTGTACGGTTTTATTTTAGATGTCCAGTAGGGTGTCTCTACTGTGGTAATTTCATGCTGGGGGAGATAATTGGGTAGCGTTTCTGAGGAAAACAAAGGAGGGTATGTCAAAAAAACTGACATACCCTCCTTCAACATAAACTTCTAATTCCGCAGGGATTTAACTCCAAATACAATTTTTACTTATTTGGAGTTTTTTATTTGAACAGAGTGTCGAGATACTGATAGAATTCCTCGCCTTCACCTACGAACACCTTGAGGATGTTTCCGTTGGGGTCGAGCACGATTTTAGTTGGAAATCCCTGAATCTCATAAAGCTCAGAGGTCTTGCCCTGAGGGTCGTGCACGTTCTTCCAGTTCATCTCATGTTCTTTCACAGCGTCTTTCCAGTCGTCCTCGGCATCTCCGCAATCGACACTGAGAATCTCCAGTTTGTCGCTGTATTTGTCGTAATACTTCTTCATTTCTGGAATGCCTTTCACGCACCAAGGGCACCAAGTTCCCCAGAAGTCAATCACCACGTGCTTCCCTTTCAGGTCGGTCAGCGACAACTCGCCTCCATTTACATCTTTCAGTTTGATGGCAGGAGCCGGAGCTCCAGTCTTCAGCAACTCGGGGTTGTAACCAAGGTCTTCTTTGGCATCTGCATCCTGCTGTCCATCAGCTGTGCTGTCGTTTTCTATTGGAACAATTTCTCCATGGTCTTCAGCCACAGTGTTGTTGCCACTATCTTTCTGGCCACCGTTGCAGCCAGCCAGCAACAAACTGGTCATAAATGCTGCAGCAATAAATAATTTCTTCATCGTTTGAACTGTAGTTTTAATGGTTAAGTTTTTTTCCTTAGTTTTGAAAAGAAGGTTTTGACTAGTGTGCCACATTCTTCTTTCAGCACACCGCTGTCGCATTGGCATCTGGGGTGCAGGGCCTGGGGTGCGAAGGTGCGGAATCCGCGCTTCTCGTCGCTTGCTCCATAGACCACCCTGCTGATTTGCGACCATCCAAGTGCGCCGGCACACATTACGCATGGTTCGAGCGTGACATAGAGTGTACATTGGTCGAGATATTTCCCGCCCAAGGCTCCTGCTGCGGCTGTAAGCGCCTGCATTTCAGCATGGGCAGTCACATCCTGTAGGGTTTCTGTGAGGTTATGTCCCCGGCCGATAACTCTGCCTCCTGCCACAATCACTGCTCCTACAGGAATCTCGCCCTTGTCCATCGCTTTCTCTGCCTCCTGAATGGCCAAACGCATATATCGCTCGTCGTCGTTCATTTTCCCGATCAGTCTTTTTCTTCTTTGAAATCTACATATTCTCCTTCGTTCGGTTTGATGATATGGGGTTTTCTGATGCCGTTGCCACTTGTGGTGCGGTTATTGTCCGCGGTGCCGCTGCCTTGTGTATAAGAGCTGGATGATCCGTTCTCACGCTGACGCTTCATCTGCTCGTCCATCATCTTTCCCATTCTTTTTCTGACATTGTAAAACTGATACCAGATATATACAACTGGGAAAAAGATGACACATAATATGGAAATGAGGCAGCCCATGGGAGTTGTTTGTTCTTAGTGTTTAGTTCTTAGCTTTTTTGAGATCACATAATCCCGAGATTAGGAAATTCCGAAATTACGATACAACAAATCTCATCTCTCAACATTCAATCATCATTCAGTTCCCTTGTAGTAATCGTGATACATTTTCACTACGGAGAGCAGGATGTAGAATCCGATAACGGCAACGAGCGCGCGGGTGGTGTTTCGGATGATGTGACCGGTGCCAATGCCGGAGACAGCCCCAAACGCCAGGGCTACGACAGCTATTATCAGAAACATGAATTTCCATTTATTCTCACCATCCGAAAAGCTCAGGCTCGTGAATTTCATCTTGAACATCGGAATCTTGCTTACCATCAGCAGGCAGAACACGAGCATGAAGGCAAAGAGGAAAGTGGCATTGAAATGTGGTGATGTGAGATAATGGGGACAGCTGGATATCAGCGCAGCCCAGAAGATGGCGCAGGCCGGGGTGGGGAGGCCGATGAATCCGTCGTGCTGCCGCTCGTCGATATTGAACTTGGC
>JAEEGI010008075.1_pt1 | contig 23325 bp, 24 predicted proteins | sample 8958751 | NCBI WGS metagenome assembly JAEEGI01 (sample SAMN16246545, study PRJNA631951) | gut metagenome | biome: gut microbiome; feature: rumen; material: KS-attached | host: Bos | place: Iran: Karaj | collected 2018-10 | reverse complement strand
CCCGAGCAGCAGCCGCAGCCGGGACAGGAACGGGCCTCGACCTTCGCCACCTCTTCGTCCGACAGGGAGGTGTCGGCGGACAGGACCATCGCGTCGATCAGGTCCAGTTTGCGGTCTCCCATGACGCCGGCTTCCATCGGTCCTCCGGAGACGAAGACCGCAGGGATGTTGAGGCGCATCGCGGCCATCAGCATGCCGGGCGTGATCTTGTCACAATTGCTGATGCAGACCATGGCGTCGGCTTTGTGGGCGTTCACCATATACTCTACGCTGTCGGCGATGACTTCCCGGGAGGGGAGAGAATAGAGCATGCCGTCGTGCCCCATCGCGATGCCGTCATCAACGGCGATGGTGTTGAATTCGGCGGCAAAGCAGCCTAGCTTCTCGATCTCGGCCTTGACCAACTGGCCGGCCTCATGGAGGTGCGTGTGGCCCGGCACGAACTGTGTGAAAGAATTCACGACCGCGATGACCGGCTTCCCGGTTTGCTCCGGCTTCATCCCGGCGGCCGCCCAAAGGGCACGGGCCCCCGCCATCCGGCGTCCCTCAAAGGTGACGCTGCTTCTTAAGGAATGTTTCATACACTACTAAATAACCCCCTTCCAGTCGGACTGAGAAGGGGGTTGGTTTATCTTCGACCGTCATGCCTTTCCAGTCCGTGCCTATTTCAAGGCAAGGATAATAAGGGACAGGACAATGACGACTACGTTACTCATATTTCGGTTCCAAATAGTTACCGATAGCAAAGTAAATAAAACTGTTTTTAAAAAACAAGAAAAATCGGTAATACAGGACTATTCTGCTTTGCCGTTGGATCCGAGCACGTTGATGATCTTGTGCATGTAGAGCTTCTTCATCTCATCACGGGCGGGACCGAGGTATTTGCGGGGGTCGAACTCACCGGGCTTCTCGTCGAAGACCAGACGGATGGCGGCGGTCATCGCAAGACGGCTGTCGGAGTCGATGTTGATCTTGCAGACGGCGCTCTTGGCGGCCTCGCGGAGCTGCTCCTCGGGGATACCGACCGCATCCGGCAGTTTGCCGCCGTGGGCGTTGATGATGTCGACATATTCCTGGGGGACGGAAGAGGAACCGTGGAGGACGATGGGGAAACCGGGGAGTTTCTTCTCAACCTCGTGCAGGACGTCGAAAGCAAGCGGCGGAGGGACCAGACGGCCGGTCTTGGGGTCGCGGGTGCACTGCTCGGGCTTGAACTTGTAGGCGCCGTGGCTGGTGCCGATGGAGATGGCGAGGCTGTCGCAGCCGGTGCGGGTCGCGAAGTCGATGACCTCCTCCGGACGGGTGTAGTGGGACTCCTCGGCGGAGACCTCATCCTCCACGCCGGCGAGCACGCCGAGCTCGGCCTCGACGGTCACGTCATACTTGTGCGCATAGTCGACGACCTGCTTGGTCAGGGCGATGTTCTCCTCGTAGGGGAGGGAAGAAGCGTCGATCATCACGGAAGAGAAACCCATGTCCACGCAGCTCTTGCAAAGCTCGAAGCTGTTGCCATGGTCCAGGTGCAGGCAGATCTGGGGGTGCTCCCAACCCAACTCCTTGGCATATTCGACCGCGCCTTCCGCCATGTAGCGGAGGAGGGTCTGGTTGGCGTACTTGCGCGCGCCGCTGGAAACCTGGAGGATGACCGGGGATTTGGTCTCGGCTGCGGCCTGGATGATGGCCTGGAGCTGCTCCATGTTGTTGAAGTTGAATGCAGGGATGGCGTATCCGCCGGCGACGGCCTTGGCAAACATCTCACGGGTGTTGACAAGACCCAATTCTTTGTAAGAAACCATACTTTTATAGAATTAAATTACCTACTAACTGGAAAGGTGTGCAAATTTAACTAAATTTGTGCAATTATTGAAGAATATGTCCAACAAAGTCATCATTTTTTCCGCCCCCTCCGGCTCGGGCAAGAGCACGGTCGTCAATCACTTGCTCGGGCTGCATCCCGAGTTCGAATTCTCCGTCTCCGCCACCTCCCGCGCCCCGCGCGGCACCGAGCAGGACGGCGTGGAATACTATTTCCTGACCCCGCGCCAGTTCAAGTACCGGATCCGCAAGGACGCCTTCGTCGAGTACGAGGAAGTCTATAAGGACAAGTTCTACGGCACCCTCAAGTCCGAGGTGGAGCGCATCTGGGCCAAGGGCCACGTCATCGTTTTCGACGTGGACGTCAAGGGCGGCGTCAACCTCAAGAAATACTTCGGCGACCAGGCCCTTTCGATCCTGATCCAGGCCCCGTCGGTGGAGGTGCTGCGGGACCGTCTCGTCAAGCGCGGGACCGACAGCCCCGAGGCCATCGAGGAGCGGGTCGCCAAGGCCGAATCCGAGCTGGCCTTCGCCGCCGGCAAATTCGACTACGACCTGGTCAACGACGTGCTGGAGCAGACTTTCGCCGAGGCTGAAAAGGTGGTGGACGATTTCCTGGCCAAGGCATGAGGATCGCGGTCTACTCGGGTTCGTTCAACCCCCTGCACACGGGCCATCTGGCCATCCTGCGGACCCTGTCCGACTGGGAGGGCGCGGACTGGACCTACCTGGTCGTGTCCCCGCAGAACCCCCTGAAGGACGCGGAGGCGGCCCGGACGGCCCGGGAACGCTACCGGGCGGCCCTGGCGGCCCTCCGGCGCCATCCGGAGCTGCGCGCCTGGGTGGACGACATCGAGCTGCGCCTGCCCCCGCCCAGCTATACGATCCACACCCTGGATGCGCTCCGCCGGCAGGAACCGGACAATGAATTCACCCTCGTCATCGGGGGCGACAACCTGGGGGCCATCCGCCGCTGGAAGGACTACGGGCGCATCCTGCGCGAATTCGGAGTGGCCGTCTATCCCCGCCGGGGCTTCGACAGCGAGGCCTTGCGGGCGGAGCTGCTGGAGGAGGACCCTTCCTACCGCATCACCCTGCTGGACTGCCCCCTGGTGGATATTTCCTCGACGGAAATCCGGGAGGCTCTCGCCCGCGGGGAAGATATGAGTGATTATTTGATGTAAAACGAGTGGCATGGCGGCATCGAAGAGAAACAACCCCGTCGTACGGGACTTCCGGCAATCGCTGCGGGACAAGCTGAAGGAGGCTCTCCTTTCGGTCGTCCCGGTCAGCCTGCTGGTCTTTGTCCTGTCGGTCACGCCCTGGGTGGACATTTCGACCCGGGAACTGGCCGTATTCGCCGGGGCGGAGGTCCTGCTCATCCTGGGCATCGGGCTGTTCAACCTGGGCGCCGATATGGCGATGACCCCGATGGGACAGTACATCGGCGAGGGCCTGACCAAGTCCCGGAAGCTGGGCATCCTGCTGGGCGTCGCCTTCGTGATGGGCCTGCTGATCACCGTGGCCGAGCCGGACCTTTCGGTCCTGGCCGGGCAGGTGGGCGCCGTGATGAACGGCAAGGTCCTGGTCGCGACGGTCGGCGTGGGCGTAGGGCTGTTCCTGCTCCTGGGCGTCCTCAAGATCGTTTTCCACCTGGACCTGACGGGCATCCTGCTCTTCTGCTACATGGTCCTGTTCTGCCTGGCGGCGCTGCTCATCCAGGGCGGCCAGGGCTCCTTCCTCCCGATGTCCTTCGACGCGGGCGGCGTGACGACGGGTCCGATCACGGTGCCCTTCATCATGGCCCTGGGCGTCGGCATCGCCCTGACCGTGGGCGGACGGGGCGCCAATGAGAACAGCTTCGGCCTGATCGCCCTCTGCTCCATCGGCCCCATCGCGGCGGTCCTGATCCTCTCGATGACGGCCCGGGGCGACCTTTCCTTCACCGTGCCGGACTTTGCGATGGACACGGTGCTCGCCCGGGGCGCCGGCCCCCTGTTCGGCGACACGATGCTGGACGTCGGGCAGTCGCTGCTGCTCGTGGTGGCCGTGTTCTTCATCCTGCAGGCGCTGATCCTGAAACTTCCGATGTCGAAGATAGGCCAGATCCTCTTCGGCATCCTCTATACCTTCATCGGCCTGGTCCTGTTCCTGGTCGCCGTCACGATGGCCTTCATGCCCATCGGCTACAAGATCGGCGTCCAGCTGGCCGGCCACAGCCCGGCGCTGCTGATCGGTTTCGCCTTCCTGCTGGGCATGGTGGTGGTGCTCGCCGAGCCTGCCGTCCACGTGCTCAACAATCAGGTCGAAGAGATCACCGGCGGCGAAGTCGGCAAGACGCAGATGATGCTCGCCCTCTCCATCGGCGTGGGCCTTTCCATCGGCCTGTCCGTCCTGCGCGTGTATTTCGGCTTCTCGCTGCTGTACTACCTGGTGCCCGGCTACCTGCTCTCGCTGGGGCTGTCGTTCTTCGTGCCCAGGCTCTACACGGCGATCGCCTTCGACTCCGGCGGCGTGGCCAGCGGCCCGCTGACCTCCAGTTTCATCCTGCCGCTCGTCATCGGCTCCTGCGTCACCCTGCAGGGCGAGGCGGCCGTGCTGGATTTCGCCTTCGGCGTGGTCGCGATGGTCGCCTTGACCCCGCTCATCACCATCCAGTGCCTCGGCTTCAAGTCCGTGCTCAGCGTCCGCCGCCGCGACAACGCCGCGATGCGCCGCATCCTGGCCGCCGCGGACGACCAAATCATTTATTTCGAATAGGATGGAAGAGACAAGAAACATAGCTCCGATGAAACTGGAACTGCTTTTCGCCGTCGTCCACAACCGGAAGGCCGCGTACTTTTCCAGCATCATCCAGTCCCACAAGGCCAATCTCCAGCTGACGTCGCCGGCCCAGGGGACTTCCCACCTGATCCTCAATTACCTGGGCTTCACCGAACGCCCCAAGTCCATGATCCTCAGCGTCGTGCGTGCGGACCAGGCCGGCAGCCTGATCGAGCAGCTGGACGAAACATTCGCGAAGGGGAAGGACTACAAGGGGGTCGCCTTCACCGTGCCGCTCTCCAGCGTCATCGGCACCCTGGTCTATGGATTTTTAAGCAACGACAAACGAACCGTCAAGGAGGAAGCGTGATATGGACAGTCAACACGAATTGCTGCTCTGCGTCGTGAACGCAGGCTTTTCCCAGAACGTGATGGAGGCGGCCCGCTCCGCCGGAGCCAAGGGCGGCACCATCGTCCGGGCCCGCGGGACGGCCAACCCCGAGTCCGAGGAATTCTTCAACATCACGGTCCGGCCCGACAAGGAGATCGTGATGATCCTGGCCCAGAAAGAGGTCAAGGACGCGATCATGAAGGCCGTTTACAAGGAATGCGGCCCCGCGACCGGCGCCCAGGGCCTGGTCTTCTCCGTGCCCGTCAATCGTACCACCACCCTCAAGGAAGACTGATGCGGCGACTTTGTGACATAGGGATCGCGTTTGCGCTGGCCGGGATGCTGCTTTTGGCGGCGTCCTGCGGCGGCTCCCACCGCTCGACCGAAGAGACCCTGCGGGAGCTGAGCGCCGCCGGCGAACTGGTCACCTGCGAGTACACGGTCTCCAAGGTGATCAAGGCGGACGACATGGTGCCCTGGAAGATAGGGGAGCGCAAGATCCTCTTCTGCTGCAACGCCTACCTCAAGGCCGGGGTGGACATGAGCGCCTACAATCCCGACAAGACCGTCATCGACCCGGAACGCAAGTCCATCATCCTGGTGCTCCCGGCCCCCAAGGTCCTGTCGGTCAACATTCCCGTGGAAGAGATACGCCAGGTCTACAGCCACGTGACCGGCCTGCGGGCCGACTTCAGCGCCGAAGAGCGGGGACGCCTGCTCAAGCAGGGCGAGGAAGCCATCCTGCTGGACGTGCCCAGGATGGGCATCATCCGGGACGCGCGGGAGAACGCCACCGCCTTTTTCGAGTCCCTGCTGCGTTCCCTGGGCTATGAGGACGTCAACATTTATTTCGACCTGCCATGAAAGAGAAGACCTTCCGCCGCCTGATCCGGGCCGCCGAGCTCGTGCTGATCGTCGTGGGCGTCCTGCTCCTGATGCAGGTCGTTTCGAACTTCCGCGGGAACGGCGGGCGCCGCCGCAGCCTGACCATCCAGGAGACCCAGACCATCGTGACCCGCGTGCGGGCCATGGCTTCCCTGGTGACGGCCAGCTATTATGACGAAGTGGTCCTCCAGACGACCAAACCCCGGACGGTGAACGCCTTCGGGGCCAACCTGGCCCTGCCGGACGACGAGCTCTGCATCATCTCGCGCGGCAAGGCCCGCGCCGGGGTGGACCTGACAAAACTCTCCGACGACGCCTTCTGGATGTGCGGCGACACCGTGACGGTCCGCCTCCCGGAGCCGGAACTCTTCGAGATCATCCTCAATCCTTCGGACTATGAGATCTTCGTCGAAGACGGGCGCTGGTCGCACGAAGAAGTCGTCGCGATCGAGTCCCGGGCGAAGGAGGCGATACGCCGGGACGCCCTCGCGGCCGGCCTGCTGGATAAGGCTTCCGAGTCGGCCGGGCGGCAGATCGACCGCCTGCTGCGTTCCTTCGGTTACAAGGAGGTCGTCGTGGTCCCGCATTCGCTGCCGCTCCCGGCAAGAAACAAATGATTATAAATTATTTACGATATGGATAAGACAAGTTATGCGCTCGGAATGAGCATTGCCAACAACCTGATGCAGTCGGGCGTGACCCGGCTGGAATTCGACGATTTCCGCGCCGGACTGGAGGCGATGATGACAGGCGCCAAGCCCGCCCTCTCGATCGAGGAGGCCGGTCAGGCCCTGGACGCCTTCTTCAAGGACCTGGAGAAACGCCAGGCCGTCGAGGCGGCCGAAATCGCCGCCAAGATGAAGGAGGAAGGAGAGGCCTTCCTGAAAGTGAATGCGACCCGCGAGGGCGTCAAGGTGCTTCCCAGCGGCCTGCAGTACAAGATCTTGAAGGCCGGCTTCGGCAAGACCCCGGGCCCCGCGTCCAAGGTTCGCTGCCACTACGAAGGCAAGTTCGTGGACGGGCGCATCTTCGACAGCTCCTACCAGCGGGGCGAGCCCGCCGTCTTCGGCGTCAACCAGGTCATCGCCGGCTGGACCGAAGCGCTCCAGCTGATGCCGGAAGGCTCCAAGTGGGAATTGTACATCCCTTACCAGCTCGCGTACGGCGAGGCGGGCGCGCACGGCGCCATTCCGCCCTGCGCGGCGCTGACTTTCGTCGTCGAACTCCTGGCCGTCCTGTAGCATGATCCTGATTGCGGAAGCGGGAGCGACCAGCACGCGCTGGCGGGCGATCGATGCGGCCGGACGGGTGACCAGCGCCCGGTCCGGGGGCGTCAACGTCGCCACCATCGCGCGGGCGGTCGTCGAAGACCGCATCGCGAAGGCCGTCGCCGAACTGAATCCTGCCGGCGAAAAGCTGGAGCGCGTGCATTTCTATGCCGCCGGGATGCTGGCGGACGAGGTGTCGCCGCTGTTCCCCGGGATCCAGGTGGAATGCGCTTCCGACCTGCTGGCGGCCGCCCGCGCCGTCTGCGGGCACGCGCCGGGCATCGCGGCCATCCTGGGCACGGGGTCCAACAGCTGCTTCTTCGACGGGGAAAGGATCGTGAAGAACGTCCATTCTTCGGGCTTCATCCTCGGCGACGAGGGCGGGGGAGCGGCGCTGGGGCGCCTCTTTCTGTCCGATTTCCTGAAGGGGCTGGTGCCGCAGGCGCTCTCGGAGGAGTTCGCCGCCGCTTTCCAGGTAGATTACCCGACCGTGGTGCGCGAGGTGTACAAGAGTCCCACGCCGGCCGCTTATCTGGGGTCTTTCGCGCCCTGGATCCTTTCGCATGCCGGAGAGCCCGGATACGCCCGCGACCTGGTGGAGGCCAATTTCAGGGCATTCTGCGAACGCTGCCTGCTGCAGTACGACATCGACCGCTATCCCGTCGGGGTCGTGGGCGGTTTCGGCAAGGCGGCGCGGGAGATCTTCGAGCCGGTGGCGGCCGGGTACGGCATCCGCATTTCCGGCTTCCAGGACGATATCATTGACAGTCTGGTCCGTTACCATTATGAATGAGAAATATCCATCCCGGCTCCTGGAAAACGCCGTCGAGGCGATCGCTTCGCTTCCGGGCGTGGGCTCCCGCAGCGCGCTGCGGCTGGCCCTGCACCTGCTGAAGCAGCCGAAGGAGAACGTGCACCATTTCACGCAGGCCATCGACCGCCTGGCGGATGAGGTGAAGTATTGCCGGGAGTGCATGATGCTCTCGGACGACGAGATTTGCTCGATCTGCTCCGACACGCGCCGGGACCACCGCCTGATTTGCGTGGTGGAGAGCGTGCGCGACGTGATGAGCATCGAGGCCACGGGGCAGTACAATGGGGTTTATCACGTGCTGGGGGGCATCATCTCGCCGATCGGCGGGGTGGGGCCTTCCGACTTGACGATACGGGAGTTGGTGGAGCGGCTGGGGAAACTGGTCGCGGAGAGTGAGCCGGATTCGGCCCGGCACGGGATGGACGGACCGCGGGTCCCTGCCGAGCCGCAGGTGGAGGTGATCCTCGCGCTGAGCGGCGACGTGGAAGGGGAGACGACGTCCTTTTATATCTACAGGCAGATCGCGCCCCTGGGCGTGAAAGTGTCCACGCTGGCGCGCGGCCTGGGCTTCGGGGATGACCTGGAGTATGCAGATGCGCTGACGCTGGGGCGCTCGATTGTCAACCGGCAATTGTTTAAGCCGTAGGTTCTTATGGGTATCTGGGAGGCTGTCCTGATTGCGGTTTCGCTCTGCGCGGACTGTTTCGCCTGCACGCTCTGTTCGGGCGTGACGCTCAAGCGCATGACCTGGAAGACGGTGGCCGGCATTGCGCTGGCTTTCGCCGTGATCCAGGCGGGGCTGCTCTTCTTCGGCTGGGAGTTCGGCAATTTCTTCGTCGGATTCATCGAGAAGATCTCGCACTGGGTGGGCTTCCTGCTGCTCCTGTACGTGGGTGGCGGGATGTTGCTCGAAGGGATACGCGCGCTGCGGGGGCATTGTGCTGCGGAGTCGGTCCGCCTGGACGGCTTTCGCAACGTGGTGCTGAGCGGCGTGGCGACCAGTATCGATGCGCTGGCCGTGGGGGTTTCGCTGTCGATGGTCGAGACGACGCGGTCGTTTGCCGAGTTCTGCCCCCTGTTTGTGGCGGTGTTTGTCGTGACGGCCCTTTCCGTGGTCGCCGGCCTGCTGGGCGCCCGCACGATCCTGCGCGGCGGCCGCTTCTTCGGCCCCGACTTCGGCCACTGGGCCGAGGTCTTTGGCGGGCTGGTGCTGATCGGCATCGGGGTTTCGATTTTGATCTGATCGGATGAGACGGGATAAACTGGCAGGGCATCTGGCTGTCGCGGCGACCTACACGATCTTCGGGCTGAACCTGATCTTCTGCAAGGATATCGCGAATGCGGAAGCCGTCCCGCCCATCGTCTTGTTCACGCTGCGGGCTGCGGGGGCCAGCGCGCTGTTCTGGCTGATCTCGCTGTTCCTGCCGCGGGAGCGGATTGCCCGGGGGGATAGGGGCCTGATTGTGCTGGCTTCGTTCACGGGGCTGTTCGTCCCGCAGATGACCTTCCTTTCCGCCATCACGATGGCCACGCCGCTCGACACGGGCATTCTCGGAACGCTTGGGCCTATCTTCACGATGTTTTTCGCCTTCCTCTTCCTGAAGGAGCCCATTACCTTCAAGAAGGCCGGGGGCGTCGCGCTCAGTTTTGCGGGCGTGCTCCTGCTGGTGCTCAATTCGGTCCATGCGGCCGGGCCCGCTTCCACGACCCCGATGGGTTTCGCGCTCCTGCTGCTCAACAGCCTCAGCTTCGCGCTGTACCTCGGGGCCTTCCGGCCGCTGATCGCGCGCTATTCGGTCGTGACCTTCATGAAGTGGATGTTCCTTTTCTCGCTGGTGATGGCGCTGCCGTTCTCTTTGAAGGGCTTGGTTTCGCTGGACTTCGGCGCGATTCCCGCGAAGGTCGGCTGGGAGATAGGCTACCTGATCTTTTTTGCCACTTTTGTGGCTTATTTCCTCATCCCCTTCGGCCAGAAACGCATCCGCCCCACCCTGGTCAGCCTCTACACCTATCTCCAGCCCGTCATCGCCGCCATCATCAGCGTCTGGATCGGCATGGACACCCTTTCCTGGCAGAAGATCCTTTCCGCCTTCCTGATCGTCGCCGGCGTCATCCTCGTCAGCCGCAGCCGAGCGGCGGGATAGGGGTTTTTATGCTCTTCGACGCGCAATCACCTGCGGGTGCAAATAGCCCGTTTTTGCTCCCGTCTGGCTCAAAAATGTGGTTTTGAGGAGCGTACGAGGCTGTTTTGCTCCCGCCCGAGGATAGTCGGAGCTCCTCTTATTTCGAGTGCGCTTCAATGATCCGGAAAACCTCACGGCTGAGGGCGTCACGATCCGGTAGGTACAACTGGTATCTGCTGACAAAGAGTTGGTTGCTAATTCCCTCGAGTGCATATTGTACGGTTAATCGGTCCTTCTCGGTGCCAAGGATAATGCCGAAAGGTTCATTGTCATCTTCCGTACAGACTTCGTGTTTGAAATAATTGAGGTATAGATTCATCTGGCCGATGTCTTCATGCTGGACACCTTCGCGCTTGAGTTCAATCAGGCAATAAGTTTTGAGAATGACATTGTAAAAGACCAAATCGACATGAAAGTGCCGCCCATCCAGCGGAATGTGATATTGACGTCCAACGAAAGCGAAACCTTTTCCAAGTTCAAGAAGAAAACGGCTGAGATTAAGGGCGATAGCATCTTCCAAATCCTTCTCCGTCCAGGTGGGCAACTCCGGAAGCCCCGTGAATTCAAGGATGAATGGATCGTGAATGATATCCTCGGGTTTTTGGATCTCGATACCTTGGTTTGCCAGCTGAAGGACACCTTCTTTATCTTTAGAAATGGCAAAACGGTGGTAAAGCATGCTACTACGCTGTCGCTTAAGTTCGCGAACGCTCCAATGCTGGGCTTCACATTCCTTTACGTAGAAGTTTATCTCAAGCGGATCATCCGTCTTGAGGATTTCATAGTAGTGACTCCAACTCAAAAAGTGGGACACTGTCCCACTAATTGGGAAGTTTAGGTATAACTTTCTGATATAGATGAGATTACTGTGTCCAAATCCTTTGCCGTAGCGCTGTGTTAAGTCAGCGGATAAGCGATCGAGAAGATTGCTCCCATATTCAGCCCTATCGGCGCCTTTCTGCTCATATTCGACGATGTCATGCCCAATTTTCCAATATGTCTGAACCAGAATACTATTAACCGAAGTGGCGATATTCTTCCGTGCGCTTAGTAGAAGAGAGCCGATTTTTTCAATCAGTTGGCCGTAGGTCGTGTCTCCGGAAGAGGGAGGAACAGTGGGCAGAATCAGCCCTTGAGTGTCAGTTTGTTTCATAGTCCTATAGGTATATTTGTCCGTTGAATCTACGACAAAAATAGTCGCCCGTCAAGGCCCTTGATGCAGGTTTTTATGTTTCTTTGGAAAGATGATGGGTTTTTGAAAGAAAGGGCGGGTTTCTTTTGGAAGTCGGAAAGAAAGGGTATCTTTGCTTTGTACCTGTTTGCTTGATATGATGACATTGCTGGAAGCTATCGGCGCGCGCCATTCCGTCAGGAAATACAAGGAAGATCCCATTCCAGATGAGATCCTGGACGTCCTGCGGGACAGGGTCCGTGCGATCAATCAGGAGGCCGGACTCCACATTCAGCTGGTGACCGATGTACCTAAAAGTCGTGGTTTTACAAAATGGGGTGCTTATGATGTTGCAAAAGGCGAAAAAACAATTCGTCCACCGTGTCCACCGGTGGACGGAGTGGACAGGGTGGACGGGAGTGGACAAGAGAATGACAGATGCTCGGCGGGGCCGGGCATTTGTCGTTAGAGGGTGGAGAGGTAGGCGGTGATGCCGGTGACGTGGAGGGAGACGATGGCGGCCTGACCTTCCGGGGAGAGGAGGAAGGCGCAGTCGGGGTGGGAGTCTATGAAGAAGTTTTCGGTCAGGACGGCGGGGGCCGTGGTATGGCGTAGGATGTAAAAATCTGCCTCCATGTCCGGGTCGCCGTCGGTGTAGTCGGTGCGGAGACGCTTGCCGGGGAGGTGGGTCTGGGCGGCGGCGTAGAGGCAGGTGGCGAGGGCATCGGCCCGGGTGTTGCCACGGGAGGTGTAGGCGCACCAGCCGGTGGCGTCGTACCAGCGGTCGCCATGGCCGGCGGCGTTGGCATGGATGGAGATGACGATGACGTTGTTCTTGCCGAGCCGGCGGCACCAGGCATTCACGCGGCGGCAGCGTTCGGGCAGAGAGATGTCCCTTTCCTCCGGGACAAGGAGTTCGGCGTCGAGGCCGAGGGAGAGGAGGCGGTCCACGATGCGGGAGGCGATGAGCCGGTTCCAGGCGTATTCCCGGAGCACTCCGTCGGGAGAGCGCTTGCCCGGCGTCTCGATGCCGTGGCCGTTGTCGATGAGGATTTTCATAGCTGGTTTTTCGTTTAGGTTTCTGATTGTAAGTTACGAAAAATCAGCGAGAAACGCAATAGGTATGGCGAGGGCGCAAACTCCGTTTTACCCCGTTGAATCCTATTGGACGGAAAAAGTTTGAGAAAGATTTGAGGGGTGGTTAATCAGCGCCCCTTGAGCTCGTCGCCGCTGATATTCTTTCAGTATTAAGAAAGTGGTTCACATCTGCTATCCGGTTATTACAAACGAGACTCTGTAAATTATTAACTATATTTGCATAAATTCCATACAAATTTCAATACATAATGGACGTTAGTTTCATTGCTCATGGTATGCCTCAATTGAGGACGCCAGCTGGAGACGTTATTTTAGGAGCTCTCCAAGGTGGATTATACAATAGTTTTATTGGATTTTCTGCATTTGTTAGCATAGGTGGTGTCAACAATCTAAAAGATGGCATTACCAGTTTTATAAGCAATGGAGGTTCAGTCTCTCTCTATGTGGGAGTTGACTTGCACGCCACATCAAAAGAAGCCTTGAAGGCTCTCATTGATGCTAACATTCCAACCAAAATCGTCTATTCGCCAAATAGTGTTGTATATCACCCAAAGGTATACTTATTTAGAGGGAATACGAACCATATGGTAATCGTGGGTTCTTCAAATTTAACCACATCAGGCCTATTCCAAAATGTCGAATCCTCCATCTGTGTAAAGTTTAATGATGGTGATGCACAAGGAATGGAACTGGAGAACAGCATTTTACGCTATTTCGATAAGATAATAGATGGAACTTCTGGCAGCGTGCGCGACCTTACTGAAGAGACGCTTCAGTTATTGGTGGATTCAAATATTGTCCTTTCAGAAACGTCTTTAAGAAAGGCCCGCAAAACAATGGATGATAGTTTACCAGATGTCCCTGTTTCTGCAAATAAAAAAGTGAACGGTAAATTTGCAAAAATGACTGTTGCTCGTCCTCCAAAGGGACATAAGAGAACCCTTCGCTCAGATGTAATTACAACTCATACAGGTGAACACAGAGAAGCATCAATTACTATCGAATCTCTTGTAGTTAATGCTTTCTCTATGTGGATTGAAACAGGCCGAATGACCGGCGGTTCAAGGAACATTCTTGACTTATCCAAGAAGGGCAGAAGGGACGGTGTGAATAAGTTCGGTAGTGTAGAGTTCTTCGGCGTAGATAAAGATTCAAACAATCCTATTCCATTTGATGTTTCTTTGATCTATGCAGGTAGAGAGTATGAAGGCAACTCTATTAAGTATACTGAAGGAAATAGTAATTGGCGGATTCAACTGAAAGGTGAGACAGCTGCAGGAGAGAAGCTTACCGATGTGCTTCGAGAAAGCGGTTCTCAAGATAAAGTGTTCATTTTTGAGAGAACGGACACTCCAACAAAGTTTGTATTTCACATCCTTGGAGAGGATTCAATAGACCAGCTTAAAGATTTATCAACTGATTGGGCGGCCAGTGGTAATGGACAAGGACGGCGGTATGGCCTTCTCAATGGATCTCTTTAAAGTACGATAGGATCTCATTCTGTTCTGACGATTCATAGTAGCCGCTGAAGCAGGAAATAATGTATTTGAATTCCTCTTCGCTTATCTTGTAGAGCTTTGCTACAAGAGCCTCAAGGAGCAGACGGTTTTCAGGAAGGCCATTCGTCAGTAATGGTACGATACACCTCCTGTTCCATATACCTCTCAACGACTGGTCTTTCTTGAACAGTTCTGATACTATAGTGTAAACACTGTTATAGTAACTCTCCGTTCTACCACCTAAGGTTAACGTAGAACTATTCGCCACCTCTATTGACGGTACTGGTATTTGATTAATAACAGCTTGAGTCAAATCTATTCCACTTAGTTTGCATTTTACAAGATAGTCAAACACGATGGAAGAGAATATCCCCGTCAAGAAAACCAAATCATTTTGATCTGGCAACGTTAAGAACTGGACAGATTGTGCTCCAGGAATAAATGGTAATAGCGTGGCAATACAACTTCTGGCGTTGTCCGCAGAAGTTAGGCTGTGCCAAGCAAGCATGTACCGAGAGTCATACTCCTTTGATAGGGATTCCCATTTCTTTTTTGAAATATAGAACCGGCAATATGGAGTAATACCAGCGTCTTTCTCTTGTTGGCTTAACTTCCTGGACGAAGCTTTACTTTTATACATTTCTTCTGGACTCATATCATTGAATCCAGAGTAGCAATTATCAAAAAGGTTAAAGAATTTCCCTTCAAAAACTGGAATGTTATTAACAGAAGGGACCTTATCAATGAACTCTACATGGTTGGTCAAATGCACAAGGCGTCCAAATTTAGCCTGGGCATAACCCTTGGAGAACACGGTAATACGATTACAAATAGAAATCAACAGCGACAAATCCTTGCTTGACCTTAGATTAGGGAGCAAACCGGTGGCTGGATTAAGCTTCTTGAATACTAAAATTGGAATAATCTCCGTCTTAGTTGCTATTTCGTCTAGAGCCAAAAGATTCATCCCGAGTGCAATCCTCCCTTCAACTTGCTTCCCCATAATAAGAATAGCAAATCTTTCACGACAATCTATCTCAAAGATTTTGCGCTTGTTTATGAAATCATATATCGCCTCTGTTCTTGTAACGATCCGGTGAAACAACTTAGAATTCACAGACGCTGTGAATAGAGAACTTTTTACGAATAAGCCACAACACCCATTTTTAGAAAGAGTATTGTACGAAGCCTCGGCAAATAACGGACATGTATTCAACTCTCCTATCTTAGAGGCGTCGAAAAATGTGCTCTTCTTTATTTCTGTCTTTGCTGTTTCTATCCCTTTGACATACTCTTCAGCATATGTCTTTAATTCCGGGTTTTCCTCTTTCTCCTGCTGGATATTGCCTGGCAATTCAAATTTAAAATGAACAGACTGTATGCTTTCTGAGAACTGCGCGTAGAACTTCTTCTCCTCAAAGCGCAATTTCTCCCAAGGGGGATTCCCTAGGATGATATCGTATTGCTGAAGGAAGCTTGTACCAACGGCCAAAGAAGGGTGGTATATGAAACCATCCATCGATGCGTTCAGTTTAACCTCGGGACTAGCTTCTTTATCAGAGTGAATAAGCATATTCGCATGGTGAAAATGCTCACTTATAATATCGTATAGCTTATGACATTTGCCATATTCCAATACTGACAATTTGGCTACTTCAAGAGCTAATGGATCAACATCGCACGCATAGATGTTCTTTACGATGGCTGCTATATCTTTAATAATACCTTTACTCTTGATGGCTGACAATAACTCGGTGAAGAAAATACCACAGCCACAGGAATAGTCTACAATCCTGGCAGAAGAAATGGACTCTTCGCCGTTTCTGGAGATGTAATTACCCAAAACCGAAGAAGCGATGTAGGAGGCATAATCAGCTGGAGTATAGTAGCTACCCAACTTGTTCCTATAAACTTTCCCTTCTTTTACTTCAAATCCTGAGGTCTCAATACTAAGTAGGGACTCATATAATTCTCCGATTGATAAATCTGATTTGGTTTTCTCGATAGAATCAAAATAGTCGATTAACTCTGACGGTGCATTATCGATAATCTGAGAGAACAAGTTCTTTCTGGAGAAGTGTTTCGCCATTAAGGCACTCACTGTCCTTACTGAGGGGATATCAATAGAGTTATGGGATATAGCATACTGATATACCACGAAAAAAGCTCGTGCATAAAACTTTGCACGATTAATATAACGAGGCTTAATCCTTGTTTCGTTTCTATGAAGAATACTAATAAAACCAGATAATACGCTGGTATATGAAAGCTCAAGATTAGGCATATAGTCTAAGAATTGGGTCATTGAAAAAGCACCTCGTGTGGACTTGCTCAACTATTCTTTTGACACAAGCATTATCAATATGTAACGACTTTGAAAGGTAAGGGTATTGCTCTGCTACGGCCCCCACAATATCTTTTGCAGATGAAACAATACAGTATCCTTCATTTAGTCCTTTTACTCCTAGCACACTAAGAATAACCTTGTGGATTAAGTCGTCTTTATACTTTCTCCGAGTTTTATGTAAACTATGGAGATGACTCTTGGCATAGGACAAAACTGTTTTCGGAGAGCACTTGTATATGAAGGAAAGAACTTCAATAATGTTTTCACTTCCGAAGACAGAGCCTTCGAGTCGTTTACTAATGGGCATACACCCCTCAGTAAGCAGAGAGCACAATTGTTCGTCAAAATTCGAGATTCTTGATTCTTTCTCACTAAACACATCGGGAACAATTATCTTCATAAGAATCTCGCGTTGGCGGTCATTGAAATGGTACAATGAAAGGATGGTGTTGTTAATCTCTTCCTCGAGAATGAGACTATTATATGCATTATCCAACTCGAAAAGCATTATCTCTTCGACATAAGAGTCAACATCATCAATCTCGCTATATGAATCATGCTTAAACTCATAATTCGGCAACTTATGACACAATAAAGCCTGCTTATTATCTACCAAAGTTTTAGAGATAGAGGACAGGTCTCTGGACTCAAGGATTTCTTGAGTTACGGGCATCCCGCCAATATAGCCAGCGCTTATCGTGAACTTTGGATTCTTTATCCTTAGAATGCAGGATACAATTCGAGAATTCAAAAAAGCAAGGTGGCAGTATTTGTCGCCAGATATGACTTTAATCCCAGGACCAGAAGCAATAAATATCTGACCAGGTAAAGGGAAGCGAACATTAAGGCCGAGAGTCCCGGTATCACTATATACTAACTCTGTGGAACCTTGCTCCTTTACATTCCTTAATGCACTTCCGGGATTCTCCGAAATCGGCTCTCCAGAATCGCCCCAAAGAACTTTATAATAATTGAGTCCCTGCCACTTTGAATAACCGCCGCCCTTGCTCACCAATTTCCAATCGGAACTCGACGCGCCAATATCCCAGATGTGTTTTACATAATTGCCGTTGTCTCCAGTTGATGTTCCCTGCATAGGTTTCCCAAACTGAGAGTACTTGGGCAATGCATTTAAGGAAGAGAATGCACCTATCAATTCATATGATAGTTCATACGAGGCATTTTCAAAAAAAGACTGTTGATTAGTTGAGTATGAATAACTTTCCAGCAGGGAGGGGTTTGACAGGACTCGTACTTTATCTTGATGTGATAAGGTCTTCAAATTAAAGAAAACAGTTTTTCCCGTACTCCCTTTTGAGAACAATGCCAAAACGATATTTGTCTTTTCTCCGTTGATTGCATAAAAAGCATCACTCCCCATATCAACGCAATATTTGATATGATAATCAGTCAAGATGGTCTTTCGTAATGCCTTTAATGAGGAAAGTGACATCCATCCATTCTGAGAGACGGTTGCAACATAATCTCCTGGGCGAAGAGACTGGAGTAATTTATTCATAAAGGAGAAACAAAGATCCCCTTTACAGTCAGGCCACATGGAAACCAAGTAATTCTTCAAGCAAGTATCCATGTCTCTCTTCCCCATAAACGGAGGATTGGTCACGAAGCAGATCTTGCTGGGAGATTGATAGGCCTTTTCCAAGGCAGACTCAAATGAAAGGCCTTCAATCATATTAGAGGAAATACTTGTGGAGAGATATCCTGTAATATCACCCTTTTCGCCACCAAAGATTAGTGAGGGAGATACTTTTGTCATGCCGATTTTTAATGCGACATTGATGTACAAAGATAATTGTGCAATATTAGCTAAAGTCGCATCTAAGTCGTAGCCAATGAGCTGATTCTGAATAATACCAGAAGCAATTGTGACTGGCGAATCCGTTGATTGTTTAGACTGCCTTTCAAATAGTGTAGAGAAAGCGTAAGTAAGAAAATTCCCGCCGCCTACAGCAGGATCAACAAAAACGACATGAAAAGGATCTGTATCTTCTGTCAAACACATATTGACAAGATACTGAACCATGTATTCATCTGTAAAGAACTGCGTAGTATACAATAATTCTGCTCCGGAAATCTTATTGCTTTCTTTTCCCAACTTGCTGAAAGCAGCTTTTTCTAGGCTCTTCTTTAATGATTGGTACAGCCACGAAATTGTATTATCGCATTCTTTATTTGAAACACTTACACCTGACAAAGCCTTGTATGTTTTCTGTGTCAGGGAAGTGGGCAATGCAAGAATCATCGAATGGAATAATTGCCCCATAATGGGGAACATCTCAAGAAGAATCTCCTCCTGCTCCTTAAATGCCTCAAGAGAAAAAGAAATTGGACGTTCCTCTCTTTTCTTTAATATAACCAATGCATAAAAGAAAGCGAAGAAGAGACTCTTATCCTGAACCGTATAAGTCCCCATCTCGTTGGCAACCCCAACGAGCGTCTGTATTAATTCCCCCCTTGTGTTATTACCCGCTCTACTATTCTTCATCTTTGCCGGCAATTAGTGTCCTGATGTCAACGTTTAACAATTCCGCAATGCAGTCTAATGTCCTCAAGTCTGGTTGTGCCGAGTTAGTACACCATTTAGAGACAGTTGAAATGTTTTTTCCCAACCGCTCTGCAAGCCATTTGGATGTTTTCTTCTGTTCGACAAGAACGATTTTTATGCGATTTAAGTCTCTCATCACAAATAAATATGATTCTAACGCAAATATAGCAAAATAAACCCAATAAAACAATACTTGTATTTCGAACAGGTAAAAGAATACTCCAATCATCTGCTGGAGAGTCTTATGAAGATAACTGCCATGATGCACTAGAGTAGGGAAAAAATGCTAACTTTGCAATGCATGTGTGAATAACACGTATATGTGCCACCTAATCACAAAAACAAACGCCATGAAGAGATTCTTCGCCACCGCCCTAATCCTTCTCGCCAACCTAACCCTATTTGCCCAGGAGAAGACCGAATACAATTTCTTTACTCAAGATGGAGACGTCGTGTGGCAGAAAGTATTCCCGACGGATTTGGATGCGACAGCCGTGTTTACAGCCATCAAAACCTCTGGTGCTCTCACTGATATCACCGAAACCGAGACAGTTCTGGTGGGAAGTCTGGTGGAACGTAAAGCAGAGTATTCTAGCCTGGGTTACAGCCGTGGTAGCGTTCCGATCTTCGTTAACCACTTGTTAGGTGGTTTCGTCAAGGTTGAGATGCGTGATGGCCGCTACCGGGTAACGGTGAACAAGATGTACCGCATAGATGATTCAAGCCCTGCAAATGACAGGACCGACTTCACCTTCTATGTAAACAAGAAAGGCCAGCTTCGTCTGTTCCCGGAAAGGGCACAGGAAATCTTTGATTATAACTTCACAAAGATGTTCGAAGTCAAGGCCAAGGTTGAAGAAGACTGGTAGTCTGTTTTTACATTTCTTTCTGCCTCTCCAGCAGTTCGTCCTCATAATCCGAAAACGCTTGCTTCAGGTCGTCAAACACCTGCAGGCGGATTTGCTTGTTGTGCCGGTGAAGGCTGTCGCTGATGTTGCTGTTGGCGCGTGACAGATCCACGCCCAGGATGCCGGCAAAGGCCGCAAACACGTCCTGCTGGTCCACGGGCGCCCCGGCATCATCCACGAAGAAACCGGCTTCGTGCATCGCGACCAGCAACCGCAGCATCTTGATCTTCCGGCCGCCGCCGGACTTCAGGTGAATGGCCTTCCCGGGAGCAGGTGTCTGTTCCCCGGCTTCGGCCTCTTTCTTCCAGCTCTCGGTAGCGTTCCATCCAGTGTGTCTGGAGTAGAGTCTGCAATTTAAAGAACGTTCAAAGTTACTTCATTTTTTCAGTTCCACAAGGGAGACTAAGCCCCTTCCATGGGTCGCTTAGTCTCCATTTGACGGTTCTTCGAAGGGAAAGAGTATTTTGTCTTCCCTTATTCTCGAGATTACCCGATGATAAGACTCCTTATCCATTGCCGTGTGTAAATTCCGAGGAGCAATGACTCCTTTGTTCTCTTGAAGTATTGACCCCCGAATCTTGAAAAGGGAATCCTCAATAGAATGCCGGTTAGCGTGGTTTTCCATTCCGACAGCCTGATTTTAGTTATTGGTGAAAGGAAAAGACAATGGTGGGCAATCAAAAGCGGAATGAAAGGCGCAATCTTTAACGGGTTCTTCAGTTAAGGAGCGAAGCGTAGGGGATCTCCGACATTGTGTCATAATCACGCAACGGCACAATAATTGTAAGTAAATTTCACGCAAAAATAATTGAAGAGAGTATGGAGACCTATTACGTTTGTTTTCTGACCGTGTTGGCGGTTATGATGATGATTGTTTGGCTCGTTGTCCAGTATCGGCGGGCTGTCAGGAGGATGGATAAGCGCTTGGGTGTCATCCGAACGGCCCAGGAGGATGCGTTAGGTCGCATCCGGCGCCTGGAGGAAGCCGAGCCTAAAGGCGAGCCTGCCAAGGTGACAGGCCGGGCGGCGGCGACGCCGTCCCTGTTCGGTGAGAAGACGCTGACCGTGGAAGGCATCGCCGAGTGCGTCAGAGGCCTCGGCTATGAGACGGAGATCGGGGAGGACCGTGTCACTTTCGTAAAGGATGATGAGACCTACATCATCGACACGGAGCGGATGCCGCGTTTCTTCCTGGGCAAGTCTTACCGGGTCCATCCGAATGATTGGGACATGGGGCTGCTTCAGCAGGCGGCGTATCAGATGTCCGATGAACTCATAATGGTGAAGGCGGACTTCAGCGACAGTGTGGACGATGAGGGAAATCGGGTGCTCCGCTATTTCCTGGCGGCGATGGACAGGACTTTCGGTGGCTTCCGGCAAAACCTGCCGGACTACATCGAGATCATCGATGCCGGCCAGCAGAGGATGGGACAGATGTACGACGAGCTCGTAAAGCAGAAGGGCGAGGCCGCCTCTCTCAACACCCTGGCCGACGCCTCCTCCCGCCAAGCCGGAAAGACCCCGTCCTAGGGCCTGAAAGACTCAAGACAAAACAACGTATATTATAATAAACACAATTGAGATATGAACAACGACACCCTTCACAACTCCCACGTCGATGACTTCTTCAACGAGAAAGCGACTGCGTCCCGGATCACGCCGGAGCGGATCGAGAGCCTGCGCCCCGAGCAGATTTTCGTCTTCGGCAGCAACTTGCAGGGGCATCACGCCGGCGGCGCCGCAGCGTTTGCGCAGGCCCGTTTCGGCGCCATCTGGGGCCAGGGTGTGGGCCAGCAGGGCCAAAGTTATGCCATCCCGACGATGCAGGGGGGCGTGGAGACCATCCGGCCCTACGTGGATGAATTCATCCAATTCGCCGCGACGCATCCGGAGTACACCTTCTTGGTGACGCGCATCGGCTGCGGCATCGCCGGTTTCCGCGACGAGGAGATCGCTCCGCTTTTCGCGAAGGCCGTCGCCCTTCCGAACGTCTGCCTGCCGCTGAGTTTCTGGACTGTCCTCACCCGCTAATGAGATTCCGTCATGAATCAAGAACAGGATAAAAAACTCATTATCATCCCGGACGTGCACGGCCGGGACTTTTGGCGGGACGCCGTGCGGGACCATCCGGATGCCCGCTTTGTTTTTTTGGGCGACTACCTTGATCCGTATCCCTGGGAGGGGATTACTGTCGGAAAGGCGTTCCGGGGGCTGCAGGACATCGTTGCTTTCAAGGAGGCGCATCCGGACCGGGTGACGCTACTCTGGGGCAACCACGACCTGCATTACCTCTACCCGGACCTGGGCGGCTGCCGCTATGACTACGTGAACGGGGAACGGAACGCCCGTTTCTTCGCCGCGCACCGGGCGCTGTTCGGCCTGGCTTGGGAGACGGAGGCCGCCGGGAAGTGTTTCCTCTTCTCGCACGCCGGCGTCGGTCGGGAGTGGCTGCGGCGGCATTGGCCCGACCTCAGGCCGGAGAAATTGTCCGCCGGGTTGTTCAACGAACAGTTTGGCCGCGAAGCCTTTATGTCGTCGCTCGGGGACGTCTCTGACTACCGGGGCGGCTGGGACCCCTACGGAAGCATGATCTGGGCCGACGAGCACGAGCATCGCGACGAGGAGAACCGCATCCCGGGCATCGTCCAGGTCTTCGGCCATACCCTGATGGACTATCCCGTCAGCTATGACGGCGAGGTCTATTGCCTGGATTGCCGGCGGGCCTTCGTCCTGGATCCGGGCGACGGTAAGATCCGCGACCTTGTCACGGGAACCCCGGTCGGATAAAAAGTGTAAAAAATACACAAAAATTTGGAATTGTCGATTCTTTATGCTACCTTTGTGCGTTTTTAACGCAAAAGATAGTATGAAGAAAGTTATTGTTTTTCGAGTTGAGAATGTTTTGGTGAAGGATTATGAGGTGGAGAAAATGTTTGACGTTAGAGTGAGAAAGTGGTTGAGTGAGAGATTGTTGGATGGTTTTGGAGTGGAGTTGGGGAAGGTGAAGAGTTGGGAGGAAGTGAAGGAGAAAATGGAGGGTTGGAGAAAGGTTTATGAGGAGGAAGGGAATGTGGAGAAAATGATTGGGATGAGGGATTTGGGAAAGTTGTTGGGAAGGATGTTGGATGGGAAGGAGAAGGAGTGGGAGGAGATGAGAAAGAAGTTTGTGGGAGGAGATTTTGAGAAGAGAAAGATTGGGGTGAAGGAGGAGTTGTTGGATCTGGAGAGAATTGGGGGAGTGGTGAAGGATTTGAGAATGGTGTTTGTGAGTGGGTATGGCAGGAATAAGGTGGAGAGATTGTTGTGGAACAATGGGTTGAAGAGATTTGAGGTGGTGGAGAGTGTGGATGAGTTGGGAGAGGTGGAGAAAGAGAAGTTTGTGATGTTTGGGAATGAGGAGGATGTGGAGAAGGTGGGGGAGAAGGAGTTGAAGTGTGTGGTGGGGGTGAGAGATTTGTGGAAGGAGATAGGGTTGAAAACCAAGCATTGAAGATAGAAAAAGCCGCGAAGGTCCAGGTGGATTTGATGTGACCCCCAAAAGTTGGACGGTTTAACATTAGTTACGAGGCCTTAGATTGGAACAGAGCTCGGTACTGCACCGGGCTCTTTCCTTTTAG
>JAEEGI010008072.1_pt1 | contig 23329 bp, 20 predicted proteins | sample 8958751 | NCBI WGS metagenome assembly JAEEGI01 (sample SAMN16246545, study PRJNA631951) | gut metagenome | biome: gut microbiome; feature: rumen; material: KS-attached | host: Bos | place: Iran: Karaj | collected 2018-10 | reverse complement strand
GGGATAGGGAATTGGGGATTGGGGATTAGGCCCAATCCCCAATCCCCAAAAGAATTCATTTATTAAAATAATCAATGAAAAATTATAAAAAACAAATAAATAAAAAATATACCCTAAAAAAAGCTAAAGTCAAAAACAATATTAAAAAAAATTTTAAAAAAAAATTAATTCAATAATAAATTTCCTTATCATCATTATACATTCCCATTAATAGGATTATTATTGATAGGATTATTGCTTTCTTTACCCTTAGAAAAATTTTTTTTATCCCAATTTCCTAATCCTTTAACATAATTAATATCTTTATTCAAATTATTTCTGTTTACTCTTTTTTCTTTTTGTAAATCCATTTTAATTTGCTTTTGAGATTTAAAAGGATCATTACTTTCATCAAATCTAATAGTTCCAAATTGATCTCTAATAAATTTCATTCCCATTAATTTTCTATTACTAATAGTATCATAATTTCTATCTCCAAAACCTCTTTCATTCATAACTTTAAATTCATTTTTAACGAAAAATTCATTAGTTTTATTTTTAATCATTTCTCTTTCATCATTTTGTCTTTGAGTTCGATAAGGAAAAACATGTCTTTTTTCAGGTCTTGGAACAGAATCTTTTGTAGGAAAAGGAATATATTTTAAACCTTCTGGTTTTTTAATATTTTGAAAATTATTTTCAACTCTTTTTGAATGAGGTCTAAATACATATTCTGGTGATGGTCCTGGACCAAGTAACTTACGCTTTGGAGGAAGAGGAGGTTCATTTTCATTAAATATTATTCCATGACTTACTGGACGAATTACTTTCTTGTATGAATGAAATTTACATGATTTTAATCCTTCCCATTCTCCTGCTTTGTGAGCTGGTACACCATCTATATAATTTAATGGTGCTCGGCCGTATTCTATTTGCATTTTTTATTTATTTTTTTTTTTTGGAATTAATAGATATTGTTAATTAAATTAATATTTATATTTTATTATGATATTTTTTTCTCTCTTTCTTTTTTTTTTTTCCTGATTTTCTTTGATAGAATTGTATCAACTAATTTAATAGCATTATTTTCTGTTAAATATTTTGTTGATTGTCTATTTTCATTATTTTTAATTTTTTGATTGTCAGTGGTTTTAATTTTATAAGCTTTATAATCTTTAATTTGATTATATCTATTAGAAGCACTATTCATTTTCAATTCATTTTGATTATTAATATTGTTCTTTGTTTTTAAAGCATAAAAATCAAATTTATTTTCATAATTTTGAACAGAATAATTAAATAACATATTATTCCTTTCTTTCTTATTATTTTTTCTCAAACTGGAATTAACTTTATCTTTTTTATTAGATTGTTTATATAATAATTTATTTGATATATAAAGTTTATCATTAGAATTATTATTAGAAATAGTATTACTATTATTTTTATTATTAGGGGAATAAATTTTACATTTAATATAATTATATTTATTTGAAGAATTAGCTCTTTTAAATTCTTTTTTATTATTATTATTATCTTGAATAGAAGAAATTTTTAATTCATTCTTATAATATAAATTTTGAGTTTCTTCCCATAATCTTTTAATAATATTATCAATTTTACTCAAAGAAACTTTTTTAACATGAAGATTAATTTCTTCAACAATTTTATTTTCTTTATTTTTAGATTCTTTTTCTTTTTCAATAACTTTATTTCTAATATCATCTTCAATTTTTTTTTTATAATCCATAAATCTTTTTTCATAAATTTTATCCCATTTATTAATAGACATTTTTGGTTTATTAACATATTTTTTATTTAATTGACTATTTAAATTTTCCATATTTTCTTTTATTTCAATTCTTCTATTTGAATCTCCAATTAATCTATTAAAAGCTGCTAATCTTTCTTGTTCTTTTTTTTTTGGTTGTTGATATGAAACTAATTTTTTTCTTCTTTCTGATTTTGTCCTTCTATTAATTATATCATCTTGCATTCTTTTTCCAAACGATGCTTTTTTATCTATTGGATTATGAGTTAATAATCTTTCTAATTCATATTCTAAATTCTGGATGTTAAATTTTGAAAAATCTATTTTACTTTTTTTATTATTTTCACCCATTATTTTTCTATTGAAATATTTTATGAAATATATTATTTAACATTAATTTAAAAATTGTTTTTTCGATATATATTTTCTTTTTTTATAAATAAAATCAATTTTTGATTCTTAATAATCGAAGAAAATATTAGATAAATAATTTTCAATTATATGTTATTTATTCTTGTTAACTAATTTTTTTTTATTAAATTTTTCAATTTTAGAAATTGTTAGTTTTAATCTATTCATTTTTTATGGAATTCATTTAACTGAGATAATGGAATATAAATTTTCATTTTTTCTTTTTTTGTATTTTATTTTTTTCATTTTTTTCTCATTCCAAAATCACTCTCAAAATCAAAACAATCAATATAAGAAAGTATATATGATTCATATCCTTATCATTTTTTAATATTGTAAACATCAATTCTAATCAAACTTCCTATTGATCATCTGGCAATAATTTAAAATTTTTTTACATAAAAAATTAAAAATTTCAAATAAAATTAATAAATAAATAAAAAAACAATAATTCTAAAAATTAGAATGAAAACCATATAATACAAATAAAAAATTATATAAATTTCTCAAATTTAAATTAATTTAAAAAAATATGTCTTTTGTCTGTCCTACATCAATTCAATCACGTAGTTTATGGTTAGGAGAAGTAGAAAATTGGATGGATGAAAATTACATATCAAACAATTTTCTTCATTATGGATATAAAGTAACAAGTGTGAAAATAATTAGAGATAAAAATACAAAAACAACCTTAGGGTATGGATTCGTTGAATTTGATTCTTCAGATTTAGCAAAAGAAGTTTTACAAAATGTAAATGGAAAATTTATTCCAGGAACAAATAAAACTTTTAAATTAAATTCAGCATCTTATTCAGCTGGAAAAGTTGCAAGCATGGGAAATTTTCCAAGTAATATATATTTATTAAATTTTTATAGAAAATGAATATACTATATATGTTGGTGATTTAGATAATTCGGTTACTGAAGATAAATTAAAAGAATTTTTTTCCAGTAAATATAAAAGTGTTATTAGTGCCAAATTAGTAGTTGCTAATATTTCTAAGGTGGGAAAAGGTTATGGATTTGTTAAATTTAATGATCAAAATGAAAGTATAAATGCCATTAATGAAATGAATGGAAAATATTTATGCGGAAAACCTATTAAAACTAAGTAAATTTATTTTTATTTATAATTCTTTTTCTAGTCAAGCTTCTTTTAAAAAATTGAATGAGTTAAATACTTATAGTAATTCTAATAAAGAAAATGGAGTTCTAAGTCCTATCACTTTAAATAATTTAAATGATTTTTATATTCAAGCTCCTGCTGGAGATGGTATTAATGGAACTTTTAATTTAAGTAATTTTTATATGAATCATGGGAAATATTTTTCAAGTGGCTCCAATTTATATAATAGTTATAAATAATATATATTAAACGTAATTTTAAAGAAAATAAATTTTAATTTATTTTTTAGATAAATGACTGAAAGGAAAAACAACAAGTATTTATTTATATAAAATAATTTATATAATAAATAGTCAAACAATAAGAAATAATGTACCTATTAATCAAGCAAGAGAATATAAATTAAAGAAAGATCAAAATATTGATACAATATTACAAAGAGATGATAGATATGTAATAAAATTTTAATCATAAATAGGTATCATCCAAAACAAATCAAATGAAACCAGAAACTAAAAATTATTTAAAAACAATAGAAAAGAGAAATTTAAAACAAGATTATTCTTCAGATAACATAAAAAAGAAAAAAAAAGGAATTGGTGAAGAATCAAAACAAAATAATGATTATCATTCAGGAATAAAAGTAAATTTTAATAATAATTATCCAAAAACACCAGAAGTGAAAAGAAGAAGATTAAAAAAGCAAAATCACAATGCTCAAAAAACAAATATTTCTAAATTAATGGTACATCAAAATGAAAAAAAAGAGAATTTAACTCCTGAAAGAAATAGAATAAAACATATTAAAGAAATAACAAATGTTGGTTATTGTTTAAATTATAATAAAACACCTGAGTTAAAGAATAAAAAAGGAATTAAAATATTTAATAATAAAAATCCTTCTGATTATTATGTTAAAATGAATTCTAAAAAAAATTTTAATTTTAATCAAAGTGAAAATCAAAGTACCATTATTCAAAAAAGAAAAATTAAAGATTCAAAAGAATCTACTTATAAAGATTTATTTGAAAGAGATTATAAAAATAATAGTGAAAGAAAAATTCCAAAAATGAAATATTTTGCTCAAAAAGATCATATTAAAGAGTTTTTTAAAGAAGGAATGGGGGTCACTGAAAATGAAAATTTGGCTATTAATCCTACTAAAGGTAATTTTGATGAATTGATTAATCAAATTTCAATTAATAATAAAGAAAAATCTTCATATACATATTATGAATAAGTTAATTATAATAATTTTTGATTTATTATTTTTATTAATTATGTTTTATTTATTTATTTTTATTTATTTAATATATATTTTCTATTGATTTGAAATTAATATTAAAAAATATATTAAATAAATAATAATTAATTAATTTAAATAAATAACATTTAAAAAAATAATTATTTTTTATTTTTAAAAATCAATCCTAAAAACAAATCGAGCCTTGACATACCCCTAAATTCAAGCGAAAATTGCCCCTAATGAAAATAAAATAAATCCATTTCTCACTATAAAAGACATTAAAAAAAACTAAATTATCTTTTTTAATGGGAAAGCAAAAGCTCCACGTAAATTTAGTCGTCATCGGTCATGTCGATTCAGGTAAATCAACCTCAACCGGTCACTTGATCTACTCATGCGGAGGTATTGATCCAAGAACCATTGAAAAATTTGAAAAAGAAGCAAATCAAATCGGAAAAGGTTCTTTCAAATATGCATGGGTACTTGATAAATTAAAAGCCGAAAGAGAAAGAGGTATTACCATTGATATTGCCCTTTGGAAATTTGAAACTCCAAAATATTATTTCACTATCATTGATGCTCCAGGTCATAGAGATTTTATTAAAAATATGATTACTGGTACCTCACAAGCCGATGTCGCTATTTTAGTCTGTGCTGCTGGAAAAGGAGAATTCGAAGCTGGATACAGTAAAGAAGGACAAACCAGAGAACATGCTCTTTTAGCTTATACTATGGGTATTAAACAAGTTATTATTGCTGTTAATAAAATGGACTCTGCTGATTATTCTGAAGAAAGATTTAAGGAAATTAAAGATGAAATGACAAAATTCTTAAAAAGAACTGGATTCAAAGAAGATTCAATGAATTGTGTTGCATATTCTGGATTTAAAGGAACTAACTTAGTAAATAGATGGCCAGATGATGATCCAGATCACAATAACCCAATGCCATGGTATAAAGGAGATACTTTATTAGAAGCTCTTGATAAAATTAAACCACCAGAGAGACCACTTGACAAAGCATTAAGACTTCCATTACAAGACGTATATAAAATTACAGGAGTTGGAACTGTACCATGCGGAAGAGTTGAAACAGGAATTCTTAAACCAGGTATGTTAGTAACATTTGCCCCAGTAGGAATTACAACAGAATGTAAAACAATAGAAATGCATCACACCCAATTAGAAGAAGCTATTCCTGGTGATAATGTTGGATTCAATGTAAAAAATGTAACATTAAAAGATATTAAAAGAGGATATGTAGTTGGAGATAGTAAAAATGATCCACCAAAAGAAGTCGTTAACTTCAAAGCACAAGTTATTGTTTTAAATCATCCAAATTCAATTAAAGCTGGATATACTCCTGTTATTGATTGTCACACTGCACATATTGCTGTTAAATTCGCTCAATTATTAGAAAAAATTGACAGAAGATCTGGAAAAGTCATTGAAGCTGAACCAAAAGATGTTAAAAATCAAGAAAGTGCTATTGTTCAAATGGAACCTCAAAAAGCTCTTGTCTGCGAAACTTTCGCTACTTATCCTCCTCTTGGAAGATTCGCTGTTAGAGATATGAAAAGAACTGTTGCTGTTGGAGTTATTAAAGAAATTGAAAGAAAAAATCCTACTAATGCTAAAACTACTAAAGCTGCTGAAAAAGTTTTAAAAGCTGAACAAAAGAAAAAGAAATAAATTGTAATTTTTTTTAAGTTAATTATTCTTTCAGATAAAAAAATTTCATTTTTAAATTATTTTTTTTTTTTTAAGTTAATCATTTTTGCTTTTAAAAAGATAATTGTTGTTAATAAAAATGGGATTGATTGAAAGAATGAAAATGATTGTTAAAAAGAAAATAACAAAATATGAGAATGAATGAAAGAAAAAAATGAAGATATACTATTATGCAATTAATTTTTCTATTTTTTCAAGAAAATGATTATTGATATTTGAAATTATATCAAATGAGAATTTGAATAATTTTTTGGAATCATTTTCATTGCTCATATTAGACTAGCATTTTCTATGAATAAGAGTTAATAACTTCAATATTAAGAAAAAATATTTAAGATAATAAAAGGGAAAAATAAGATTATAAAAAAAAGAAAAAAAGAACTAATTAAAATTTTATGTAAAAAAATTTTAAAAAAATATACTGAAAAATCATTATTGTTCTAATTAGAAGTAAAAAATACTTTATTCAATTTTTTAATTATTTATTTTATCATATAATAATCTCTTACATTATTATCTGATTTGATTGTTGAAAAAACTATTGGTTGAGGTTTTTCTTTTTTAATTTAGAAATTATTTTAATATTTATTATTAATATTTATTTTAATTCTTAATTTATTTAAAATATATATGTTTTGATAAATAATGATTAATTCATAAAATTCCTTTTAATAATTTAAATTACCTTTTTATTAAATTTCAATTTTTTATATTTAAAAATATTTCTCTTTCTCTTATTAAATCAATTCCTTTTTGTTGAACTAAAGTTTGATAATATGATTTATCTCTTAAATTTTGAATTATATAATCATCTGTTTGTACAAAACAATATTTTTCATTTTTTTCAGGGTCACTTAAATATAAATATGCATATTTAACATTTCCACTTGTTTGATATAATATATTAAATAATTCTTTTTTATTTGAATCTGGGAAAAATTTTTGAAGTGAATTAATCATTTCATCACAATTTTTTAATTCAAAATTATCATCTTTTTCTTCATTATTTTTAACATCTAATTCTTCATTTTTTATTTCATTTTTTGTTTCATTTTTTATTTCTTTTTTTGTTTCTTGTTTTTTATCTTCTTCATGAGTTTCTTTTCTTTTTTTATTGATTATTTTTTCAGTTTTATTTGAATTATCTTTTTCTGATTTTTTATTTTTATGAAATAAATTTTGGAAAAAATCTTCAAAATTCTCTTTTTTACTTTTAATAAAATTTGCAATTCCATTTATTACTGGTAATAATTTAAACATAGGATTATCAATTATATCTGAATGTTCTTTTACTAATTGTATATATTTTTTATTATTATTTGCTTCTCTAATACATCTCCAATATTTTCTTAAAGTTTCTCCTTTAAAAGCATCAAATATCTTTTTAAATATTTCATGTTCCATAACTTCATCCCAAAATTTTCTTGTTGTATCTGTAGTATATAATTTATAACTTTTTTTATTAGTACAAACTTCAAAAATACATAATATATACTCAGAATTTTTTAAATTGTCTTTTTTCATAATTTCATTTACATCAACAATTACCTCAGACATTATTAAACTCAATGAATAAAAAAAAATCAAAAAATAAAATACATTATAAAAAAAACACAAAAAAAACACAAAAAAAAATAAAAAAAATCATAAAAAAAATAGAATATAAAAAACAAAAATAAACATATTTAAAAAATTTACTTCTGATAATTATTTTTCATACTTTTAGGAGGAGTAACACCTCTAGGTAAATTATGTATTTGTGGAGTAGGATTAATATTATTATTACTCAGCATAGTCATAGGTTTTAAAATTTGAAAAGAACAAATTAAATTTTCATCAATACTCATCATAGCACCAGAATTATCGAATTCACCGCAATAATTTGGAGCAGAAAAAACAGTTACTAATAATCTATTAGCAAAAAATTCATATCCTTCTTCAACTACTTGATGAGCTCTACAAATTAAATCTAAATCATTATTTTTAAGAAAAGTTTCAACAACTTTACTATTAAAAGTAACAGAAACACCTCTATCATTAGGGCCAAATCCACTTTTATTTTCTTCAGGATCACTCCATAATAAATCACATAATAAACCTTGTTCAGGAACATCAGTTGGTCTTACAATATTTTTAATTTGTTCTACTTTCTCTAATTCACTACTTAATCCACCATGCATACATAATATTTTATCATCTAATAAAGCAGCAACAGGTAAACAATTAAAACAATCAGTGAAAGTTTTCCATAATTTAATTGAATATCTTTTTTTACATTCATCATAAAAACCATAAATTCTATTAATTGAAGCACATTCATGATTTCCTCTTATAATGAAGAAATTTTCAGGAAATTTTATTTTATATGCTAATAAGAGACATACAGCTTCAATAGATTGTTTACCTCTATCTACATAGTCACCTAGGAAAAGGTAGTTAGATTCAGGAGGATAACCTCCATACTCGAATAAACGAAGAAGATCATAGTATTGACCATGGATATCACCACATATTTTTATAGGAGCTTCTAATTCCAGTAGAATAGGCTGAGATATAAATATTTCTGCTGTTCTATTACATAACCATTTTATTTCAGGCTCTGTTAAAGATATTTGATGACCTGGCTTAAATCTATATATGTTTATAAAATTAGTTTTATAATGTTTTTTTGGGTTTTTATTTGGTTTTTTACTTTCGAGCTGATAAAAGCTTGTTTATTATTTCGTCTATGTCATAGTCGTTTTGAAGTGGTTTGTTTGGCATTTTTTTTTTTAAATGATTTTTTTTAAATTAAGTTTAAAAGTTTAAGTTTAAAATTCTTTTGGATTTTTTTATTTTAATATTTTGGGCTAATTAAATATATTTATTTAATTTTTTGACAATTTTTATAATTTACTATTTAAGATATTATTATATATAAAAATTATATTGCTTTTAAAAATATATATACATTTAAGTAAAAATTTTATGAGCATTATAATCAGCAAATTTATATTCTAATTTCTTTGACTTATCATCAACATTTATTTCTTCAGAAATCAATTTAGAATCAACAGGAAAATCTCTTCTAATAATATTAGTTCTTTGACTTTTTTGAATAAAATCTTTAATTAAATGAATAACTTCATTATCAGAAAAATGTGGTTTTAATAATTTATCAATTTTATTATCTTGAAACTTTAAAAATTTCTTACAATATATTTTAACAATATAATTTAAACTCTCTCTTGATAATTTAGTTAATTTAACATGTTCTAATTTATCTAAAAAATTATTTTGATATTCAGTATGATTTAAATCATCAATTAATTTATCAGTACTAATAACAGGACTTTTTTTCTTTATAAAAGTTTTATTTTGAAGAAAAAGAGGTAAAGAAGTTCTTCGACTAACTAACTTATTATCAATTGTTTCTATTGAAGGAGCAAGAGTATACTGATGTTTTAAAGGAGAAAAACATTTTTTATTTTTTTGATATGAAATAGAATAAGATTTAACTTTTGTTTTTAATAATAAATCTTTTATTGATTCATTATATGATTTTATTTCTTCATTTTCTTTCTTTAACTGTTTTCTTATTGTTTTTCTTATTTCTTTACTTAAAATACTTCTACTATTTCTTGAATGCTCAGTTTGTAAAGTTAAATTTGATGTAGTTAAAATATTGAGTTCTGTTGTTTCTTCTTTATATCTTTTTTCGCTTAATTTTTTCTTTTGTTTTATTTTAAATAATTCCAATTCTACTAAATTTTCTTCATTTTTTAAGAATACTAAATGCTTATCTTTTTGTCCTGCAAAAATTAAAGGGATTTTTTTTTTCTTTTTATAATATGAATAATAATCTATTACTCTATTATTATCTAATAAAAGTGGATTTGGAGTAAATAAATTTCTTTTAATTGATAAATCTGGTATTTTATATCCTCTTTGTTTATATTCTGAAATTAAATCTACGAAATTTTCTTCTATTTTTCTTGGAAATAATTTCTGTAATGATGAATACGCTTGAATAAAATTTTCATTTTCTACATAAAATTCTTTTTGACTTTTTTTTAATTCTTTATTTTTTTTATTAAAATCGCTTAAATTGTGTTTATGAGAAGTTTTTGGTTGAGAATTAGATATTTTAATTAATTTATCTAGTCTCTTTATATCTGGATTTCTTTTTATTCTTGATTTATATTTTTTTAAATTTTCCTCTTTTCTTATTTTATTTTTCATTTTTTATTTAAAAAAAGAAATAAAATTAGAATAGAATTTTATTTTTTCGTTTTATAATACCAAAATTTATTTCTTATATAAGAAGTTAATCCTATTTTATTAAAATATATATTAATATAATATGCAATTAAACTAGATAAAATTCCATAGTAAATTCCTCCAAAGAAGCTAATACCACATCTAAAATAAAAATTATTATTTTTTAAATAATTATATCTATTTGTAGTTACTGAAGTTGATTTATTAATTGAATATATATTTTTAAAATCAATTTTAATTTTTGATTCATATATAAATATATAGTTTTTCATTAGTAAAGGATACCCCTTTCTGTGATTCATTTTTTTTGATTTTTAATTAATATATATTTTAGTAAATAAGATTTTCAAATACTTATGAAAATAATAATAAATTTTTTTTAAATTGAAAAAACACTTTTTTATTTATTGTAAAAATAAGAAATTATTTTTTAAATATATTTAAAGGTTTATTTTTAAATATTTCATACAATTATTAATAGTTTAAATTCTTAAATTTTTAATTTTTTTAAAATTTTAAAAATTAGATATAAATATTTAATTATGGTTGACTTATCTGAAATATATAAAAAAAATTTTGAAAAAAACATATCAAAAATAAAAGACATAATAACAAAATTAGAGGAAAAAACACCGGATAATTCTTTAATACAAGAATCATATAACTTAATAAATGAAAATGAGAAAATAATAAGACAAATGCAATTAGAATCTTCTTCATTAAATGACACAAATAAATATAATGAATATTCAAAAAAAATAAAAGAATACCAAAACAAATTATATGAATATAAAAAAATAATAAGAAAAGAAGAAGAAAATATCAAAGATAAAATAAATAATTCCTTATTTGAAAATAGTAAAAATATGAATTTAAAAAATGGATTAATTGAAAATGAAGTTCTAGCTCATTCATCAAAACAAAAAATTGAAGAAGTTCAAAGGGAATTATATAATATTGAAGATGGAGGAAAACAAGCTTTAAATAGTTTAGAAAAACAAACTGCTTCAATGAAAGCTGTTAAAGTAAAAATTCAAGGAATGAATGATGATTTAGAAAGTTCTAATAATTTATTAAATATAATGAAAGATAGAATTCAAAGAAATAAAAGACACATTATTATTTTTGGAATCGGAATTATTTTTTTAATAATTTTAATCATTATTTTTAAATTATTATTTAAGTAATTTAGTTATAAATAATAATAATTATTTTTTTACGAAGTATATAATTCTTTAAAAAGATATATTTGAAAAAAATGCATTTAAAACATTAATTAAATTAAATTATTTTCATTATTTCAATTTTAAATATATTTTATAAAGAGTTTGCAATGAAATGTTTTTATATAATAGTATTAAATGAGCATATTAAAAAGAATTTTCCTTTTTATAGACATAATTTTATAGTTTAATTGTGAAAAAATAAACTTATACTTATTATTTTTTTTTGGTCTAAACAATTTTCATTTTAAATTATTCTAATTTAAAAATTTATAATATTATGGAAAGACAAATGAATTTATCAAATTTTTCGACAATCAAAACAATAAATTTATCAAACTCAAATAAAGAAAAATCAAAATTATTTAATATAAAAAAGGTATTTACAAACTTCCCTATATCAGAAAAGCAAATTTCTTTAGATGGAAGCATGTCTGGTAGAGATTTTTTCCCATCAAAATATATGAAAATAAAAAATAAAACCATATATAATGAAAATTTATCCAATTCAAATTTATTCAGAAATTCATCATATAATAATAGAAATCAAAGTAAACAATCATCATCACATTCAATTTTAAATAAATTTAGTAAAGATGTGGTGGATTCATTTAATAATTCAATAAGAAAAACAAAAGAAAACTACATAATGACTTTATATAAAGCAAAACCAAATCTTTTACCTTCAAAAACAAAAAAGAAATTAGATAAAGAAAAATTTTCAAATCCATTTTTTTTTTTTGATTATACCGAAGAAGAAGATGAAGAATTAGGAATAAATTCAAATATAAATTCAAATATAAATTCAAATTTCAATTCAAATATACATTCATATATAAATACAAAAGAATCAAAAAATAAAAAAACTTTATCAGAGCCTTCAATAAAATCTTTAATTAAATCTTCAAATTCAAACACAAATAGAACTTCAAATTCAAATTCTTTTGGTGACTCAAAATCAAATATTATTTCATATTCAAGGTTTAGAACTTTTAAACCTTATCTCAATGAAAAGAGAATTTTAGAAAATAAAGTTTTTAACTCTCATAATAATATCTATTATAAAAATAATTTAAATCCTGTTCTTCAAAAAGATCTTAAATTTCAATCTAGTATATTAAAAGATGAAATTTCAATATTAATAGATGATATTAAAAATTATCAAAAAAATTGTTTTTATAATCCTTTAATTATTCCTTCTTTTAAAAATAATGATTTGATTTATCAAGTTAGAGTAAATAAATTATTAGAAGAAACAAATTCTTTATTATATTTAATTCCAAATTTACTTTTAGGAAGTTATTTTACATTAATTAAAGAAAATATTACTTTACCAGAACCTTCAAAAAGAGATTTTATTCCAAAATTTGTGAAAAATGAAACTGAATGTTTTGTTGATAATGGACATTTATTAAATAAAATATTAAAATGTCTAATAAAATATTATGAATTATATTTAGATTTAATTTATGATTTCAAAGATAACACAATGTTAATAAAAAAGAATGAATTTCATAAACTTCTTTTAATATTAAAAAAAACAAGATATTTAATAGGAGAATTAAATAATTCTGGAATAAATTCAATTAAAAATTTAAAATTTGAAAAGAAATTAATCAAAAAATTTAATCCAATTAAAAATCCTAATTCAGATAAAATAAAAAAGAAATATGTTAATAAATTTGATATATTCCAAAGAATAGCAGATAATATGAGTTTTAAAGGAAATGAAGAAAAACAAAAAACAAGTAGAATAAATATGATATTAAATGCAAATCATGAAAAAATAGAAGAAAAAATAAAAAAACAAAGAAATCATGAAATATTAATGAAACAAAAAAACATTTCAAAATATATAATTGTAAGAAATATACATAATTTTTTTTAGAATTCTAAAATAATGAGTAATATGATGAAATATATAAATGAAGATGCAAGAAGAAAAATTATTATTGCTCGAAGAACACAATATTCAAAAGATTAAAACATTATTTTATAAATGCTTTTATTTATATATATACATATTTTTTTCTTATATAAAAAATTATAATATTTTATTATTCATTACCTGAAAAATTTTTATATTTAGAAACACTAATACAATTGGATAAATATTTTTCAATATTTTTATCTTTAATTTTTATTGAATTTAATTTTAACTGAAAAGGAGGATAAAATATTTTTGTTTTTCCTTCTTTTTCATTGTTCAATTTTTTAATTCTATTTAAAATAATATGTGGAAATAAAGAATCAGAAATTCCTTTAATAAATATTATTTTTTTTTTAATTTCATTTACTACATTATTTGTATTTTTTAATCTTTTAGTAAATTTAATTTGTTTTCCTTTTTCAATTAATTTTTTATTTTCATGTTTCATCTTTTCTTCAAGATCTTTTTCATTTTCAGAATATAATAAATTTAAATTATTATTAAAAACCTTTCTTGGAGGTTTAAATAATTTTTTTTGCTTAAAAATATTATTATAATAATTAAAATCATCCATTGACATTATTCTTTTTATTCCAGTAGGAGAATAATATGAAGATTTTTCACGACTAAATGAAGGACATATAGTCGTATTTTCTGAATAAAATTTTCTTTTTTCAATCCCCAACTTTTTTTGTGTTTGATTTTTGATTTGTTGATAATTAGTTCTTAAATTTATTTTTTTATAAAAATTCATTCCTTCTCTTTTTTTAAACAGATTAATTTTTGATTTCGAAAATAATTTAGGAATTTCTAATTGAGACATTGATTTATTCCTTAAAATTTGGAAATCCATTTCTTTTGATTAAAAATTTTAACTATATTTTAATATTTTCAAAATAAAAAAAAATGGAAAAACAGAATGTTTTAATAATAGATGATGATTATAAAGAAAATAATAATGTAGAATCAAATGATTTAGAAAAAGATAATAAAGAAGAAATAGGATTATTTGATACAATATATGATGAAATGAGACAAACAATGTTAGAATGTGAAAATGAAGAAGAAAATATAGAAAATGAAAAAAAGAAAAAAAATGAAGAAGAAAAAAAAATAAAACAATTAGAAGAAGAAAAAGAAAAAATAAAAGATGAATATTGTATTTTAGATGAAAATGGTCAAATAATAAATAATAAAAAAGAAAGTGAATGGGAATTATTAGAATAATAATAAAAATAAAAAAGATATTTTAATTAAAATACTTTTTTCTACTTTACATTATATAAAAAATTTATCAAAAAAAAAAACAAATAAAATCTAATTTACCTTTTTTTATCATTCATATATTTTAATAAAACAATTTATTTCATAGAAAACAGTTTTTTCTTTTTAGATAAAGAAGAAATAATAGGACTTTTTTGTTCAGTTGAAATGGAATTAATTTTAGAATGTTCATCAAAAGAAAAATGAGAAATTTTCATAGTTAAATCTTTAACTTCTTCCATTAAATTTTGATTTTTAATTTCTTCTTCTTTTAATTTTATATCTTTATTTTCTTTTTCTAAAATTGAAATTCCCATTAAATCATTATCCAAATCTACTGGTTTAAATCCTTTTTCAACTTCAAAGTGTTTTATTTTTGATTCTAATATTTTTTTGGTATCTTTTAAATCATTTAATTTAAATTTTAACTTTTTATATTTTTTAATTTGTTTTTCTTCTTCTTTTAAAAATTCTTGTTTTTCAATTTCTTTTCTATCTTCTAATGATTTTATTGTTATTATTTGCTTATTTATTTCTTCTATATTCATATTTATCTTGGTTTCAATTTCTGCTAATTTTGTCTTTAATTTTAAAGTAACTTCATATTTAAGTTTTATTATTGCTTCATTTGTTTTTATTATTTCTTGCTTTTCTTTTTTTAATAAATTTATTTTTTCTTCATATCTATCTATTATTAATGTATCATTCTTTCCATTTCTTCTTAATTCATCACAATATTGTTCTACTCCTTTTTTATTATCTAAAAATTTTTCTTTTAAATTTTGGATTACAGTTAAATATTGTTTATAATATGAATTGAGTAATTTAATATATTTTAATTCCGTTCTTAATTGGATTATTATATTTTCTTTATTTATTATTTTATTTACTTCCTTTAAAAGATTTTTTGTTCTTTGAGTATTTTCTTTTTTTGTATATAACATTTCTTTTAATAAAGAACGTAATTGTCCTCCTTTTCTATAAGTCTGAATTTTACTCATTTATTTAATAATAAATAGATTAATATAACTAATTTTTATTATTTTATTAATTTTTAAAATTGTAAAGAATTCATTTATCAAATTTTATAAATAAATCACTTTTTAATGGGTAATAAAGAAGACATTTGTGTTTGTGGGAAAAATCAAAATAATGAAAAATCTAATATTGAAGTACCACAGAATAACTTAGAAAAAAATATTAACTCTAAAATTAAAAAAGAAATAAATAATAAAGGTGAAAAAAAAACAGGTGTTCAAAGTTTAAATAGTTCAATGAATCATAATAAGAATTTTAATTATACAAATAAAAGATTTTTAACTCAAAAATTAATTCATCCAAAATATCAAAAATATATGTTTGGTGTTGAACCTGAATTTAATTTTTCAACAATTAATCAGAAAATAATTAATTTAAATCATACATTTATTCCAATTAAAAAGAATGATTTTTTTATTAAAAATAATTTACAAAGAACAATGATTTATATAGGAATTTTCGGTGCTAAAAATTCAGGGAAAAGAAGTTTATATTATAAAATATTTAATAGTGATTTAAATACAATGGAAAATATGGAAGAAGTAAATGAAATTTTAGCTAATAAAAGAAAATATTATTATAATTATATTCCCTATGATTTAAATGTTACTTTATATTCATATAAAGATAATAATATGTATAATTATGGTAAACAATTAGATTATTTTATCATTATGTATGATATTGGTGATAGTTCTTCTTTGCAAAAGGGGAAAAATTTTATTCAATTTATTGAAAAAAAAGGTTATGCTTCTGGAAAAAGAATTATACTTTTGGCAAATAAAACTGATTTATATGAAAAAGAAAAATATTATTCTTGTAGAAAATTTTGTGAAGAAAATAATTATTTTTATTATCATTTTTCTACTAAAAATGATTGTGAGTTATTGAGTGAAATTATTGAAAATATCATTATAAATTTTGAAGAACAGTTTTTATTAGGTGATAATATATAATTCAGTTTTTGAATATAACATTATAATTAATATATCTATATATGAAATGTATTTAGGTATTTATACAATACAATAACCATTATATCAATATAATATTATTATTAATTTTAATATTAAATTTTTTTTATATTCTGACTAATATTTAAATAATTCTAATTTAAAATCTTAAATAATATAAATCAATTAATTCATTATTAATGTAAATACTTGAAATGAAAATATAACATAAATATTCTTCATTTATATAATCTAGAAAATTCAAAGAAATAATAAATGAATCATATATAATATTTATTTATTATAAAATCTATAGCATCCACCTTTATATTTATTTATATATTTAAAAAAATCAAAAAATTAAAATAGAGTTGAACACAGAAAAAATATATAACTGAAGAATTTAAAAATAAAATTCCTTTCTGATGTTTAATTTACAGTTTAAATATTCCTATTCATTTAATTATTTAACATTTTTTAAACATTAATTTATGAAAAATAAATAATATTAAAAAGAGAGAAAAAATTCACATTTTTAAAAGATAAATTAAAAGAAAAAATAAATAAATAAAAAAAAAAGATAAAAAGTCCAAAAAAAAATTTATAATCCAAAAAAAAATGGGTTTATCATTCTTAAACAAGAAAATTTGGCATCCTGGGTCTTTTGCAAACATAGAAAAAGTATGGATAGCCGAGCAAAAGCATAGAGAATTGGAAAGAAAAGCAATAGAAAATGTAAAAAAAATAAAAGAAGAAAAAGCAATAGAAGAATTAAAAAAAATTCAAGTTGAACATGGTTTAATTCCTTTATCACATTTAAATAGATTAGATTTTATGTATCAAGGACCAGAAAATTCTTCAAAAATTAATACTGCTGAAGAATTTTTATTAGGAAAACCTTTAAATAATGATAATGATGCTAATAAAAGACATTTTACTCCTATTTTCCAAGAAAGTTATACTAATCCACAAAATGAAAATTTCACTAAATTACATGAAGATCCTCTTTTTAATATTATGAAAGAAGAAATGAAACAAAGAAAAGAAATTGAAAGTAATCCTTATAAAATTAAAATGTTATTAAAAGATATTGAAAAAAAAGATAAAAAAGAAAAAAAAGAGAAAAATGAAAAAAAAGAGAAAAGAGATAAGAAAGAAAAGAAAGATAAATACTATTATCATTATGATGATGAAGATGATTATTATAAAATAAAAAAATATAGAAAAGAAGAAAAAGAAAGAAAAAAAGATAAAAAGAAATCTCATTATCATCATCATCATCATAAATATAAAAGAGATAAAAGTGAATCAAAATTTTAAAACAATAAAAATATAAAAAAAAAATCTAAAAGAAATTAAAACACTAAATAATAATATAAATTTACACTATTAACCAAATATATAATCAAAACAAGTTTAATTTCCTTTTAAAAATTAAATTAAAAAAAATTTAATAATCTCCTAAATTATTTCCAACAGTAGAAAAATTAATTTTTCCATTTGCAAAACAAATTTTAGAAATTTGTCTAAACTTCTTTAACATATTTCTATAATTAACAGAAGAGATTTTTCCTTTAATTTCATCTAAGAAAAAATTTTGATAATCTTGAAGAGGAAATAAATTTTTCCATTTAAATTCATTTAATCCTTTATCATGTAAATTAATATTAATATCTTCTTCAGGATATTCTTCATTATATCTATCTTCAGTATCTAAAATTTTTTCTACTTCTTTTTCCATAACACTATTTCTTATTTTATTTATTTTGTTCATCATATCAAAAAAATCTGTTGTTAAATCTCCTCTTAAAGGTTTTAATTTTAATTCAGCTCTACTTTGCATTTTTAAATATTCATTAAAAGTCATTTCTTCATATTCATCTTCTACTGGATTTAAGTTTTTTTTTGCTGGTAAAATATCTTCTAAATTACTCCTTTTTACTTTTATAAATTTAACATAATATTTTTTTCTCTTTTTTATATTTGGATTTGTTCTATTTATATTTATTAGTGGAAGACCTATTTTCTTTTTTGTATTTCGAGATTTTGGCATTGGAGGATTATATTTATATTTTTCTAATATTTCCTTTGATTCCATTAATCGAGATTGCATTAATTGTTTTCTTTTATTTATGTCTGAATCAGTTTTTAATAGTATTTTCTTTAATTTTAATTCATTTGATTCATTTTTCTCCATTGTTATATTTTTTTTTATTTAATTAAATTAATATTCAATTAAATTATTTATAATATATTTTTTAATTTAGGAGATATTATTTCTTTTTATAATTTTCTCTTGTATTTTTTTTGGAATTGTTTTCTTGAAAAAACATATTCTCTAATAATTTTTTTCATTATTCATGTGTTCTTATTAAGAAATTCTTTTTATTTGTTACTTTTATAATATTTATTTAAATTGGGTTATTTAATAAATTTAATTGATAAATTTTGAATTCTATTTATTTTTCTTTCTAATTGTTTTGTTCTGTTTGGATCAAAGTTTTTTTTAGGGAATTTAAAATTTTATTTTGTTTTTGATTTGAAACATAATTTATTATAATAAATTTTCAAAAGAAAAAATCGAATTTTGAAAAAGAAATTCTTTCTTTTATTTTTTTTTTCTTTTTTTATTAAATTCATTTTCATTTTTATTATTCTATTTAATATATTTTCAATTTAGATTTTATATTTACTTTTTCTTTATCATTTTTATTTTATTCAATAATATATATATCTCTTTCCTTGGATTTTTCCTTTTAATTCACTTTTTTGATTTCTTTTAAAATTTTTCTTCGTTTAAATTCAATTCAAACTCATTTTTATTATTAATTAATTTTTAATAAATAACAATTAAAATATTTATATATTTATCAATGAAAATTTTATCAGGAGATGAATTTGGAATAATTAGATTAACTTCAACAAAAACAAAAAGAGTAATTGATAAATATGGAGACTTAAATAGAGATAATGAAATAATAAAAATATTTAAATCTCCTTTAGAAGAAAATAAAGATAATTTTAATTTATACATAACATCAAAATATGATACATATACTTTAAATTGGAATTTAAAAAAGATAATATCATCTTTTAAAAATAAAGAAAATAAAAATATATGTTCAACAATGAAGAACTTAAAAGAATCAAATTTCTTAATAAATGGAAATGAAAAAAGTGAAATTTCAATAATAAATTTTTCAAAAGAAAACACTTTTAAATCAAATAAAAAATTAATTCCAATAGAAAATCCAAATCCAAACTTAAGAATAAAACTTTCAAATATAGAAAATAGTAATTATAATAAAGAAAGTGTTTATTTAATGTATGAAAATACACCTTTGTTATTATATAATATAGAAAAGGAAAAAATAGAATTTAAAGGGAAAAATTTACCTCATGATGAATTAGGTTTAAGAATACCAATTTATGATACTTCATTATATGAAGTAAAAAATAATAACAGATTAATTTATGTTAGTACAGCTTATGGAGAAATTAGATTATATGATTTAAGAGCAAGTCCAAAACCAAGTTTAAATAAAAAAGTTTCTAAATATAAAATTAATAAAATAGAAAATGCTAAATATAATAATAATAATAATATTATTATTGGTGATTGCAGAGGATATTGTGCTATGTTAGATATAAGAAAAAGTTTTCATCCTTGTAAAACTTTTAAAGGAAATGCAGGAAGCATTAAAGATATTATTGGAGTTGAAGATAAAGATATTGCTATTATTGGAGGATTTGATAGATATGTAAAATGGTATGATTATGGACATGGGATTGATGATAAGGTGTTTGTTAAACATAAAATTAATTCTTTATGTTTGTTAGATTTTGAAGAGGATTTTGAAGAAAGTGAACAAAGTGAAATTGCTGATAGTGAATTTGATAAAAATAGTGAGGAAGAAGATAATGAAGATGAAAGTAATGAAAGTGTTGAATATAATGAAGATAATGAAGAGAAGGAAGATAATGAAGATAATGAAGAAAATGAAGAAGATGAAGATAATGAAGAAGATGAAGATAACGAGGATAATGAAGATAATGAAGAGAATGAAGATAATGAAGATAATGAAGAAGAAAATGATAATTTTTCAGATGAAGAAGAAGAAGAAGAAAAAGAAATAGTAAAAGAAAAAAAATTTTTAAATAAAAAAAAGTCAAGAAAAAATTAAATAAATAAATAATATTATGATTTAATTACAAATATAAGAAATTTTCAGAATAATTGATTATAATTCTTTAACATTAGAAATAGAAATTATTTAATATTTTATCGCAATAAAATTTTTAATAATAAAAAAAGTTAAAATCCAATAATTGAAAAAATATATTTCCACATCATTATTGAAATAGAATTATATGATAAATATATGTGTTAAAAACTATAAAAAATATTCTAAATAAAAAATTAGGAAAAAAAATAAAATAATAAATAATAAAGTTACTCTTTATTTTATTGAAAATAAACCAAATTAAAAAAAAAATAATAACTTTTGATTTAAGCAAAAATATAAAAAATATTTCAGAAAAATTAAGTGATTAATCTAAAATTAATAATTAATTAAATAATTTGAAAAAATATTTTTTAATTAAAAAAAAATGTTTTCAGACTACGAAGGTCCCCAACTCCATTTTATTCAATCTTTAACAGAAAATTCAGAATTTTCAAAAGCAAATAATTTCACTCAAAAATCAACAAAAGAAACAAATGAAATAGGTATAAACACAATAAAAAAAGAAACCTCAGAACAATCAACTCAATTAAGTTTAAAAGACATAATGCAGAATGAAAAAGTAAAAAATTATGATGAAAAAAAATTAACTTCATTCTTAAATAATGCATATGAATTAATCAATGATGCACTATTATTAAGAAGAGATGAAATATTTGAAAGTTTTCAAGATAATGATTTAAATGAACAAGCTTTTTCATATAAATCATTATTAAAATTTCCATCTTTAAATACAAATGAAAAAAAATTTCAAATTTCTGATTTAATATGGAATAAAAACGGTTCTGTTTTAGCAGTTTCTTTTTTTATTGAAGAAGGACATATTGGTCCTTGTCCTCATAATGGAAATATTATTTTTTTTAAATTTGAAAATTTATCTTCATTTAATCATGAGAATGAAGGTAAAATATTAAAATCATATTCATCTAAAATAGAATTAGAAACTAACTCTTGTATTAAATGTATTGATTCTCATCCTTCTATAAGTAATATATTTATTGCTGGAAGTTTTAATGGAGAAATTTATTATATTAATTTAGGTAATAATGATTATGGAAAAGATTTAATTGAATTTTCTTCAGTTATTGATTCTTCTTTTTATAAAGAATGTGTTATTTCTGTTAAATTTATTAAATATGAAGATAATATATATTACATTGTTTCTATTAGTGAAGATGGAAGAATTTTAATTTGGAATCCTATTGATCGATTTAAATATCCTGTTATGGGATTTAATTTAAAGTTTAAAATCGAAAAAAATACTTTACCAATTAATCCTACTTACTTTATTAATAGTCCTTTTGATAATTTTGAATATTTAATTGGTACTTATGATGGTAATATTTATAAAAGTAGTTTTAATAAACCTAATAGTGAAAGTGGTAGTCATCAAGATTATTTATTTTTAGAAAAAAATGGAGTTGTTTGGAGAGAAAAAGTAAGAATTTTTATTTCTAATATGAAAGAGAAAGAATTATCAGAAATGAAATCTTTAATTGAAAAAAGATGTTTAGATAGAGGAATAATAAATCTTGATATGGAAGAATTTTTAAAATTAAGACCTGATGTAAATAAAATATATAAAAATGCTTTAAAAATGAATTTTGAAAAACATTTTAGTTATATAACAAGTATAAGTGAGAATTTATTTATAAAAAATTTATTTATAACAACTTCATATGATGGAAGTTTAAGATTATATCATGGTGAAAATAGAGGAAATAAATATTTTTATTCTCAAATATGTGAAAATAAAGATAAAGATAATTTTATTTATTATACTTATTCTACTTGGTCTCCTTATAAACCAAGTTTATTTATTTATGGAAATAGTAATGGAGAAATTAATTTTGATATTATTACTTCTAAAAATACTGTTAAAAATGTTTTGAAAATGAATAGTAATGGATTTAATTGTTCTGTTGTTAAAATTATTTATAATCCTAATGAAAATGAATTAAATAATATTATTGCTGTTGCTTATAGTGATGGAATTATTGAATTAATTCAGCTTTCTGATAGTTTTAATAAAGTTGGGAATAATGAAATTAATTAATTTTACCAATAAATTATAATATTAAAGTGAAATAGATATTGAAATTGATATTAAATCATTCACATTATATTTATTTCATATATTTTTAGCTAACAATCA